>SL_3KL_010_SEDDRAFT_10005227_pt1 | contig 11684 bp, 6 predicted proteins | sample SodLakKL_010_SED_2_FD_10381 | JGI IMG/M metagenome (IMG submission 10381)
TCAACGCTTCTACCCGTCCCTGACACCCTCGATTTCCTATTCCCTGATTTTTATGATGAAGACACTATCATATGGTAGCCTGATACTGCTTTTCTTAAACGGGCCGGCCCTGGCGCAGGAAATTTTAACAGGCCTGGAAGTAAACAGTTCAGTAAGGGATGTTTACCGGCAACAACCTGCACTGAAATCAATAAAAGGCTCACTCGAACTTCCGTTTTTCGATGATTTTTCCGGATCAGATGTTTATCCCGACAGTAGAAAGTGGAGTGACCGGTACGTTTTTATTAACAGCGATTACCCTGTAAACCCCATATCTGTAAACGTTGCCACCCTTGATGCCATTGACCATACCGGGGCATTATACGAACATGCAACAACCTGGCCCTTTCCGGCCGACAGGCTGACTTCAAACGCCATTAACCTGGCGTATCCCGCATCTGACAGTATTTACCTCAGTTTTTTCTACCAGCCACAGGGACGGGGAGACATACCCCAAACCCATGACTCTTTGAGGGTTGAATTCTTTTCGCCCGAAACCGAAGACTGGAGAGTTGCATGGTCGGTACCGGGTGACAGCCTGCATGAATTCAAACTTGTAATGCTGCCACTGTCCGACCCCGAATACCTGCAGGACGGCTTCCGCTTCAGGTTCAGCAACATTGCCAGCATCGCCGACAACCGCCATAACCCCGGAACAATGGGTAACTGCGATCACTGGCATGTTGATTATGTTTATCTGAACAGGGGGAGGACATATGCTGACACGGTATTCAGCGATGTTGCCTTTATTAAGCCAATCAGATCAGTGCTTAATAATTATGAGGCAATGCCGTGGAACCAGTTCCAGGCCGGGAGAATAGCTGAAATGGGATCGGTGCTCCCGGTTGCCTACCGTAACCTTGACAATACCGAAAGGATTGTTCAGAGGAATTTTTCAATTTATGACGTTTATGAGAACAGGACTGCACATTCATTCCCGGGAGGAGCTGCCGGTATTGGTCCGCGTCAGATTCATGATTTCAATGCCGACCTGACATGGTCATTCACCTCGGCAAATCCGGATTCAGCACTTTTCAGGGTCAGGGCATGGCTTACGGTTGAGGGACTGGAACCCCGATACAACGACACAGTAGTATATCACCAGCGCTTCAGCAACTATTTTGCTCTTGATGACGGAACAGCGGAGAACGGTTACGGGCTTGCAGGCGGAGGGTCCGAAAATGCCAGGATTGCCTGCCGCTTCAGAGCATACAGAGCCGATTCACTTAGAGCAATCAAAATATATTTTAACCAATCACTTAACCATGCCTCCAGGCAGTATTTCAACCTGGCGGTATGGGATGATGATAACGGCAGGCCCGGCAACATTATCTATCTGCAGGAAGGGCTAAGGCCTGTATATGAGGATGAACTCAACAGGTTCCACACATATCACCTGGATAATGCCGTACCTGTTTCCCAGATTTTTTACGTTGGCATAATCCAGACCACCACCGAGTTTCTTAATATTGGATTTGATGTGAACAGGAATAACCGCAACAGATTATTCTACAATATTTTCGGTGAATGGAGGAATTCATCATTTGAGGGATCATTGATGATACGACCGGTTGTCGGGGAGAGCCATCCCCCACTTTCTGTTGCCGACCCTCCAGGAACTCAACATATCAGGGTTTACCCCAATCCTGCAAGGGATATTCTTTTTATCGATACGGGTCCGGAGTCCGCCCCAGGTTCAGCAACCTACAGCCTTATAAACAGTGCAGGCCAGATTGTATATCAGGAAGACGCTGCTATACGAAGCATAGATGTGTCAAAATTCCCTGCAGGAATATATTTTGTGCGTATTGAGTTCATGGATGGCAGACGTGACACAAGGAAGGTCCTCATAACACCTTAAACTCAAATAAATGAGTGAAAACCTGCCCGGTGAAGAGCTTTACGACATAGCAGACCTTTATGAACATTTCAGGTTTGAAGCTGATCCGGGTCAGAAGTTACTGAGAATTGACAAATTCCTGGTAAACCGGATTGAAAACGTATCAAGGAGCCGCATCCAAAATGCCGCCGCTGCAGGCAATATTCTGGTTAACGATGCACCGGTAAAATCAAACTACCGGGTCCGGCCCGGAGATCTGGTAACAATTGTTATGGCTCACCCTCCCCGGGAGGTTGAGCTGATACCTGAAGACATCCCTGTTGATGTGGTATATGAAGATGAACACTTTATAGTTGTTGACAAGGAGGCTGGCATGGTGGTCCATCCGGGACACGGGAACTATACCGGCACACTGGTAAACGCGCTGGCCTGGAGATTCAGAGATATGCCACTTTTCAAATCGGGAGAATTACGACCGGGGCTGGTACACAGGATAGATAAAAATACCAGCGGGCTTTTGGTTGTAGCTAAAACTGAACTGGCAATGAACCATTTAGCCAGGCAGTTTTTTGAAAGGAAAACAAAAAGGCTGTATGTTGCAATAGTATGGGGACAGCCGGAACCCGAAGAGGGAACTATAGAGGGGAATATAGGAAGACACATGAAGGACAGGATGAGGATGGATGTATTCCCTGACGCATCTCACGGCAAGCATGCAGTTACACATTACAGGGTAATTGAAAAACTGGATTACATAAGCCTTGTTGAATGCAGGCTTGAGACAGGCAGGACCCATCAGATCCGCGTACATATGGAGCACATCGGGCATCCACTATTTAATGATGAAAGATATGGCGGCGATATGATCCTGAGAGGCACCACCTTCAGCAAATATAAACAGTTTGTCCAAAACTGCTTCAAGATTTTACCCCGTCATGCGTTGCATGCCAGGTCGCTAGGATTTATACATCCCTCAACCGGCAAAGAACTCTGGTTTGAATCTGAATTGCCGGTCGATATGAGGCAGCTTCTCAACAAATGGAGGAAATACACTGGTGGCAGAGAGGAAATATGAACCGGGTGCTGAATGAGCCTGTTTTTCAGGTTTGAGGCCCTGGTGCAGGGTACTCGGGGTAAGCATTAACCGGCAGTTGAATGAGCCTGTTTTTTCTGTATTTTTACCAATTAATAGCAACAACCAAGAATTTCCTTATGAAGAAGAACATTGCCATTGTTGCCGGAGGCGACTCATCAGAATATGTCGTATCGGTAGAAAGCGCATCCAACATCATGAAATCGCTCGACAAAACCCGGTACAACCCTTTCCTGATGACAATCAGGGGCAACAAGTGGATAACAGGGACACTCGAAAAGCCAGGGCCGGGAGTTGACAAAAACGACTTTTCGGTAATGCAGGACGGAAAGAAAACAAAATTTGACTGTGTTTTCATGGCCATACATGGCACCCCTGGTGAAGACGGAAAGCTTCAGGCCTATTTCGACCTTATCGGGGTGCCCTACACCACCTGCGGCGTACTCGCCTCTGCCATCACTTTCAACAAATACATATGCAAAGGATTTCTGAACAATTTCGGCATCATCTCACCAAAGGCTATGCTCGTAAGGAAAGGGTACAGGTTTGACCCGCATAAGATTGCCACGGAGATCGGACTGCCCTGTTTTGTAAAACCCAACAACGGTGGGTCCAGTTTCGGGGTCACCCGGGTCACTGAAAAGTCACAGCTAAAAGATGCAGTGCTTAAAGCTTTCATGGAGGACAACGAGGTGATCGCAGAGGAGTTCATAGCCGGCACCGAACTGACAGGGGGCGTATTTAAGAGCAGTGAAAGGGAGATACTTTTTCCCCTGACCGAAATTGTAAGCAAAAATGAATTTTTTGATTTTGATGCCAAATACAAAAGGCAGGCTGACGAGATCACCCCGGCAAGGATAAGCGACAAGCATACGAAAGAGTGCCAGGAAATATCATCAACCATTTACGATATCCTTGACTGCCGCGGTATTGTAAGGATTGACTACATCCTCAGCGAGGGAAAATTATGGTTCCTGGAAGTAAACACGGTGCCGGGCATGACCGATACGAGTATCATCCCCCAGCAGGCAGAGGCGATCGGACTGGAAACAGGTGAACTATTCACACTCGCCATTGAAGATGCCATAGAATTTGCAAAATCCGGGCGGTAAGAACCACCCGGATCTCAACCATTTCTGCCTTCCCGGTTTTATCACTGAATGGTCAGAGATCCGGTATCACTATTAATTCAGAAGAACCAACGGTAAGCCAGGTTGAAGTTCCTTCCGGGCATAGGGAAATTTCTCTCCTCAATCCTGGTAAGATGATCCCTGTAGCTTACATTGAGAAGGTTTTCAATCCTGAGGATTATAACATGTTGTCCTCCTCCGTTAAGCCTGTAACCTGCATTCATCCCTACCAGCATGTAACCGTCAGTCTTCTCCTCATCGGGAGCAACACGGTTCTGTGCCGATACAGCGCGAACCCGCGTGCCGATCCAGCCGCTGCCGTAATCATATTCAAGTGTTCCGGAAAACCTGAAGGGTGGCATGAACGGCAGGTAATGGCTATCACTTCCGGTGCGCCTGCCAACCACGTAATCGATGCTCATAACAGATCTGAGTCCCCCTGAGATATTCCATGCAACTGACGTCTCTCCACCATAAAGATATGCCCGGTCTCCCTGGTACTCAACAACCGGAAGCCCCGATCCGGGATCTATGTCACCGGTGGGCTGCATAACTATATAATTATTGAAGTAATTCAGGAAACCGGCAACCTCGGCACTAAAAACACCATTGCCCCAGCGTGCAAACAAGTCGGTGCCGTAACCGATCTCATCGTCCAGATCAATGCTGCCTATCTCGTACAGCCCGGCGCAAAGATGGGGGCCATGGGCGAACAGTTCCTCAAGCATCGGATAACGGTGTGATCTTGCAAACTGGCCGCCAATCTCAACTGTTTCGGCTGGCCGGTAATTAAGTCCCATTGACCCGGAATAAACAAATGCATCCCTGCTTTCATTCATATTGGAAAAATCATTGGGAAGAGCGGTCGCCCTCAGAAAGTCAAGCCGCCCTCCAAACTGAAGGCGAATGCGACTTGTAAGCGGTACTTCCTGGAAGGTAAACACCCCGATATTATATCTCTCTTCATTGGGGGTGAAAGCATCATCGCCGCTCACCTCCATCAACCTGCCATAAAGACTGAGGCCGAAAGCTCCCCTGTCGAATATCCCGACAGGCCGGTGCTGCAGTGTAAGGGTTGAGCTTACATTCAGCTTGTCAAATTCAATTTCCAGATTCTCTTCAACTTCTCCGTCCTCTATTTCAATCTCAATCTCCTGTTGTACAAATCTTGATCCGTGTATCCGCAGCTGGGCCCTGTCAAAGAAATCACTGACACTGAAATTCATTCGCCCTTGCATAAACCGCTGCCTGATACGCACTTCCGCACTCTCATAAGGATCATCAAGCTCTTCGGGAATACCATATGTATTGCTGCCCATGCCAAAGTTGAACCCTCCGTTAGTATTGCCGTTTTTGAAGCCAAAACCAAGGGAACCATCATAGTTATTCATGTAGGTGCTGGGAATAACCCCTTCGGGCGACCTTACGTCTCCGGATTTCCGGTAGCCGAAACGGCCGCTGGCGGCCCAGCTTTCAGCCCCCCACGTATACCGTCCAAATCCGGCTCCCATATTGTTGTTGGAAGCTCCCTGTGCCGAAACCACTCCCGATCCGCCCTGATCCCATCCATCAGGAATATCGGCCGTCATCAGGTTTATCACTCCCCCGATGGCACTCGATCCGTAAAGAAGGCTGGCAGGACCGCGCACCACTTCAACCCTGTTCGCTGACAGGGGGTCAAGGGATATGGCATGCCCTGCTGAGGTTTCAGAAACATCGCCCATCCGTTCACCATTCTGCAGGATAAGTATCCGGTCGCCATCAAGTCCCCGAATCACCGGCCGGCTTGGGGTAGGCCCCATAGACCTCATGGCGATGCCCGGCTCGCCGTCAAGCATTTCTCCGAATGATATCTCTGCACGTTTCTGAAGCTCCTCGCCAAGATAAACATTATCGGGCTGGTACCTGAAGCCACGCGCCGTAGGTGAAGATGTGACCACTATCTCCTCAAGGTCAATACCACGATATTCGACCTCAATATCAAGTTCGATCTCCTCTCCCTCGTCCAAACTGAAATCTATTCTGGAGACTTCAAAACCCATGCCCTTTACCACAAGGGTATTATTCCCCCCGGGAACGTTTGATATCTTAAAATTACCTGCGGCATCACTGAAAGCACCTATCCTGGTTCCGTCAACCACGATATTTATAAAAGGCACGGTCTCACCCTCATTCTTCGTAGTTACTTTACCGCGTACAACACCGTCGCCCGAAGGAAAGCCATCAAAGTGCGGAAAGCAAAATAAAACATTGAAAATAAAAAGTAAGATAGCTGATATTGAAATTGTTCTCATCCTGAATTCATGTGTATAAAGTAGGGTTATCAATTTATTTTACAATATGTTACAAATTCATGATTCGGATATTTTGCTTTTCAATTCCCATGGAACCCCCATGCTTTATACATGTTATTTTGTCTGACGTAGTCTGATGCGGGTTTCATCTGTATAAAGTATAGTTAGCAAATTGTTTCACAATGCGTTACTAATTCATGATACGGTTATTTTGTTTTTCAATCCATGGATCATCCATGCTTAATTCATTGTATTTTGTGTGACTCGGCACATGGATGATTGATGTAAATTGTTGGTTGATTAACAGGTATCACTTATCCGTACCTGATCCCCCTGCAGAAATATATTGGTGTGCTATTTGTCTGCCGACCAGAAAAGGGTCACGGCAATGTATTTCCGGTTATGAAATCAGGGGTGGGGCCCTGAGCGGGTAACATCTGAGCAGCCCGGATGCATGTGGAACAAATACATATCCGGACTTCAGGTCAGTAGCATATTCGGGGATAAAATCTGAGGTATATGCAAATCCATCATCAGTAACTTGAAAATCACATAAAAGGGTGAACAGCAGAAATTCAAGGTCACTGTGATCATGGCTGTTGCTCTCACTGCGACAGGAGCTGAAAGGATGGGCATGTTCTATGATCATGCCGCCGGGCAACTGGTGCTGATGCCGGTTCGCCGTGTTGTTGAACAACACGAAACCGAGCGGCAGGATCATCAGCAGAGCAAACCCTTTTTTAAGCATGATTATTCAATAGAAGAGTATTGTTCAGTTACCGGCAAAAGTAATTTAAGAAATTCACCCTGTCAATACCTAAAACTGGGTAATTATAGTAATTTAACAATAAAAAGAGCAATCCCGCCTGGAAATTGCTCTTCAGATACAGCTTATTTATTGCAATTCTAAACTACCCTGCTAAATCAAAACTCCGGGCTCTGTGGATTAATAAAACCGGATAAAAGGCCTTCCGGAGTTCTGTAACTCATGCAGTTTCAGAAGAACAACCTGTACGCCAGTGTAAAGTTTCTTCCCGGCATGGGAAAATTCCTTTCGGCAACGCGTGACAGGTGATCCCGGTACCTCTGATCCAGTATGTTGTCAACCCTGAGTATAATTACATGTCGTCCGTGACCGGTAAGTCGGTAGCCGGCGGTAAACCCAAGCAGCGTATATCCATCTGTCGCCTCTTCCTCAGGGGCAATCCTGCCCTGCCTTGCAGCCGATACCAGTCTTCCGCCTATCCATCCCGACCCGAAATCATATTCCAAATCTGCCATGAACCTGAAAGGCGGGATAAAAGGAAGGTATTCCGTGCCGTTCGCGAACCTGCGGCCGTCAACATAATCGGTGCCGACTCCCAGTTCCACATTCTCATGAAGCCTTACAGACCCGGAAAGCTCGAATCCCATGAGCCTGGCCTCATCACCAATATACCTGAATACCGGGTATCCCGATCCAGGATCGATATCTCCCGTAGGTTCAAAAATTATATAATTCCTGAAATAGTTGACAAATCCTGCAAGCTCAATGTCAAAAATACCGTCATTCCACCTGATGAACAGGTCGGCACCCTGCCCCACCTCGTCCTTGATATTGCGGTTGCCAATTTCATAAACACCAGCACCAAGATGCGGTCCGTCAGCGAAGAGTTCCTCGACAGAGGGATTCCTGTGGGAACGTGCAAACTGACCACCTACTTCCAGCTCATCAAGAGGCCGGTGATTAAACCCGATTGAGCCGGTGTAGTTGAATGCATTTCTGCTTTCGCTGATACCGGGAAACAGTTCATTCGGGAGAGCCCCGGTATGTTGAACATCGAACCTTAACCCGGCCTGCAACCTCATTTTATTGGAAAGGGGTATCTCCTGGAAGGTGAAAACACCGAGATTGACCCGCAACTCTCCCGGTGTATATGCCTCATCGCCCCCGACATCCATTCTGTGACCATGAAGATTCACTCCTATGGCCCCCCTGTCAAAGAACTCGAATGGCTTATGCTGCATCGTAAGGGTGGAGCTGAAGGCATATTTCTCATATTCCAGCTCAACATCCTCATCAATAACTCCGTCCTCCCACTCGTACTCTATCTCCTGCTGGAACATGCGGCTGGCGTTGAACCTGACCTGCCCCCTGTCCAGAAAACCATCATTCACGAAGTTCATCCTGCCCTGCAGGGCCTGTCTCTGCATACGTATTTCCACTCCTTCATAAGGGTCATCAATATTATCAGGTATCTCATAAGTCTGGTCAGCCATGGAAACACTCAACCCTCCCGTTGCAGAACCCCGGTCAAATCCAAGTCCCAGTGCACCATCATAGTTGTTCATCGAGGTACCTGGCAGAACACCATCAGGGGTCCTGATGTCGGAGGATTGCCGGTGTGCGATCCTACCCGTCACTGCCAGGTCGTCGCCACCCCACGTATACCTTCCGAAACCCGCACCCATACGGTTCATTGTGGCACCCTGAAGCGACATGACACCCGATGAACCGGCATCCCACCTGTCAGGTATATCGGTTGTCATCAGATTAATGACACCTCCAAGCGCGCTCGATCCGTAGAGCAGGCTGGCCGGTCCGCGCACCACCTCTACCCTGCTTGCCACAAGGGGGTCAAGTGCAATGGAGTGATCGGCCGATGTTCCAGAAACATCACCCATTCTTTCGCCGTTTTCAAGCACAAGAATCCTGTCACCGTCCATGCCCCTTATTACGGGCCGTGCCGGAGACGACCCCAGTGATCTCATGGCTATGCCGGGTGAGTGATTAAGCATTTCTCCAAACGACACCTCAGTTCGTTTCTGGAGCATTTCGCCTACATAGACCATATCAGGCTGATACCTGAATCCGCTTGCCGTTGGTGAAGCTGTTATCACGATCTCTTCCAGGTCAATTCCGGTATAATGTACTTCAACGTCAACTTCGATGGTCTGGTTGGCCCGGATATCAAACTCCACCGAGGTGGTTTCATAACCCATACCCCTGACAACCAGGGTGTGCCTCCCCTCTGGCAGGTTGGTCAGTATGTAGTGACCGGAAGCATCTGTTATGGTGCCTGTCCTCGTACCCTCAATTAACACGTTGATAAAAGGTATATGCTCACCGTCTCCGGCGCTTACGACATGGCCGAAAACATTGGCATCGGTATGATCCTCATCTGAGGCATATAAATTAATCATTGTCAGCGCAAAAGCTGCAATCAGAATATTAATCGTTCTCATAAAAATTTCATGTTGTTGGTTGGACTTATTTTACATGGCCGGGTTAATTTCCGGCGAAGACCGGGATCCTGATTTACCGGTGGTGGTTACCCCGGCCGGATAACGCACAAGGCAGGTTAAGCACAGATCCCGGTAAGTAATGTTTAAATACGGGGAGGCCCGCGAAGGAAAGGCAACCGGTAATAACCGGTATATACACCTGAGGGTAGCCTTAACAGGGTGGTATGGTCCAGCAGTTCCCTGTAAACGATAAGTGTCAGCACCACCATCAAAACAATCAACGTCCCATGATAAACCAGGTCAAGGATCAGGTATTCAAAGTCGCTGTGGTGGTGCTTTTCAAAAGGGTTACCGGGAGAAGAAGCAGATTTGTTGTACGGATGGGCATGCTCGACTACAATTCCGTTGGGAAGCTGATGGTAGTGCCAGTTAACGGCGTTGTTCCAGAACAACGCCAGGGTTGATAAAATCAGGATAAAAGAAAGCAGACCCTTCATAATGCACTTACATATTGCTTATAAACAACGCAGAGGTCAAAAAGTTCTGACCGACATGCCTTTTTATTAACGCCTGGCGAAACAATGTATTGCCTCGGAAATATTGAAGTCCCGGGCCGGTGAACCGGTGTTTTATGTTCAACATGGCAATGCATTGCCTATCTCAGCACCCTTGCCACGGGATAGAGATTTGCGCCCCTCTCTGTCGCCTGGCCGGCAAGCAGGTCGTACAGAAACTGCAAACGGGCCGCGTGATCGGCCGCAAAATCCGGATCGCCCGCTTCCCTCTCCTCCAGCGCTTCACGCAACGCCCGATCACTTTGCAACAGTTCATGGGCATGATCCTCAAAACTCCATATCCAGAAAAACTCGCCCGGCTCCAGGGCTGAAGTAAAGAAGCCCCACCTTAAAAAAGATGCAGGAGCAAGCGGTTCCAGCATGTGCACGATATAGTTGTTGGCTTCCTGGTTGACCCTGACATATGCATCACCCCGGTAGAACTGCCTGAACGTCTCTTCACGTCTCTTCCCGGTAACCGAAACCAGGTGCCGGCCCTGGTTCGGCCGGCCGCCTGTCTCAAATTTATCAATATACAATGTCTCGACGGCAAGTACGGTGTCTCTGTCAAAAAACCGGATATCAACCCCGTTCATGGCCAGCCTTTCAATAACCTCGCCCCAGGCCTGCGGCACGATATATGCCTCAGGAGCAGTGATCGTCACGGCAGGAGAAAAATAGTTATAAAATGGTATCGTATCTGTCCATTCCCTTTCATGATCATATACCGTAACCCTCCTTCCCGAAAGGGGGGCAGCAACCTCACTGGTCTCATATCCCCAAAACGGTATCCTGTCATACCTTTGACGGTCCACCCGCCAGTCGACCACAAACTCCTTCCTGTTCCTGGTATATTCAGAAGCCTCCTCCCTCAGCCCTGCAATCTCCGCTGAGTTGGCAGATGTAAACTCAACCAGGAACCTTATAAACTCATAAGTCGCTTTTACCCTTTCGGGGAAGGGTTTGTAAACGAGAGTCTCGGTCATGAATGCAAAACAGTTGAACAACGAAGCATACCCTGTAGAGTAGAAGGGATGGTCATTGAAACCGCTAATTCCGCGCCGTATGTCGCTCCTGTCAACAAGCTGCAGATACGGCACCATCCCGTAGGGCGTCTCATTGTTCATGCGCCGGTACAGCTCAGGAACCATCTTTTCATTGAAGAACTCCCCCATCCCGGCCGGCAGCTTCTGGTGCATCGTGGCAATAAGGGTCATGACACTCTGGTGGTCAGCACCGTTGGTTGTATGGGTGTCGACAAACACATCAGGATCAAGGTGCCTGAAAATCCGGGCGAAAGACCTTGCATTTTCAGAGTCCATCTTTACGAAGTCCCTGTTCAGGTCGAGGTTCCTTGCATTGCGCCTTGCCCCCTTGTATTCGGGCCCGTCCTGGTTCATCCTGTGGTAGCGGCTCCTGTTCATTGACCCACCAATGTTGTATACCGGGATGATCGCGATAACAGCATTGTCAAGCACCTTATCCATCCCGTCACGGCCTGCAAGCAGG
>SL_3KL_010_SEDDRAFT_10005228_pt1 | contig 11684 bp, 8 predicted proteins | sample SodLakKL_010_SED_2_FD_10381 | JGI IMG/M metagenome (IMG submission 10381)
ATATTACCGGCTATTATGGAAGAAGAGTTGATGGAGTCCATTCATTATTTTGACGAACGTTTTCCAATTGAACGACTCCATCAGGGTATCGAAGTGTATGTCAGACTGATCGATAATTTGCTTGGCAAATGATTCAGCAATTCACCTGAATTCGTATCGTTTTTATTAAAATAAATATCGGCATTCAGGTCAAGCCCTGTGTCTGCAACCAAATAATTCAACAACTCAACAACTCAACAACTCAACAACTCAACAACTCAACAACTCAACAACTCAACAACTAAACAACTCAACAACTCAACTTCTAAACTTCTTTAAATATGGGTACAATTCTGACGTTCGGAGCAAGGATGCTGGCTAAGTTTAGCCAGAAACGTTTTAACAGATGGTATAAGCATGCTGATCATTTACAGGAAAAAGTGTTTAAAGACCTGCTTGCCAATGGCCGTAAAACTTTATTTGGGAAGGAGCATGATTTTGACCGGATAAAAGATTACGCATCTTATAAGAAACATGTTCCCATAAGAGATTATCAGGGTTTTGAGACTTATATTGAACGCATACAGTCTGGAGAAAATGATGTACTATGGCCCGGTAAACCGCTGTATTTCTCAAAAACATCCGGTACTACGTCAGGAGCAAAGTTTATACCTATCACCGTGGAATCCATGCCNCATCACATCAATTCTGCCCGGCAGGCTCTTTTGATGTATATTCTGAAAACAGGAAATACGGATTTCCTGAAAGGAAAGATGATTTTTGTTTCAGGCAGTCCGGAACTTGATCATGATAGTGACATACCCACCGGACGATTATCCGGGATTGTTCATCATCATGTTCCTAACTATCTTAATAAAAGGAAGCTTCCCAGTTATGAAACAAACTGCATTGACGACTGGGAGAAGAAGCTGAATGCCATTGTAAATGAAACTTTTGACAAAAATATGTCACTGATCAGTGGCATTCCTCCCTGGGTGGAGATGTATTTTGAACGCTTGCTGGCGCGTTCCGGTAAGTCAAGCATCTCTGAGCTTTTCCCCGGTTTTTCCCTTTTCGTTTATGGCGGCGTTAATTTTGAACCTTATAAAAACAAATTCATGCGTTTGATGGGAAAGAATTTACCCAGTTTGGAGACTTTCCCCGCCTCTGAAGGATTTATTGCGTTTCAGGATGAATGGCCATCTGAGGGACTGTTGCTCATTCCTGATGCCGGGATTTTTTATGAGTTTATTCCGGCAGAACACTTTCATGATGAAAACCCTCCCAGGGTAAGGCTTGCGGATGTCGAAACCGATATAAACTATGTAATGATCTTAAACACAAATGCAGGACTTTGGGGTTATAACATAGGAGATACTGTTCGGTTTGTGTCCAGGTCTCCCTATCGCTTTTTGCCAACCGGACGTTTATCCCAGTTTACTTCAGCATTTGGAGAACATGTGATTGCAGAAGAAGCGGAAGCTGCTTTGGCCGCTGCCGTTGATAGGAGCGGAGCTGTTGTCAATGAATTTACCCTGGCGCCTCTGGTTGAGAACCCTGACGGTCTTCCCTGCCATCAGTGGTTTGTTGAATTCAGGAAAGAACCTAAGGATCTTAAAAGCTTTTCCGGAATACTGGATCAGGAGATGCAGAAAAAGAATCCCTATTACAAAGATCTGGTTTCAGGAAATATATTACAGAAAGCAATGATTGTGGCCGTTCCAAAAGATACTTTCAGGGCCTATATGAAATCAATCGGCAAGCTTGGCGGCCAGAATAAGATTCCACACCTTACNAACGACCGCAAGATTGCCGATTGGATTATCGATTATCTTAAGAAAAAGAAGTCTTAGTCGATGATTTCGCTTTCNGGAAGCCCGTATTCCTCATCCATACGGATATCCATTGTTTCCAGCGCATCCAGGATGGGGTTGTANATGTCGGGNATTACAGGAATGTAAACTCCTTTCACTTTTATCTGNTCTTTAAGGATCATTTCNACACCTACTGCTGCCGGTAATGCAACAGTGCGGGCGATGGCTGTGTCAGTCATCTGCGTGCCGAAATCAAGCATTGAGGATTTGATCACCTCTTTCTTGCCACCGGGGTAAGATGCCAGGAAAACGTGCTGCATGGCAACCATATCGCGCTCTTCGCGGCCAATCATCATTTTTTCTATCATCAGATCAGAGATCACTTCAAAAGGCGTATCCATCTGGCGGTTCATCGGTTGCTCATCAAAAACACCGAGCCATTCCATCGCCTTGATGGCATGCGACTCAACCGGGATATTCAGATGATCGGCTGTTTTTTGCCTGATGTTTTCGGTACTGTCAAATCCGTTCAGCTCGGCAAGCATTTCAGCATAGGTTTTACCTGTCAGGTCGTAAGTGTCGTTGGTTATGAGCTTCAGAGCCTTCATGGCATCCATGCTTTCACACCAGCCCGGATAGCGGAATGTGCCGCGCATCATGGTTTTGGTTTCAGGTATGCCATAAAGATCAATGTAAGGCATGCTGTCGCGGTTCGGATAGATATTCAGCTTGCCAACCTTCGGGAAGTCAACTGATAACGGATTCTTGAAAAGATCTTCGGTGGGAATATAGGTTTCTTTTCCATGACGAAGGTATCTTCCGTCGTTGTTGCCCGCAAGTACCACGCCTTTCGGACTCCAGGAAAACTTGTACCGGAATGGATTGTCGTCTGCAATTTCAGGAGACGGCAATGCACCGCAAATGCTATAGAATTCTTCCACTTTGCCTCCTTTTCCATGGACGTGGTCGATGATGCGCATGGCCGACATGTGGTCGATGCCCGGATCCAGACCCAGCTCATTCAGAATGATGATCCCGGCATCTTTGGCCTCCTGATCAAGTGCCTTCATCTCAGGCTTTACGTATGAAGTGGTCACCATGTTTTTCTTGTGTTTGATGCAGTGCTTTGCAACCATGATGTGGTACATCCAGGGTAGCAAACTAACCGTCAAATCGTGTTCGGCCACCATCTTGTCGAGCGTTTCCGCATCGTCAACAGTCCAGGCAACGGATGTGCCATTAGGATGACCGTCTATCATGTCATCAGCCTTTGACTTTGTCCGGGTGGCTACCGTAACGTGAATTTCCTTTTCAAGCAGGTAATTTACAATGGGTTTCACTACCATTCCTGCGCCGAGAATCAGTACTTTACTCATATTTGAAATAGTTTAGATGTTTAGGTGTTGAATTGTTTAGGTGTTTAGGTGTTTAGGTGTTTAGAGTTTAGAAGTTTAGAGGTTTAGAAGTTTAGGTGTTTAGTGTTTAGGGTTTAGTGTTTAGGTGTTTAGTGTTTAGGTGTTTAGATTTATTAGAGATATTGTTGAATGTATTCATAATCGGGTGTGAGTTTTCCTTTATGGAGTATCAGGGCTTTTTTGATGGCTCCGGGTAGTTTGAGTTCTTTTGTCGGAACATCATAATCGGCCATGGCGATCTCCTTTACGAAGGGGAACAAAGCATTGGCAAATGCAATGGATGAATCCGCCGGAAGCTCACTTGGAAGGATGTCAACGGCCATTATAAGGATGCCGTGTCCGCTGAACCCCATGGTGGGTTTGTCGGTTTTCGGGTCATACACAAACACCGGGTCTTCAATTTCCGTTCCCTTGTGCGTGCACTCAATCGAACCATCCGGATCGCAGGTCACATCACCAATTACGGTCATTTTTGGATTCTCCGCGCTGTAAAGCTTCTTCAGGTATTCTTTTGTGACGATACGTGGATAGCGTGTATCCCAGTACATGCAATTCATCAGAATGGAAAGATGTGGGATGTACTGTTCAAAATTATTCTCATACTTGTCAGGGTTTTGATAATAATCCTGAAGATCAAACTTGCTGCCGTCTTTGCGTTTTGAAATGTGTTCTTCTTTAAAGATTATTTTGTAGATGATGTTGTTGGGAATGTATTTCCTGCCTTTCAGTTCGAGCAGTTGTTTTGGTGTGATCTCTTTTGAGGGAAGGAGGTTTGCGATCTCCTGGGCTCCAATGGAGACATTTCCGTAACCTGTAAAACCAATGGTTAAAGGTTGCAGCTCAGCCGGCAATCCGTTTTCAGCAATATGTCTTCCAACAGCCGAAACAGCTTCTTTGGCTTCCTTTAGTGAACTATAGTGTTGTGACTGCCTGATCCGGAGAAATGGATTATCTGAGTAACCAAATTCTTTGAGTCTTTGTCCCATGCTCCATAAGGAGTTAATCATTCCGGCCAGTCCGGCAAACTTCCCGAAAAAGATCAGTCTCTTGTTCTGATCGTCAGCAATACGCTCATAATCTATCAGGTTACAGCCCAGATCCATCATCTTTTTCAACATAGGCATATTGTATGGCTGTCCTTTAATCACGTGACTGAAAAAAACATAGGTCTTGTCGCGCTCAAAAGCTTCAGCGGGGATCTCCTTCACTCCGAAAATAACCGGGGCTTCTTCTAAACTTTGAACCACTTTTGCGCCTGCCCGGGTGTATTCTTTATCGGTAAAAATCCTTTTTGGTGAGGTTTCTACATGGATTTTCAATCCATCTTTTTGGATCAGCTTTTCTGCATGTTCGGGCGTAATCGGCGTGCGCCGTTCCATTAGATACTTGTCTTCGTGACGAACTCCAATGACTGCATTCATTTTTATAAAGGTTTAGAAGTTTAGAAGTTTAGAAGTTTAGGTGTTTAGGTGTTTAGGTGTTTAGCTGTTTTTCATTGTGGGCAAACATACGAAAAATGTTTAGGAGTTTAGAAGTTTAGAGACAATTCGTGAATTGTCTTTACTATTTCATTGCTTTTACGATTTGTAGACACCGGGCTTGACCTGTGTACAAAAATACATTCTAAGATTTTTCCAAAAACGTTAGGCAGTTCTGTTCTATGCGTCCGAGGACATCTTCTGCAGGGGTTTTGATGAATTTTTCCCCGGTGATCTTTTCAAACAGTTCGATGTAGCGGTCAGAAACCTGCTTTACGAATTCGTCCGGCATGTTGGGAACTTCTTGCCCTTCCTGTCCGCTGTAACCTTTCTCCATCAACCATTCCCTTACAAACTCCTTCGACAATTGTTTCTGGGGCTCCCCTTTTTGCTGTCGTTCTTCGTAACCGTCTTGATAGAAATATCGACTTGAATCGGGCGTGTGGATTTCGTCGATCAGGTAGATTTTGTCGTCAGCTTTCCCAAACTCATATTTTGTGTCCACCAGGATCAGGCCCATTTCTGAAGCCATTTCTGTGCCTCTTTCAAAAAGCCTAAGGGTATAATCCTCCAAAAGTTCATAATCTTTTTGTGTGACCAGTCCCTGTTTCAGTATCTCCTCTTTTGAGATATCCTCGTCATGCCCGACAGTTGCCTTCGTTGTAGGGGTGATGATCGGTTCCGGGAACTTGTCGTTCTCTTTCATTCCTTCCGGCAAAGGTACACCACATAGGCTTCTCTTGCCTTTTTTGTATTCGCGCCATGCATGACCTGTAAGGTAGCCCCTGATCACCATTTCNACTTTAAAGGGTTCACAGAAAACACCTGCAGTGACCATTGGGTCGGGCGTGCCTGTTTTCCAGTTTGGCACAATGTCGGCGGTGGCATCCAGAAACTTTGCGGCTATCTGGTTCAGCACCTGTCCTTTGTATGGAATGCCTTTGGGCAACACCACGTCGAAAGCGGAAATACGATCGGTTACCACCATCAGCATGGTTTTGTTATCGATGGTGTATACATCGCGCACTTTTCCCTGGTAGAAACTTGTTTGTCCGGGAAGCTTAAATTGGGTTTTTGTTACAGATTGCATCATGGAGGTGATTTGTTTATTGTTTTTTGTTGGTTGGGGCGAATTGCAATTCGCCCGTACAGATTATTGCTTTTTTTAGTGTTAAGCGTTTAGCGTTTACTGTTCACCGTTCACTGTTTACTGTTCACTGTTCAAGTCTTTCTTCGAGCTTTTTTCACTTTTCATTTTTCTCTTCTCTTTTTGGTACGGCATACGCTTCAATGATTCTTGTAACGAGGTCGTGGCGTACAACATCCCTTTCGTTGAGAAAAATAAAATCTATTCCTTTAATATGATTCAGTAATTTAATGGCTCTGAAAAGCCCTGGTGTCTGTTGTTTTGGGAGGTCAACCTGTGTAATGTCCCCGGTGATGATGAATTTTGCTGATTTGCCCATCCTGGTCAGAAACATTTTCAGCTGACTTTCTGTTGCATTTTGTGCCTCATCCAGAATGGCAAAAGCGTTATCCAGCGTTCTCCCTCTCATAAATGCCAGGGGTGCGATTTCGATGGTACCGTCTTCCAGATAAGTGGCGAGTTTGGCCGGTGGGATCATATCGCGCAACGCATCGTAGAGCGGACGGAGGTAGGGATCCAGTTTGTCTTTCAGGTCGCCGGGTAAGAAACCAAGATTTTCTCCGGCTTCCACGGCAGGGCGTGCCAGGATGATGCGCCTTACCTCCTTGTTTTTCAGTGCTCTTACTGCCAAGGCAACAGCGGTGTAGGTTTTTCCGGTACCTGCCGGACCAATGGCGAAAAGCATATCGTGTTTCTTGAAACTGTTAACCATCCTTTGCTGGTTGGGGGATCTTGCCTTGATTGCCATGCCGTTGCGGCCATAAAGAAGCAGATCGCCACCCTTTTCTTCTGTTGCAACAGAGGTAGCATGTCCGTTTTCTCGCGCCATAATTTCGAGAATGTTCTCTTCAGTTAGTTTTCCATAGCGGTCAAAATGTGCCAGCATCAGTTCAAATTTCCCTTCAAAGAAGGTGGTTTCAGCCTTGTCGCCTATAACGATCAACTCCTCGCCACGCGACACGATCTTCAGCTTGGGGAACATGCTTTGGAGCAGTTTTAGTTTTTCTTCCTTCAGGCCAAAAATATCGGGGGGATGGATCCCTTCAATTTTGATTGTTTTTTCACCCATTATTTCATTACTTTTGAAGTGCAAAATAACAATATTTTTGTCAGATATTTTGTTGATTTGCCCTCTTTCATCACAATAAATTGAAAACAGGCAACAGACACATGGCCATTATCACCCTCACAACCGACTGGGGCAGCGGAAATCATTATGCAGGTGCGGTAAAAGGTGCTTTACTGCGGCAAATACCCGGTGTTCAGATAATAGACATAACACATGATATCCCTTGCTTCGATATGATGCAGGCAAGCTTTGTGTTACGCAATGCCTTTAATGATTTTCCGGAAGGAAGCATCCATCTTCTGGGAGTCAATACAGAGGCTGGTATCGACACCCCTCATATTCTGGTTCACCACGACGGCCACTATTTTATTGGTGCAGATAATGGAATATTTTCACTAATGTTTGATGCCAGGCCCCAGGAAGCCGTTGAGCTGGATATGATGCAGGACTCCGATTACTTTACATTTTCAACCAGGGATGTCTTTGTAAAAGCAGCTGCAATGATTGTATCCGGAAAATCATTAAAAGAGATGGGGCACCCCATTCAGGAGCTGAATGAACGTATTGCCTTTAAACCGGTTGTTTATCCTGAAAAGATTATTGGTAAGGTGATTTTTATTGATGGTTATGAAAATGTTTTTGTTAATATCGACAAAAACTTGTTCAAGGAGGTTGGCAAAGGACGAAAGTTTGTGATTGGATTCAGGTTGCCCGGTGAAGCCATACGGCAACTTCACGAGTCCTACCTGGATGTGGTTCCGGGGGAGCGTCTTGCCCTTTTTGGAACGTCGGGGTTTCTTGAGATCGCTATCAATCAGGGTAAAGCGGCCTCTCTCCTTGGCTTGCAAATGAATGATACAGTTAGCATTGAATTTGATACAGAATAGCTAGACAATTATGTGGGCGCTTGTCAAAAGAGAAATCAACAGCTTTTTTAATGGATTGATCGCTTACGTGGTCATTGCTGTTTTTCTTGGAATCAATAGTTTGTTTCTTTGGGTTTTTCCTTCTGAATTTAATATTCCTGACAGTGGATATGCTGATCTGAATGGTTTTTTCGTTCTGGCTCCTTTTGTTTTTCTGTTTCTGGTTCCCGCCGTAACCATGCGTTTTTTTTCTGATGAATTTCGCAGTGGTACTTATGAGATGTTGGTTACCAAGCCCCTGACATCCACGCAGATCGTTCTTGCAAAATACATTGCCGGTGTTGTTCTGGTTGCCGTCGCACTGCTGCCCACCTTGCTGTTCTTTTTCAGTGTACAGTTTGTGTCGGCGCCGCCCGGAGTGGATACGGGTGGTGTCATGGGTTCCTATGCCGGACTCTTTCTCCTCGGAATGGTGTTTGTAGCCATCGGCCTTTTTTCATCCTCTATTACCAATAATCAGATCGTTGCTTTCATCACCGCAATGTTTCTTTCAGGATTCCTTTACATTGGTTTTGAAATGATCCATAGGTTCGAGATGTTTGAACATGTGGATCTTTTTATACGTGATCTGGGTTTGCAGGCCCACTATGCATCTATGGGACGAGGTGTGATCGATAGCCGTGATCTGGTTTATTTTATTGGATTGATCGTGCTGTTTCTTATTGCAACAAAACAAATTCTTGCCCGGAAGACATCATCTGCAAAACTATTCATTCCGGTGTTGAGCGTCTTACTGATCGTTTTGGCAGTTCAGGTTTTTAGTGCACAGTGGTTTGTGCGCCTGGACCTGACGGCCGATAAACGCTATTCACTCACCCCGGCCACGAAAAAGATATTACAAAACCTCGATGATGTGGTTTACTTTCGGGTATATCTTGATGGCGATCTTCCTTCCGAGTTTCGCCGCCTTCGTAATGATACGCGGGAGATGCTTGACGAATTCAGTGCATGGTCGGGGCAAATTCAATACGAGTTTATCAGTCCTTCGCGCGCTGCAGGCGATGACCCACAGGAATTGCGGCAATATTACAGGATGCTTGCCGAAAGGGGCCTCGAGCCCGCACAAGTGCAGACCCGTGCGGGTGATGCAAGTTCACAGCGCGTGATTTTTCCTGGTGCGCTGGTGTATTACAGAGGGAAGGAAGTGCCACTTTATCTGTTGCAGGACAATCCGGGCTTGTCGGTGAGAGAGGCTTTGCATCAGGCTTCCCTTGCCATCGAATACAAACTGGCATCCACAATTTTAAAAATCACAAAAGAAGAAAAAGAAAAAATCGGTTTTCTGGAAGGCCATGGTGAGCTTGAAGCCAGGTATGTTGCATCCATTCAACGGGCTCTCGAAGATTTTTATGAGGTCGACAGGATAAAGGTTCGTGAAGGTTTTGAAGCACTCAGACAATACAGCACGATTATCTCTGCAAAGCCTGAAGAGCCTTTTTCCGAGGAAGAAAAATTTATTTTGGATCAATTCCTGATGCAGGGAGGGTCGATGTTGTGGTTGGTTGATCCTGTTTTTGCTGATATGGACAGTCTGATGATTGCTGATGAAACCCTGGGCATAGCCCGGGATATCAATTTGGATGATTTCTTCTTTCGTTATGGGGTCCGTCTCAATCCCGTTTTATTGAAAGACTTGAATGCAGCGCCTATTCCTGTTACAACAGGCTATGTGGGGGGGAGGCCTCAGATCAATCTGATTCCCTGGCCATACTTTCCTGTGCTCAACCCCATTTCAAAGCACGAAATTGTAAATAACCTTAACTTTATCCGAACAGAATTTATCAGCAGCATCGATACCGTGGAAGCTGCCGGAGTGGAAAAAACCATTTTGCTTGAGTCCTCACCCTACACCAGGGTGATGCCTGTTCCGGTTCGTATCAGTCTGGACATCCTGGAGCGTGCCATTGATGAAAATTTGCACACCGGACCATCAAGACCTGTAGCCGTTTTGCTGGAAGGAAGCTTTCGTTCTCTTTACAGCAACAGAGTTCCGCCATCGGTGGATATGCCGGAAGGTTTTATTCGTCGCAATGAAAGCCTGTCTGCAGCAATGATCGTCGTCGCAGACGGTGATCTCATACGCAATCAGTTTGGCTCAGATGGCAGGCCATTGCCACTCGGTCACGATAGATTTACCGGCCAGACGTTTGCAAATGAGGATTTTATTTTGAATGCAGTCAATTATCTGACAGATGATACGGGCATCATCAGCGCGCGAACCCGCGAAGTGCGCCTCCGCCTTCTTGATCGTCAACAGGTCAATATCCACAAATTGAGTCTGCAGCTGTTCAATACTTTAACACCTATTCTTGTCGTTCTTTTGATTGGAGTCATCCGGATGTTTATGAGAAAAAGGAGGTATTCAAAATAAGAACCCAGATGCAAAAACATAAAAACCTTTTATTATTTCTGGCTGCCATTCTACTGCTGTCGGCAGCATTATATTTCTACCGGTATGAAGAAACGCTGCCTGTGTCCGGGCCAGGTGCCTTCCCTCTATCAGCTGATGTTGATGTGTCGATGATGATCCTGACCGACCCGGCAGGCAATCAAATAATAATTGAAAAGCAGAAATCAGGTGTATGGCTTTTAAACGACTCCCTTGATGCGGACGAATACCTCATTCGTGAAGCACTTTTCACCCTGCGTCGCATGGAGTTGAGAGGTCCGGTTCCGTTTGATGATCGAGACAAAGCCAGGGAGGTTCTTCAGGAAAATGGCGTGCTCCTTGATGTTTACACAAGCAGTCCACTGATCACAATACCCGGGAGGGTTGAGCTTTTCAGCAGAAACAGGAAGTTCCGGTCGGTGCTCCTGGGCTCTGATTTGCCGAAAACAGGAGATCATCTGGTTATGCATCAGGCTGACCCCGTTCCATATTTTGTAAAGCTTCCGGACGATATCATCAGTTTGAATCAAATCTTTCCCTCAAATCCCCATTCGTGGCGGTCACGTGTCTTAATACATTATGAGCCGGGTGAGATCCGGAAGGTTGTCGTACGGCACAAAGAAAATCCCACTGAATCGTTTCATCTGATAGTTGATACGACAACTTTTAATTTAGCTGACAGCAAAGGATTACCGGTTGATACTTCACAAATCAGCATCCAGCATATTGGGCGGTTTTTGAACGGATTCAGGTACTTGTTTTTTGAAAGGGCAGTACCGGTAGAAGCGGGAAGTGTTCCTGATGATTTACGATCTGAAAAGCCATTTATTGAAATAGAGATAGAAGATATTTATGGTGAAGGCACCAGCCTTCTTTTTTTCAGACGTCGGATCCCTGAAGATGGTACACTGGTATCAGATAATAAGCCTTATGATCCCAACAGGTTTTATATCCAAAAACAGGATGATCTGTATCTGCTGTCGCTCTATTATATTTTTCAGCCGGTGATGCGTCCGTTATCTTATTTTTTTCTGAAACCCGAAAACAATTAACTTGTAGCCGGAAAAACAAATTATTCGTTTATTTTAGCATTTGTTTTTTATAAAAAACTATCTTTGCTATTCATTTCTAAATCAGGTGAAGTATGAAGTTTATTGTATCAAGCTCTTTATTGCTTAAGCAATTGCAGGCTATCAGCGGTGTTCTCAGTACAAACAACACGTTGCCCATTCTGGATAACTTCCTTTTTAGTCTTTCAGACTCGGAGATCCGGATATCTGCCTCCGACATGGAAACGACCATGACATCGCGTATCAATGTTGATATGGCTGAAGGGGATGGCAGTGTAGCCATTCCTGCTAAAATCCTTCTGGATACACTAAAAACTTTTTCTGATATTCCGGTTACACTTGATATCGATCAGGAGCATTTTGGCGTCACATTAACAGCAGGTGAGGGTAAATATAA
>SL_3KL_010_SEDDRAFT_10005229_pt1 | contig 11683 bp, 5 predicted proteins | sample SodLakKL_010_SED_2_FD_10381 | JGI IMG/M metagenome (IMG submission 10381)
ATCGGCGAACTTATCAATCCCGGTCAGCCGGTAGTACGGCTTGTNAACACCGACAGAGTGCGTGTTTTGGCCGGTATTCCGGAACGATACTCCGGAGAAATTGAAGAAGGCTCAGAAGCTGTTATTAATTTTCGCTCTGCAGGAGGTGAATCACGTACAAGCCGGATCACCTATGCCGGAAATGTGATTGACCCCGACACCCGAACCTACACCGTAGAGATCGAATTGGATAATCCGGGGAATCGGATCAAACCCGATATGGTTGTGGAACTTCAGGTTAAACGAACCACTCTGGACGGTGTCATCATCATCCCGAGAACTGCGGTTCTGAGAGATGAAGAGGGAATCTCGGTATTTCGAGCAAGAGAGGAGAACGGTATTAAATACGCTGAGCTGGTCGAAGTACGAACCGGCCTCGCAACCGGTCCGCTGATCCAGATAATTGACGGCCTTGAAGAGGGAGACGAAATTGTAGTTTCGGGGATGAGAACTCTCAGCTCGGGGGATGAACTGAATATCATACAAACCGAAACCAATCTTGAGCGAGCCGAACGCCTCAGAGAAGCCGAACGCCCTGTTGTCTCTTTCTGAAAAACAGATCCCATCAAAAGAGTTTGAACATTTTGAATAGGCACTTTTTATGAAACTAACTGAAATTACTTTAAAAAACAGAACGGCCATTATTGTATTGACGGCGATTCTGGTCGTTGCCGGGGCGTTTAGTTACAGTACCATCCCGAAGGAATCGAATCCGTCAATTGAGATACCGATATTTATCATCAATACTATATACCCGGGAATATCTCCCTCTGATATGGAATCTCTGGTAACCCAACCCATTGAACGAGAACTGCAGGGAATAAACGGGGTTACCGATATCCGTTCCACTACTACCGAGAGTTTTAGCAGCGTGGTTGTGGAGTTTGACCTGGACGTGCCGATGACGGAAGCCAGTCAGCGGGTTCGCGAAAGGGTGGATTTGGCCAGAACCGAACTACCGCCCGATGCCGAGGAACCTTTTATCATTGAGATCGACCTCGACGATTTCCCGATTATGACCGTAAACCTGGCCGCCGATTATCCGCTCTCCCGGCTAACAGAGGTGGCAGAACGCCTTGAAGATGCCATCGAAGCAGTTTCCGGTATTCGTGAAGTAGAAGTGATCGGAAGTGTGGAACGTGAAGTTCAGGTTAACGTAGATCTTGCATCACTGAATGGTTACGGCCTTGGATTCGGTCAGCTTGTAAACGCCATTCAGGGACAAAACCTTACCATTCCCGGCGGTACGGTTGACGTGGATATGATGAGTTATCTAATTCGGGTGAGCGGTGAATTCAGGGAACCATCAGAAATTGAAAATCTTGTAGTAGCCCGGCCGATGGGCGAAGGACCGCATGGCCCCGGATTGGTCTATATGAGAGACGTTGCCGAGGTGCTTTTCGGGTTCAAAGAACGCGAGAGTTATGCGCGGCTTCGTGCTTACAAGGTTGAAGAAAACGGGCAGAAAGTCGACCTGCCCGACGACCAGATCCAGGACAATCAGGTAATCAGCCTCAACATCAAAAAAAGGCCTGGTGTAAATATCCTTGATACTGCCGCTGAAGTGATGGAGGTTGTAGAAAACTTCGCAATGCCTCCCGGAACAAGTGTATTGATTACCGGTGATGTCAGTGAAGATGTAACCAAACTCATTTCAGATCTCGAAAACAGTATCATCAGCGGTATGCTGTTCGTAATACTTGTTCTGGTTTTCTTTTTAGGGGTGCGCAATGCACTGCTGGTAGGAACCGCCGTGCCGCTCTCAATCCTGGTAGGCTTCATTGTGCTCATCACACTTGGGCACTCGGTCAATTTTATTATCCTGTTTAGTTTGATTATTGCACTCGGTCTATTGGTGGATAACTCCATTGTGGTGGTGGAAAATATCTATCGCTACAGGGAGATGGGCTATGAGAGGTTCGAGGCCGCCAAACTGGCAACCGATGAAGTGGGTTATGCACTTATTGCCGCCACCTCTACCCTGCTTGCAGCCTTTATACCTATGACCTTCTGGCCCGGTATTATTGGTCAATTTATGGGATATCTCCCCATGACACTGATTATTGTACTGCTCTGTTCTCTTTTTGTGGCGCTTGTTCTCTATCCTGTGCTCACGGCCTATGTTGTAAAACTGGAGGATGAAAAAAGTCAGCCAAGATCCAACTTTGTAAAAGGCCTTGGACTGGGAATTGCGATTTTCCTGGCAGTTGCCATCGGAATGGCCAACCTTACCACGCTGTTTGTAACCATACTGACGATACTTTTCTTCTTCTTCTCCTATAGATACGTTATTAAACCGCTCTCACAGATTTTTACAAATCGTACGCTGCCCAGAATTTTGCAATACTATAAAGTGATGCTTCGCTCGTTTCTGAAGCGTGACTATCGCCCAAAAAATGCACTGCTTCGTAACACGCTCGCATTGGGAAGCCTTGCACTGGCATTGGTGCTTACCATCTTCGGAGGCATCATCAGTATGTTTTCACCGGCATCAGGAATTATCTTTGGCATTGCAGGAATCGTTGGACTGATTGGATTTATTATGGTTCTGGTTCACTTTCTGGAAACGATGTTTCGCGGGGGAAAAGTATCTGTCATTGCTGGCCTGGTACTGGGTATTTTCAATGCGGTTGTACTCTTTTTGATCTCATTTCGTGAACCTGTATCGCCCGATGTCTGGATAGTTCTTCTTTTTATCCCTGCATTGCTGGTGATTTTGGGGGCACTCGGCCTCTTTCGAAAAAAAGATACACCGCTTATTCTCACTGACAATCGTGCCCTGCTGCTCAATTCTGTGATGGGTTCGCTGTTTGCCATCTTCGCGATGTTTTCTCTGGCACCGACCGGTGTGGAGTTTTTCCCTGAAACCGATCCCAACCGAATTGTAGTAGAACTGGAAGGCCCCATCGGAATGAATGTTCATGCCGGTAATGAAATCGCCAAAAATGTTCAGCAGCGAATTTACGATTTGATTGAACGCGACCCAAACGTTCGTTCAAACATCGAGAGCATCCAAACCAATGTGGGTGTTTCCGGCGATCCCTTCTTCGGGGGAGGAGGACAAAGCCCCGAACTTTCCAGGCTTACCATAAACCTTGTGGATTTTGGCGACCGGATAGAACCTTCGGCGATGACCATGACCAAACTTAGAGAAGTGGTTCGCGATATTCCGGACCTGATGATTAAAATAGATGGCGAACAGGTAGGGCCGCCTACCGGAGCACCGGTAAATATAGAGGTCTCAGGTGAAGATTTTGATGAGATTGTCCGTATCACGCAGGATATCACACAAATTCTGGTAGAAGCTTCAGCTTCACAGCGTGTACCCGGCCTTGTGGATGTACGTAACAACGTAAGCGGCGGTTTACCGGAATATCGCATTCTCGTGGATTATGAGAGTGCAAGCCGGTTTGGCCTCAGTATGTCCGACATTGCCCAGACTATACGAATTGCTAACAACGGACTGGAAGCGAGTAAATGGCGGGATGGCGAAGATGAATACGATATCGTGGTGCGGCTGCGGCCGGAAGATCGCCAGAACCTGGAAAGCCTCCGTAATCTGAATATACGCACACAGACAGGTACAAGCGTGCCTCTCGTCTCGGTGGCTTCATTTGAAGAAGGATCAGGCCTTGGAAGTATCACAAGGCTTAATCTCCAGCGAACTGCCACCGTAGAAGGAGAAGCTGCTCCCGGCTTCAGCGGCCCGGAAGTGTTGATGGATGTTCAGGAACTTCTCGCCGAATATGAACAAAACCTTCCGCCCGGCTATACCATGAAGTACACCGGTGAAAGCGAGGAACAGGATGAGGCGTTCGGATTTCTCACAACAGCCCTTCTTGTGGGTTTTGCCCTTATTTTCCTTGTGATGCTGGCAAAGTTCAACAACATTGTTGCTCCGTTCATCATCATGACGGCAGTGGGCCTCAGCCTGCTTGGGGTTCTTCTCGGACTGATTCTTACCCGTACTGCTTTCGGGCTGATGACGTTTATTGGCATTATCTCACTGGCCGGTATTGTTTGTGTAAACAATATCGTACTGATGGATTATGTGAAACAGCTCACCGAAAAAGGACTTCAAAAAAAGAATGCCATCATCGAAGCCGGGCTGATCCGTTTCAGGCCGGTCATACTTACTGCCCTGACAACTATCCTGGGACTGGTACCGCTCACATTTGGCATTAACATCGACTTTGTGGAGCTGTTCATAAGTTTTGATCCTAAGTTTCAGCTTGGCTCAGAGAATACTGCATTCTGGGGGCCGATGGGAATTGCTATTATCAGCGGCCTGACATTTGCCACCTTCCTTACTCTTGTGGTGGTTCCGGTGCTCTATTCTACTTTTGATTCGGTTTCACAGCGGCTTTCACGGCTTAAATAAATTTCTTTGGTAATTTTGGACAGGCTTACAAGAATCAGGGTGAGTTCTGTCCAAATTTTCTTATTTTTTGACTTCCCTGAATCAGATTTGACCGAAATTTCAAAACTGTAAGATTTTTATATATCAAAGTGCATGGCTCAAACCGAATATTTTTGCCATAAACCATAAAAACGGGAAACCGCTGACACCCGACTGTTTTCTAATTCTTCGAATCGATACATAGCTAACTTAACCCGATTACTGTGATTCAAAGACCACAAACCGTTTATCTTTTTTTTGCTGTTATTCTGAACCTTGCCGTATTTTTCAATCCGCTATACAGCAGCGCCATGGCAGATCCGGCCCATTGGATTGGCTTGGGACTGGCAATATCGCTCACTATAGCCATGATCATCGCTTTTGTTTCGATCTTTCTTTTCAAAGACCGAAACAGACAGCTCAAAATCGTAAAACTGGGCACATATCTTCAGATTACAGGCCTTGGGTTTGGTGCTGGCGTACTTTTTTCACTGGGAGGAATCGGTCCGCACCTGTGGCCAGAAGCCCTGGGTTTTCTGTTTGTGATCCTTTCTCTCTGCATGTACTGGCTGGCTGGCCGTGGAATCAAAAAAGATGAAGAACTGGTTCAGTCGATGGACAGAATCAGATAGATGGCTAATCAAGACATACCTCTTCTGAAAGTCATCCTCCTGCTCGCAGTGGGACTGCTTACATTCGGTTTTGCACCTATCCTGGTGCGGTTAGCTACCGATGTAGAACCGCTGACCCTTGCTGCCATGCGCACCGGTTTTGCTGTACTATTCCTCCTTCCGTTCTGGCTACCCAAAAAAGCATCTCTGCAAGAATTGAAAGAAAACGGCGCCAGGCCAGTGCTTCTCATTGCTGCAGGTGTATCACTGGGCATGCATTTCACACTTTGGATTTGGTCACTACACCACACTTCAGTGGCTTCCGCTTCGGTGCTGGTCACCATCCACCCCGTGATGCTGATTGTGGCAGAAAGCCTGATATTTAAAAAGAATTTTCGCCCTCTGGTCTGGATTGGGGTGTTTATCGCTTTCGGGGGATCGGTGCTGCTTGGTATAGCTGATGACACCCACGCAGGCCAGTTCCCCAATGCGCTGATAGGTAATATCATGGCATTCTCTGCAGCAGTAATTTTTGTTCTCTACTTTATGCTGGGCCGATCTATCCGGCAACACACCGAATGGATCGATTACGTATTTTATGTTTACCTCTATGCGGCTATTACCTGTGGAATTTTTACACTGATCATTTCCGGCGGTTTTCCGTATGTGAGCGGTTCGGCTATTATAGTGGGGATTGCCCTGGCCATCGGCCCCACCATTATCGGCCACGGCTCCATGAATTATGCAGTTAAATACGTATCACCTACTCTCCTCTCTACACTTATCTTGTCGGAGGCGGTTTTTGCAGCCGTTGCCGCCTATTTTATTTTCGGCGAAATTCCGTCCAATTTATCCATGATTGCCATGCTGATCATAATGACCGGTGTTTCCTTCAGCTGGACCCGCCGCCTTACCCGAAAACCCGTCAGAAAGAGTAAGTAACAGAAACCGTAATATTTCTGCTAAGTCCGTCGAGCGAGCTTGCATGTTCGCGGTAGGATGTATCTAAAAGATTATCTGCAAAGACTTTAAACTTTAATGCGCTGATACCCTCATAAACCGAGATAAACTGAATATTCACAAACCCGTCCGTGCCATACTTCGAAATCCGGTTGTCTCCATACTCCATCGGGGAAAGCCTGCGATGCGGTAAATTATAGCGTACTTGCGGCCTGAGTGTCAGTTTCGGGATCGTTTCAAAACTGAGGTATGCCAGTCCGTTTGCCGGAGGTATCCGGTCTACCGGCTCTCTGCTTCCATCAGGATTGGTAACATCACCCCAATTATAAGTGAATGTAGCTCCTGCATTTATATCCCCCCGGATTGCGAGTTTTGAGCCAAATTCCACTCCGACCAGGTTTATGGACCCGGCATTGGCGGAAATTACCTCCACAAATTCATCGGCTGTTTGAACGGATTCTCCTTCACGAATAATTCCGCCATACCTGGTGACGATATTTCCGGTGAGAACACGCTCAATTTTGTCGAAATAGTGCAGCCAGAAAAGATGGGTTTCGAACGAAATTACACCAGACCTCAAATGCAGTCCCATATCCAAACTCAGAGATTTTTCCGGAACAAGGTCAATATTGGGGGACTGGAACTGATCGGAACGCCTGATTCCGACTTCGGAAAGGTCAGCAACGTTGGGTGCCCGGAATCCGGTTGATATATTTCCAGTAAGATCAAAGTGCCTGGTGAGTGAATAACGTGCGCCGGCAGAACCGGTCAGTTGATTAAATAATTCGCTATACGGATCAAAACCCCGGTTGGTTTCCGTACCCTCAAAGGGGATGCGGTTATAGATAACAGAATAACGAATACCCGACTCCATCAAAAATTGTGAAGACAGATGGTAATCTGCATGAATAAAAAGCCCGCCTGAAATGATTTCGGAGCCATCAGGGTAGCGTGGCAGCCCATACGTAACGCCATCGATTTGTGTGATACTTTGTATCTCTTCGTATGTAAAATCACCGCCCCAGCTCAGTGTAATGCTTTCTGATACTGGTGAAATAAAATCAGCCGAAAAAAGCCACTGATCACTCCGGTTCCTGTCTGTAAGCCGTTCATCGGCCAGGGTGAATGCAGCATCACGCTCGGATGAATTATGAGAAAAATATGGCTTATCGCCAAAATCTCTCTCCACGCGGTCGTCCTGAAGTCTGTGGAAACCAGCTCTCAGCCTCATACTGGAAATAACTGAATTTCTGCCCCCGCTCATAAATGTGATACTGTGTGCAGAAAATGCAAGCGGAGCTGTGTTTGAATAGTAGCCGCTTCGCGGAGAGGTGGGTGTTGGTTCCAGTTCCACATCGTAGCCCATCATCATCCGGTCAAGCCGGGGTGAATCTGGAATGCGGCTGAAGTAACTGGCCACTGTAAACTGGCTGTTATCATTCACCCGAACACGTCCCGAAGCGTTAACAGCGCCAAAATTCATTTCGGCAAGATTCAGTTTGCTTCCGTATGGAAACCAGCGGGCATCAACAGAAGTGTCAGGCATCCGGTAATACTGAAAATCGCGCCAGGTACCGTTCAGCGAAAGAGCAAAGCGCTCCTGCTGATGTGTGATTTTCCCGGATGCAGTTCGTTCACCGGTTCCGCGAAAATTTGTCTGAAGCAGAAGATCTGCACCAGTTGAGGTAGTGTCGCTGTAGGAAGGAATATCGGGTTTTACATGAATACCTCCGGAAAGAGCATCACTTCCATAAAAAACAGATACCGGCCCCCGGTAGACCTGGATTTCATCGACTGCGAAAGGATCAATCACTGCAAAGTACTGGTTTTGGCCGGATCGGGTAAATCCGGGATTCAGCCTGAAATTGTTGAACAGGTAAAGAACATCCCGCCCCGATCGACCCCGGACATAGACACTTCCCTGGCCAATCGTAGTCTGCTGAACATATACACCGGGTTCGGCACGCAGCATTTCGGGTGCTGACGCGCGAATGGTCATAGCCATGTCCGATGGTTTAATCCTGTTTACTGCAATTGGCCTCGACTCCTGATCACTAACTTGAATTCGATCTGCCGCAACAGTGATCTGTTCACTCTCAAGAGTGGTGCGTTCCAGCTCAATCTGCAGGTTGGTTTCGGGCTTTTCGATGGTTATTTCGACGGTTTTATACCCGATATATGATATAGTAAGCTTAACCGGGAACTCATCCACCTCCAACTCAAAAAAGCCCTTTCGATCCGACTGAGTGCCTTTCTCAATTTCGTATACAGCAACAGTTGCACCCAGTACTGGCCGATTATCTTGCTCGTCTGTAATAAAACCGGTAATTTGTGCGTTAACAGTAACTGAATAGAAAAGTATTGCAGTAAAACAAACAAACTTGGCAATTGGTAGTAAAGAGGATTTCAAGAGACTAACCCTTTTCCGTTCGTAAAATGATTAATTATGTGTAACCGAATTTCAGAGAATTGATATAACCTCAGAAGATAACGTTATCCGAATAGATTGATTGTTTTCTTTATACCACCTTCTTCTCTAAACAGGAACCAACCTGTATTATATGGAAATTATAGCATCCCTTTTTAAAAAAGCAGTCCCAATTTTTATACTTTCTCTGTCCCTTCTTGTCGTTTCATGTGGCAGCAATGACAGCGACAGAGACCTGTCCCGTGATAGTCTGCTCACAACAATTGAGCCGATTGAACGGGATTTCGAAGATATAAAAAGGAGCGGCGTACTTCGAATGATAACTTATTACAGTTCCAACACCTATTTTTTAAATCAGGGAATTGAGGTAGGCTTTGAGTATGAATTGCTGCGTGAATTTGCCAGAGAAAATGACCTGGCCGTTGAAGTAGTGATTGTGGGTTCAAATGAAAACCCCTTCGACCTGCTGAACAAAGGTGTAGGCGATGTAATCGCTGCAAATTACACTATCACCCCCGAACGCCGGCGTGTGGCAAATTTTTCGCGCCCATACAATATTGTTGACCAAATGCTGGTCTACTCTTCACAACAGCGAAAAAGGCCGCAAACTATCGAAGAACTTTCCGGTTCAGGAATTCCCATTTCTGTTCGAAAAAACAGCTCATACCACTTCCGTCTTTTAGATCTGATTGACGAGGGATATGATCTGAATATCGACCTGATAGAAGACGGTATGGAAACCGAAGCGGCATTGGTTCAGGTTGCCAATGGAAATTTCAGGGCAACCGTGGCTGATGATAACATGTTCCATGCGGCAAATCGTTACATCGACGGACTTCTTGACGGCCCCACCATTGCCACGGCCGATACGATTGCCTGGGCTGTCAGAACCAACGCCCCGGACCTGGAATCACGAATGAACCGGTTTCTCTACAAACATTTTCGGATTTCCGAAGACCGGGAACGGCCGCGACGTTCTACCTTCTTGAATGTTCTCCGCCGCAAATATTTTGAGCAAAGCAGGCAAATGGCCGAATATTACAACCCCGAATGGCAGTACCAGTCAATCGGAATCATTTCACCTTACGATGACCTCGTAAAACAGGTAGCCGATTCGCTGGACCTCGACTGGCTTCTCCTTACTGCAATGATTGCCCAGGAATCGAGTTTTAACCCCAACAGTAAAAGCTGGGCCGGTGCTGTAGGGTTGATGCAGATAATGCCTCAGTTCGTGGATGTTGAGTACGAAGAGCTTTACGATCCTGTGACCAATGTCCAGGTGGGTGCCAACATTATCAGAGAGCATCTGGATCATTACTCCTACCTCGATGATGCAAACCAATGGGCATTTGCCCTTGCAACCTACAATGTAGGCATTGGCCATATGGCCGATGCCCGGAGGCTGACAATTGACCGGAACAAAAATCCTAATGAATGGGAGTACGTCTCAGAATCGCTTTTGAGACTGATGCAGCGACGCTACTACCAAAATGCAAGGCATGGTTTTGCCCGCGGTATTGAACCGGTAAAATATGTGGAAGAAATCATGAACCGGTACAGAACCTATCAAACCGTTATTGCACTGGCCGAACACCAGCAGAGTACCGGCTTAACCAATGCACTGAGCCCCAGTATTTAATCCAGTGCTTTGATGATCAGAAGGGTTAAATCATCAGCCAGTTTATGGCCCGAAAAATCTTTTACTTCATCTACAATGGCGTCGAGGATATCAGCTGATGATTTTTCCCGGTTATTGATGATACATTTCATCAAACGTTTTTCCCCAAATTCTTCCATGTCATGGGGAGCCATCGCTTCATTAACACCATCGGTATAACAAACCAGCAAATCGCCGGGGTTCAATTGAATGTCGGCTTGCTGATAGGGCATCATCGACTCCATTGCGCCAAGTAGCAGGCCGCCATCCGACAACTCCTCAAATTCGATTTCATTATTTCTCAGTAGCAGCGGTGGATTGTGTCCTGCATTCACATATTGCAAAATTTTATGTGTTCCCAGGTACTTGGCCCAAAAAAACGTAATAAACTTATCTGATGGGGTATTTTTGAATATAATGTTGTTGATCCTTTCAGTGGCTTCGGAAAGAGTAACCTCAACCGGTAAAAGAACGTGTAACATCGACTGAAGATTTGCCATCAGCAGAGCCGCGGGGACACCCTTACCGGTCACATCGGCAATCGAAAAAATAGTATTCCCGTCAGGTGTCCGGGCTACATCAAAATAATCACCCCCAACTTCACGGGACGATATAGTTTTGGCGGCAAGGTCAACCCCCTGAACCTCCGGAATCGGGTCGGGTAGAAGACCCTGCTGAATCGATTTTGCGATAGACAGCTCCTCTTCCATCCGTTCCTTGTCGATCCGCTCTTCAAGAAAGTAGGTTTTTTGAATGGAGATAACCGCCAGGTTGGCAAGTGACTTCAGAAAATTAAAATCGGTTTCGCTGAAAGGGACTTTATTTGCCCGTTCTCCCACACCAATCACAGCTACTTTTTCATTCTGAATGGAGATTGAAAAGAGAGCCGCAATTTCGTTCCGTGCAATCCAGGGATGATTTTCTTTGAACTCTTCATCAGGCAGTAACACTTCACTGTCGATTGTCGTAAAAATATCCTTCACTTTTTTGGCCGAAGGCTCTTTGGCCAGGCCGCTTGAAGCGAGGACGGAGAGCTCATCCTGGTTATTGAAAATCAAAATAAATGTGCGGATAAATAACTGACCTAAAAGCGCAAACTTGAAAATTCTGGAGATTTTTTCACGGTCGACCAAAAGGTTAAATTCCTTGGAAAGATCGAACAGTGTATTAAGCTCGTGAATTCTTCTGTCAAGATTTCGATAGGTATTTTTCAGCTCGTTGAATAGCTGCGAATTAACCAGAGCAGCAGTTGATATGATGCACAACCCTTCAACAAATTCAAGTTCGTTTTTGGAAAAAGGCTGGCGGTTGGCTTTAGCACCAAGCAGTAAAAATCCGTGATGATTATTGCTGGTTCTGAGATTGAATAAATGGCTGTTATCAGGATCATCCAGTTTAACCGGAAAAGTTTCAGGCAACTCTGTTCCGCTAAAAAAGGACCTTTCTTTTTGTTCCTCATTCGTAATTATCTCAATCCCTTCGATACCCTCACCAGTATTGCCAAATCCTTTCTGCTTTTTCAGGGTATATTTTCCGGTAACGGGATCGCTGATAAAAATTGCTGCTTTTGTAACCAATAGCCGCAATTT
>SL_3KL_010_SEDDRAFT_10005230_pt1 | contig 11682 bp, 6 predicted proteins | sample SodLakKL_010_SED_2_FD_10381 | JGI IMG/M metagenome (IMG submission 10381)
GAACCGGTCACTGAGCGGACCGGCCAGCAGCATGGCCAGGGTGGCGGTAAGGGTGAGTGAGCCGACGGCCCAGCCCAGTTGCAGTTTGGAAAGACCGAATTCGGGTTCGATAAACCTGACGACACCGGAGATCACTGAGGCATCGAATCCCATCAGAAAGCCACCCAGTGCAACAATTATGGTGATTCGGATAATTAAAAAATGCTTGCTGTTCATTGGAAGGGATTTACATGGCTGTTAAGATCCCGAAGTATAAAAAAAAAACTCGTTTGCCGGTCAGGACAAACGAGTTTTTTTATACAGGGACATTATTCATGTGAATGGTTTTACATATTCTGTTGCAGTTCCGTGCTTTTCAAATCACTCATAACAGGCAGATAATAGAAACGAATCCTTTGCATTGAAGCCGCAACCGAGTCAGTTCAAGGTACGGCAAATTCAAGTTGAATTTAATAATATAATGCAAATATTTTTTATTTTAAAATAAATTGCATAAACCGTCTTGTCAATTATGCATGGTGGTGTTCCCGCTGGTGGCGTTTACCTGAGATCTGACATTCCAATGATGTGTCAGTATTGTCTAATGTGTCTATAAGTTATTGCAATGCAATAAAATAATAATGATAACCATGGGGTTTATCTGGAAAGCACTGGCAAGTGGCATGTTTCAAAAAGACATCCGATCCGCATTTTTCCAAAAAAGGCTGTTGGTTGTTTTTTTTGGGGGAAGTGACATCGGAGTTGCCTGAATTGCAATAAATAGTGAAAAAAATTTTACCAAAGTTGCGCTAGTAGTGGATATTTTGTATATATGGAGTGTATCAATCATTTTGAATTCAGTCATCCGGCAAATGTTTGAAACTGTTGCGTACCGATATGGAACAAGGGTTAAAACCGGGCAGTCAGGGCCGGGAGCCACTCTTGGGTACCAGGCACACCGTTTCAGGGTATTTGCTCAATAAAATTAAACTGAAATAAGAAAGCGTTTTCAGAATCTTGAACCACCAAAAAATTGAAATCATTGTGAACAGGTTCTGTTTTGAAATGTTTCCAGTGATTTTCGATTGAAATATGTAACACAACCCCAAGTCAAAAAGGCATGTATAATTACAAATCATTACTACTTATGTTAATGACGGTCATACTGATTGGTGCGTCCAATGCCAATGCACAGACCGTCAGAGGAACTGTAGTTGACGCTGAGACTGATGAAACTCTGATCGGTGTCAACATCATGCTCCATGGAACAAATATTGGAACGACAACAGATCTGAACGGTGAGTTTTCACTCATGGTTCCGGATCGTGAAGGGACCCTGGTTTTCCGTTACGTCGGTTTTGTAACACAGCGGGTCCAAATAGAAGGCCGGGAGGAAATCAATGTAGCACTGGAGCCCGACATTATATATGGCGACGAATTGATCATGGTCGGTTATGGTCTCCAGCAGCGAAGTCTGGTTACCGGAGCCATATCCCGGATCGAGTCGCGTGATATTGAACAGGCCGCACCCTTGCGCCTGGAGCAGGCGCTCCAGGGCCGTACTGCCGGTGTTACTGTTATCCAGAATTCGGGTCAGCCGGGTTCACCTGCTACTGTACGTATTCGTGGTATCGGCACTACGGGTGATGCCCAGCCGCTGTACCTGGTGGATGGCATGCCGGTAGGGGGAATCGACTATCTCAATCCGGCCGACATCGCTTCCATTGAAGTATTAAAGGACGCCTCAGCTACAGCGATTTACGGAGCACGTGGGGCCAACGGCGTTGTCATGATCACCACGCAGCAGGGATCCCCCGGTCCCATCCAGGTCAACTATACCGGATATGTAGGTTTTCAGAATCCCTGGAGAGAGACCGACCTGTTGAATGCGCCCGACTACATGAAGATCATGAATGAAAGTTACGCCAACGACGGCCGCTCTATCCCCTTTCCCGATATCGAACAACGTATTGCAGAGATAGGTGAGGGAACCAATTGGCAGGAAGAGGTTTTCTACTATAATGCTCCTGTAACCGATCATACCCTGAGACTTTCCGGCGGCACGGAAACATCCAACTATATGGCTTCCATGTCGTACCGCATGCAGGATGGTATCGTGGCCGAGGGCAAATCGAACTTCGAACGGTTGTCATTCCGTGTAAATTCCAATCATCAACGGGGTCGCCTTGATTACGGCACCAGGGCAACATACACCCGGAAAACGACAAGGGGTATCGACCCGAACGAAGAATTCGGTGGCATCATGGCACGCGCTTCCAACATAGACCCTGTTACTCCGGTATATGATGAAGACGGCAATTTTGCCAGCTCTCCCTTCGCATCACAGGAAGTGGTCAACCCGGTTGCATTCATTGATGTCATCAATTCCGAGTGGAATGAGGACAAATTCGTTGGCGGCGTTTTCGGGAACTTCAATTTCACCGACAGGTTGAGCCTGCGCTCCACCCTGGACATTGACCTGGCCTACGGCAGCAACCGTTCGTTCACCCCGATCTATAATCTTGGCGGAAATGTTTTCAACACGACAACCTCGGCATTCCAGGAGACGAACAAATGGTTCACCTGGCAAACCAGTCACGTGCTGCAGTATCGCGACCAGATCGAAGACCACAATTTCAGTGTGCTGGGTGGATTTGAGCTTCTCGACCACCGAAATGAGTTCCTGGGGGGTGTTGCCTTTGACCTGACCATGGAATCGTTTGATAATGCATGGCTCTCAGTGGGAACAGATGAGGAGAATCAGATAAACTGGGGCGGTCTGGGACTGGAATCACTGGCATCCTACTTCGGTCGTGTCAACTATGACTATGACAACAAGTACATGCTGGAAGGCGTGCTGCGGTTTGATGGATCCTCCAAATTCGGTCCGGACGATCGATGGGCCGTATTTCCCGCTTTTTCACTTGGCTGGGTGATCTCACGCGAGGATTTTCTGCGTGATCACACCTACATCAGCTATCTGAAACTCCGCGGCGGATGGGGCCAGAACGGAAGTGACAATATCGGTCAGTTTACCTACACTCCCCTGATCACCACCTTTGCCGGATACGGTTTTGGAATGGATCCTGAGGTAGTTACCGGAGCCTATCCAACTCAGATACCAAACCCTGCTCTCAGATGGGAAACATCCGAACAGGCAAATCTCGGATTTGAAACAGCTTTCCTTGATCACCGCTTGTACTTCAACTTTGATCTCTACAACAAGGAGACCAAGGGCCTGCTCCTGGCAGCACCTATCCCGACATTTATTGGAAATGCCCCGCCGGTAGTAAACGGTGGTACCGTTCGCAACAGGGGATTCGAGATCGAGTCCGGTTTCCGTCAAATCGTTGGTGATTGGCGCGTCAGTATCGGTCTGACCGGCACCTATAACAAAAACGAAGTTACTTCCATTGAAAATGAAGAGGGCCGACTTTTTGGCGCAGGAGTTTCCACCTCAATGGATCACGTGGCCATGGCCATGGTAGGCAAGCCGATTGCCTTCTTCTGGGGATTTGAAACAGCCGGTATCTTCCAGACCGAAGAGGAAGTGCTTAACCATGTCAACTCGGATGGTGTTGTCATTCAGCCGGATGCACGTCCGGGTGACTTGATTTTCGTCGACCACAATGATGACGGCGAGATCACGGATGAAGACCGTGTCAAGATCGGTAATCCGTATCCTGATTTCACCATGGGCTTCAATATCGATCTCGACTGGCAAAACTGGGATCTGAATATGTTCTGGTACGGATCATTCGGAAATGACATCTTCACTGGTGGTACCCGCCGTCACGATCTGAACATGCCCAACTGGAAAGAGGATGTGCTCGATCGCTGGACCGAAGAAAACCCGTCGACCACGCATCCCCGCGTCACGATAAGTGATCCCAACGATAATTTTAACAGACCGTCCGATTTCTTTATCGAAGACGGCAGCTTTGTGCGCCTCCGGAACATCAGTCTGGGATACACCCTGCCACCACGGATCACCGACAGTGTAGGTGCTTCCCGCCTGCGCGTCTACGTCGCAGCCCAGAACCTGCTGACATTCACCGGCTATTCAGGTCATGACCCCGAAATCGGTGCGTACGGTCCGCTCAACGTGGGCATCGACCGGAATATATATCCGCAGGCCCGCACCTTCACCATGGGTATCAATCTTGATTTTTAAATCCATAATTAAGCTATTATGAAACGACTAACCATTATCATCCCCATACTTGGTCTTTTACTGATTGCCGGATGTATGGACAATTTTCTGGATCATCAACCACCGGTAGAGCGGGTCCAGGACAACTTCTTTGAGTCCAAGCGCGATGCCGAACAGGCTCTTTTTGCCATATACGATGTACTTACATTTGTACATGGTCGTAATAACAACGCGTATCATCCTTTCGATCTGATGTCAAATGTCCTTTCCGATGACGCCTACGGCGGTGGCTCTGGCTCCGGTGACCAGCCAGATATTCTGGAATTCAATGCTCACAATATAAGGGTAACGAACGGCAAAGTCCTCGGTTTGTGGTCAGATCGATTCACCGGTATCTACCGCGCCAATCTGCTGCTTGAGAACATAGATGATGTAAGGTTTGAAAACGAGCAGGACAGAACCGTAATTGCGGCGGAAGCCCGTTTTCTGCGGGTTTTTTTCTACTTTGAACTGGTCAAGCTTTTTGGAAATGTGCCACTGTTTGAGAGGCCGCTGTCAGGCGAAGACATCAGGATGCCCCAAACCGATCCGGGTGAAGTGTATGAATTCCTGGTTACGGAATTGCTGGACATCATTCCCGACTTGCGGGATGTCATTCCGGATGCGCAGGTCGGCCGGGTATCTTCATGGGCAGCCAAATCTATGCTTGGGCGCATCTTTCTATACCACCGGGATTACGCACAACCGGTACTTGGCGCCGGGGATCTGCCGGTCACTGACAGCGAGGTCCTCGGGCATCTCGAAGACGTGATCAGGAACAGCCCGCATGAGCTGCTTGATGATTTCAGCGCGCTCTGGGGAAGGGCCGGCAACAACAACGCCGAAGCCATTTTCTCTGTCCAGCACCTCGATACAGGATATGATGGTGGCGGCTGGGGTGCCTTGAACCTAAGTACTGGCAACTGGGCAACCACGATGACCGGAATGCGCGGGGTCGGATTCCATAATCCATTTATATATGCAAGGGGCTGGTCCTTCCAGCCGGTGACGCCGAACCTGGTGGATGCATTCGACCAGGATACGGATTCCCGGTATTTCCTGAGTATCCTTGATCCGGTGGAAGAGGGAGTACCTCACGCTCCCGATCAAATGCACCAGTGGCAGGGTTATGCCTTCAAGAAGTTCTATCCTCGTATTGCTGACACTCCGAGTCCCAACGATCCACATAATTGGCCCTACAATCGCCCCGTAGTTCGGTTTGCTGATGTATTGCTGATGGCAGCCGAGCTTGGTTCGCCCAATGCCCAGGACTATTTCGACCAGGTCAGGGAAAGGGCATATGGTGAAAACTTCGTCCAGATTCCAGCCACAAGGGAAAATATCATGGAAGAGAGAAGGCTCGAGTTTGCCGGCGAGGGTCATCGGTACTGGGACCTGCTCCGCATGGGACTGGATACGGCCGCCGAAAAAATAAACGCCCAGTCTACCCAGGAGATCCCGATCAATTTCCGTACCGATCGACAGGGATTGTTGCCCATTCCTCAATCCGAGATCAGTCTATCGGACGGTTCGCTGGTTCAACATCCCAATTACTAAATTTTTCGAGCAACCTGCGACCTGTATGGGAGTTTCCACCATATGAGTCGCAGGAGTTTATATCCTTATCTCATCAGTAACATCGAACGTGACAAGCTCAGGTTTTCTGCTTGAAGACGATAAATATATACCCCGCTGGTCAAACCGGATGCATCAAATGTTACATTATGGCTACCCGCTGAGACCTGCTCGTTGACCAGCGTCGCCACGCGCTGTCCCAGGATATCATAGACCTCCAGCAATACGCGGCTGCTTTTCGGCAGCTGGTAACTGATTATCGTGGAGGGATTGAATGGATTGGGATAATTCTGATCGAGATGAAATCCCAAAGGGGTGTATTCATCAACCTCTGAACTGACGTTCAGCTCCCCGGTGAACTCCTCCAGACTGAAATTGTTGAACGTCACCCTGTTGCCATTGTCGGCATCCATGTTCTCTCCGTCAAAACGAATACGAATCATGAAATCGGGGTTGTCATTGGCTTCCTCGACATCCCTGAAATCGATGATGTACTCCCGGTACTCATCTGAGAGGGTAAACCGGGTGGGTATCATACCGGCAGTGGACCAATAAAGGTCTGCCCCGGTTGCATAGTCGATCACCAGCGCATCGGCTGCGCCTTCGTCCATGGCGGCAAAACGGAAGACGATATCTTCCATGTTCGTGGTTGGCATGTCGAATATCAGGGTGTTCTTTCCCGCATCTCCCCGGAATGGCTGGCGCACCTGAAGTCCGCGCATGGCCCCCTGGTCGAAAGGCCGCCCCTCGTTGCCATCCGATCGATAGTTGATATCGGTTGGACGATTGCGGCGCTCCATGGACGCCTTGCGCCACAATGCGTGCTCCTCATCAAAAGGATAGCCTTCCAGTGCGGAGTGATAGCGGATTTTTGCATTATGCATTAATGCATAGGTTGCCTCCAGTGCCTCCAGAGGCGTGTTGTTGGGCATGTTGTCGCTGAAATGCCAGAAGTAGCGAAGATTGGATTCGGGTAGATCTGCAGGGGGATCACCCATCTGTGAGTCGATCCAGTCCATGCGGGTCTCGATCCAGTAAACAAGGAAATCGATCTCTTCCTCATAGGAATCAAATCCTTCGTGGCCCCATTCCCAGATGTATTCACCAATGATATCCCAGCGCTCGAAATTTCGATCCTTTGCCTCATCCAGCTTGTCAACATAGTAGTAAATCATATTTACAATATGCTCGGTTGCAAAGGGGCCACGGCGCAATTCCCACCAGCGTTCGCGGTACCGCTCCTGAAAGGCCGGATCCAGGAACAATTGGGTGTACCAGCCATTGAGATAGGCATCCTCCGGAACATGCGTATGATACCACCCCGTAGGGTCATGTCCATTCCATGCGGTTCCCCATTCGGGATGATTTTCCACATAGTTACCCATGCTCAGGTTGTAGTCCCAGACAGGTCCCATGATCAAGCGTCCACCGCGGTCCTTGTACATGAACGTGCTCAGGCGGTATCCGTCCATCTCTTTAAGCGCCTCTGTGATTAAATGGTGATCGATGAAAGACTCGGGATCCAGGTACGCGGCGTATCCATTGTAAGGATCGAAGTTGCCGCCAAAAAGTGCCGACTCCAGGTCACCGAGATAACGTTCAATCCAGTTGCGCTGCGGTGAGGTGATGTCCTCATTCTGTGGCCTGACCAGTGCGAAACCAGTGTTGCGATGCGTGCTTTGGATGTGCACATCACGGTCGAAATTGATGATGTAACCACCGGTGATTTCCGGCTCGGAATTGTCTTCAGAGGTGAGTTTGGTGATATTGACGCGGTTGTTATCCCATTTGATCCGTTCCACCAGCATGTAAATTCCATGATAATGACTCTGCGTAAGGGGACCGCTGCCATCATGCAGAAAAAGCTCCACAAAACGGGTTCGTGGTGCATAGCGGCCCATGTCACTGCTGAGCTGATAGGCAACCGCATTCCGGATCAACGTTCGGTCGTCATACGGAGCATACATGATCCAGTTATTCTCCAACGGAAGCCCAAGGATCGGTTCATTGCGGTTTTCATCCTCATCATCGATTAGCCGCACACCGAACTGTTTTTTGGGGAAAGAGAGCGAGCTGGAACCGCGGTAGTTGGAGGAGGTACGGCTGTGAAGATGCAGATCGTCGGTCAGGAGCCGGGCACGGCCGTCATCATCCAGGTCGATCACGGAAAAGTACACCATGCTTCGGTGATGGCCATAAGGATGCATGATATTGTCGAACTGGTTCACGATGATCAGCGGCAAATCCGAATCAAAATCAGTTACATTGGAGTGCAGCTGGATGTAGACTTTTGTCACGATTTCACTGGGCTCATATCCATCGCGAAATGCGCGTGCACGCACCATGACCGAGCCGGAAATGTCAAGGGGATTTTCACTTTGGTACTCCAGAGACGATCTGGTTGGCAGGTTACCGTTGGTCGTGTAATGAACGGTCGTCCCCTCAGGTACAGTAAAGGATAATGGGAAAGCATCCGTATAGGTACCGGCAGAACGGGAAAAACCCGGCGGGTCCGTCGGAGTTTCAGCGTTGACGTTCAACGAAATGAATATCGTTAAAAATAATACGGGCAGAAATTGCAATCGCAAAATAATAGCATTGTGAAGCATGCTTAATGGATTTTCTCAGGCTAATATGGGCGCTTCTTTTTTTTTAAGATAAATCGTCAATGCAAAGATAACAGGGAGTAAAGGCAATTAATAGGAGAATAAAAAAGGCGAACCGTTTTTTATCAAACGATTCGCCTTTACTCAGTGAATTGCCTACTTGATCAGCTGCATTGTCCGGGAGTGTTGATATGAGTCGGTAACCATACGGTAAATATAGGTGCCGGAACTCAGATTGCTTGCATCAAATGAGATTGTGTGGCTACCTGCCTGAAAATCACCATTGGCAGGCACGGCAACCTGACGGCCAAGCATATCATAGACCCGGATGGTTACATGTCCGGCTTCTGGAAGATCAAACGAAATATTGGTAGTCGGGTTGAACGGGTTGGGGTGATTTTGGTGTAGTTCAAAAGAATAAGGCAGATCATTATTGTTTTCCGGCTCGACCGAAGTAAGTTCGGCATCCTGATATACACGAATCCAATCAACGATCATTTCCTGGGGAAACTCGGTTGTCTCGTCAGGGTTGCCCGGCCAGATTCCGCCGACCGCTACATTCAACAGGAGATGGAATTTCTGATCAAATGGCCAGTTATAGGGGGCTAAATTTCTTTCATTTACAAAATAGAAGAAGTTACCATCCACATACCAGGTAATTCGTCCGGGAACCCATTCGATGGTAAATACATGGAAATCATCACTGAACCGTCCTTCATCCAAGGTATAAGTTCCACCCCTGAAATGATGATCTTCCGAGGAAGTTCCATAGTGTACAGTTCCATGAACGACATCAGGTTCGTGTCCAACCAATTCCATGATGTCGATCTCTCCGCTTCGAGGCCATACACCATACTCATTTTTCGTTGGCAGCATCCAAATAGCTGGCCACAGTCCTTGGCCCTCTGGCAGCTTTGCACGGATTTCAAATTTTCCGTATTGAAAGTCGGCCATCCCCTTGGTTCTAATTCGGGCTGATGTATAGTTTCTAAGTCGATACGATTCTTTCAGCGCCCGGATGTGAAGTTTGCCGTTCTCAATGTATATGTTTTCTTCCCGATCGGTATAATATTGACGCTCCATATTACCCCATCCCGGCAGCCCGTACTGTGAACCGGTTCCAAGTTGATATTCCCACTTGGTAGTATCAAGGGTATCGGTTTCAAACTTCTCAGACCAAACCAATTGCCAGGCCTGCGCTGTTAACGAAACGGGGATCAGAAGTGACAAAGCTACGATCATCAAAAGAGTATATGAAGTTATTTTATAGCTCATTTTTTCGAATCAGGTAAAGTAAAGGAATGTGCTTGTTGATGTGTAATGCTAAAAAATAAACGCAACTTAAAATCGTCTATTGGTTTGAAAAGTAAAATGCTAATTATAAAAACTTTTTGCAATAAATTTGCTCATGATTGTCCGAAACAGGATGATGAATCATCTTTTGTTAATTTTAAAATAAGTAATTTGCATCAGTTATTAAACTGTCTGCCGGTAGCAATTTTCGACAAGGATGTTGAATAAATGTGTAAATAATGTAATTATGAGCTTTATTAGTGCTGTTTTGGTGAATTATCGTATCCAGTGAGCATGCCTTCTCGCAATAGGTGGGAATTTGTTGTTTAAAAAGGAAAAAAATTTGCTTTTTACTAAAATATTTATAATATTTACTAGCAAGTGATGCTTATTTGAATATTTAGTTACGAGCACATTTGAAAAATCTACCAATGAAAACTTTAGATGAAATGATGAGGCTACTATGACTAAGAACAATACTGCCGCATTGAAGTATCTGTTTATTTTGTTTCTTTTACCAACATATATCTTCAGCAATGTAATGGCACAACCACTGGAAGGACCGGAGGATCCGGAGGATCCGGAAAGTTACGAACACTTCTTTTTCCCATATGTTTTCAATATGGATGACGAATTTCCATGGGGAGAGGAGGTTACGTTTTGGCCCTTTGAAGGTGCTGCACTGGAAAGAATAGACAATCCGGACAAATCAGGTCTGAATGAGACTGATTTTGTATTGAAATATGAAAAAACAGACGGAGGAATGCCATGGGCGGGGTTCTTCTATATAATTGAAGAAGCCATGGACTTCGAAGAAGTCCATGATCATGTTTTCAGATTGAAGGTCTGGTCCCCGCGAGATGATATTGATGCTACGCTAAAGCTTGAGATTGAAGGCACTAATATTGAAGATCAAGTTGATATTCCAATCACTGTAGCAGAAGAGTGGGTGCAGTTGGAGTGGGATCTTGCAGATTTTGATGCCGCTCCCTGGGATAAAATTGTTTTCTTTATGGAGTTGGCTGAATCACCTGGTGGAGGTGAAGACTACACATGGTTCATGGATGATTTCAGCTTATTGAAGGCTGATGACACCAGCAGTGAACTTGCTGGAGCGGACATCCCTGAGTCCCTGCAGTTGAGCCAGAACTATCCGAACCCGTTCAACCCGACCACCAAGATCGATTTTGCCCTTCCCGAAGCCGCTCAGGTTACCCTGGAAGTGTATAACATGCTGGGTCAGAAGGTTGTAACACTGGAAAACGGACATCTCTCAGCCGGACAGCATTCGGTATCGTTTGATGCATCCGACCTATCCAGCGGTATCTACCTGTATCGCCTCCAGGCCGGTAACCAGGTGCTCACACGCAGTCTTACGCTTGTGAAGTAATTTCTGCTGTAACACAACAGCAAGTTTGAATCTAGGGGTCGTTTGTGGTCAAGCCACATTCGACCCCTTTTTTTGATTTGGTCATGCTATGAAGGGTACATTCAGTCATTCCATTACGTGCGTGAACAGCCGTCATTAACAGCCATCCCGCAGTAATAAAAGTACTTACCCAAGAAGTGTGTCTGAACGTCTCCTTGCAATTATAAACGGTAATGTCTTGGGAGAAGATGATGAAAAATAATTCATTGGGGTTCCTGTCAATCACCTTGCTCGCTCTGTTAATGCTCACCAGTGGGTTGAAGGCCCAAAGTTGGGAGCTGGTTTGGTCCGATGAATTTGAAGGGACCGAACTGGACGAATCCAAATGGTCCTATCAGTACGGAACCGGTGCCTCCGAAGGACTTTCCGGATGGGGCAACGCCGAACTGCAGTACTATACCGATCGTCCCGAAAACATATTCGTTCAAGATGGCAGATTGCACATCGTTGCCCGGGAGGAATCGCACGCAGGCATGAACTACACCTCCGCCCGCATCCGCAGCATCCACCAGGGAGACTGGCGATACGGTCGCTTCGAGATCAGGGCCAAACTGCCGAAAGGACAGGGGCTTTGGCCCGCCATATGGATGATGCCCACAGACGCTGTG
>SL_3KL_010_SEDDRAFT_10005231_pt1 | contig 11682 bp, 14 predicted proteins | sample SodLakKL_010_SED_2_FD_10381 | JGI IMG/M metagenome (IMG submission 10381)
AACGATGAATGATAATCTCTATGTAAAAACTTTTGCGGTTGTCTGGCCGTACATCATCATCACAGCACTCATAGCATTTCTGGTTTTCTTCTTTACGACTTATGACCAGACGGCCATCACCATCAGCTATTTTCTGGGCTCGACGGTCAGTGTGATGCTGATGAGTCATAACTATAAGTCCCTGATGAAACAAAGTCAGACGGATTATACGAAACTACGCAAAAAAACCATGATCAACTATCTTTTCAGATTTCTTTTTTATGGTTTGATTCTTGTGATTGCACACTTTAACGCATCACTGCTCATCATCCCGGTTTTTGTTGGGTTCACATCTTTCAAAGTGGCCTTGATGCTTACTGCGTTGTTATTCGGAAAGGAGCATGACAATGCTTAGTCCTAATATGTTCACCTCGCTGCTGATTATGGTAGTGTTGATGATTGTGTTGACCATCATCGGAAAGAAAATCGAAAAGAAAGACCCGGGCAAACCCGTTGCGGGTCCGCTTTTTCTTGTGGTCATGCTGATCGATATGTTCAACAGTTTCATCAAAGAGTTCTATGGCAGACACTGGAAGACGTTCGCACCACTGCTTGTTACGGTGTTTCTGTTTTTAGCTTTCGCGAATACCGCCAGTCTGTTCGGACTTGCCACACCGCTTTCCAATATCAACATCGCATTATCGTTTTCCATCATGGCGTTTTTCATCATTCAAATTGCCGGCTTGGTTGTGCGTGGACCGCTTAGACGTCTAAAGGACCTGATGAGTCCCTCAGCGTTCCTGCTACCGCTTAACATCATCGGCGATGTCTCTGCCACCATGGCCATGGGATTACGTCTATTCGGTAATCTGCTGAGTGGCGCGGTGATTGCCCTGTTGATCATGAACTTATTGCCAGCGGTTATCGCCGTCATTCCGATGACCGTTTTGGTACATCCGGTGTTCAATATCGGATTCGGTCTTGTACAGGCGTTCGTGTATTTCATGCTGTTGACGATTTTCCTGTCAATGGCGATCCAATCTGAAGAAGAAATGAATTAAAAAATATAATAGATAAATTTAGGAGGATTCAATATGTTGATTTTAGCTGAACATGCTTACAATGCAGATTTCATTACCGGTCTTGCCATGCTTGGTGCAGGCATTGCCATGATCGGTGGTCTTGGTTCGGGTATCGGACAAGGTTTTGCCGCAGGTAAAGCCGCAGAAGCGGTAGGGCGTCAACCAGAGGCGAGCGGTAAAATCACCACAACAATGCTTGTCGGTCAAGCCATGGCTGAAACCACGGGACTTTACTCGCTGATCATCGCCTTTATTCTCATCTTCACCACCTAATACCATCCACTTAAGGAGTGAGCAACATGGATAATATTGCTGAAGCCATCCAAAGGCTCATCGAGCATTCCGGCATCACGGGTTTGGATCCTGTGGAGATGGTCATACAAATCACCGCAACATTGATCTTGATTGTCGTGGTCAAGTATTTCTTTTGGGATAAAGTGACTGCTTTTATCGAAAAACGTCGGGAAATCGTCGATAACGAATTGACCGAGGCCACAGAACAGAATGCCGAGGCAAAACAGTTGAAGAACGAAGCCGAACAAACCTTCGATGAAGCGAAACAAGAGGCCAAAGGCATTGTCGATGAAGCCAAAAGCAGTGCCGAGGACCAAAAAAGGGACATCATCAAGGCAGCGAAAAAAGAAGCCGAACAAATCAAGAAAAACGCGCAGCGGGATTTAGCACGGGAAATCGAAGTGGCCCGTGGTAAAATGCGCAATGAAATCATCGACATCGCGACGGTTCTGACAAGAAAGACCATCGACAAGGAACTAAGCGAAGACATCTATGACAAACTGATAGATGAAGCGATTGATGAAGTTGGTAGACAATGAGCGCGCAAAGTGAACAATACGCTGTTGCGCTTTTTGAGCTTGCCCGGGAAACAGATGTGATCACGGAGATTGAAAAGACGTTCGCGTCTTTCCTGAAAAGCTTTGATAAACAGTCCCGAGACTTCTTCACCCATCCCAACATTAAAAGGTACGACAAGAAAGCAGCTGTCAAGGCAGTCGGACTTCCCACGCTTTTTCAAGATTTTTTGCTGGTAGTTGTCGAAAACGGTCGCGTAGACATCCTCGACAAGATGTATGAGGACTACAAACATTTGATCGATAAGATGCATAAGAAAATGCATATCGTCGTCAAAAGCAAAAAAACTCTGCAAAAATCGCGTATCGAACAACTGAAAACGCAATTCGAGAAAAAATACAGTCGTAAAGTAACCATCGAGAACCAAGTGGATGAAAGCATCGTCGGCGGGCTGCGCTTTGAATTTGAAGGCAAAGTCATCGATGATACCATCAACCACAATTTGGCTACACTTCGACGTCAATTGACAAAATAGGCAGGTGAAACCATGAGCAAAATGGATACAAAGGAAATCAGTGCTCTCATAAAAGAACAAATTCAAAAATACTCCAAGGACATCAAAACCGATAATGTCGGTACCGTTATCAGTGTCGGGGACGGCATCGCATTGGTCCACGGTCTGGATGAAGCGATGAGTGGTGAACTTTTGGAGTTCGACAACAACGTTTTCGGCATGGCTTTGAACTTGGAAAAAGACCATGTCGGTGTCATTATTCTGGATGAATCCACAGAAATAAAAGAAGGCGACACGGTGAAAACCAGTGGCCGTATTTTGGAAGTTCCCGTTGGCGACGCCTTAATCGGGCGTGTCATAAATCCACTCGGGCAAGCCATCGACGGACTCGGTTCCATCAAAACCGAGGAAACCCGTCCGCTAGAGAAAAAAGCGCAAGGTGTCATGGCTAGAAAATCCGTTGATGAACCCTTGCAGACCGGAATAAAGGTTTTGGATGCCCTCGTCCCGATTGGACGTGGCCAACGCGAGCTTATCATTGGAGACCGCCAGACCGGTAAAACGTCCATAGCCATCGATACCATCATCAATCAAAAAGAAGAAGACGTCATCTGTGTCTATGTCGCCATTGGCCAGAAAGAATCAACCGTGGCACAAGTACAGGAAACCTTGAAAAAGCATGGTGCGATGGATTATACCATCATTGTCTCAGCCAGTGCCTCCGAACCGGCACCTTTGCTCTATCTGGCACCTTATTCAGGGGTTTCAATCGCTGAAAAATTCATGTTCGACGGCAAAAGCGTTCTGATTGTCTATGATGATTTGACGAAACACGCAATCGCATATCGTGAATTATCACTCTTACTTAGAAGACCACCGGGAAGAGAAGCATTCCCCGGCGATGTCTTCTATCTGCATTCACGCCTGCTCGAACGCGCAGCCAAATTGAGAGATGACCTCGGCGGCGGCTCTATTACCGCTTTACCGATTATCGAAACACAAGCCGGGGATATTTCTGCTTACATCCCCACCAATGTCATCAGCATCACCGACGGACAGATATTCCTGCAAAGTGACCTGTTTTATACCGGTGTCCGCCCGGCCATCAATGCCGGACTCAGTGTCAGCCGTGTGGGTGGCGCCGCTCAGATCAAGGCAATCAAAAAAGTTAGTGGCACCTTACGTCTCGATCTTGCCAGTTACCGTGAGCTCGAGTCTTTCACGCAATTCGGAAGCGACTTGGATGAAGCGACAAAGAAAAAACTCGACCGTGGTAAACGGACCGTGGAAATCCTGAAACAAGGGCTGCATGAAGTCATGCCCGTCAATAAACAGGTCATCAGTATCTACACCTTGACCCAAGGGTATCTTGATGATGTCAAAGTCGAAGACATCAAGCGTTTTGAACAAGATCTACATACATTCTTCGAACAGGACGACAACGGCAAAACCATTCTCAAACATATTAAAGAAGAAAAGACTTTACCAAAAACAGATACATTCAACGACGTGATTGAACGTTTCAAAAAACGTTTCGCTTAAGGTGGTGATCGCATGAGTTCCATGCGAGAAATCAAAAAACGCATCAACGCAACCGAAAAAACATCGCAGATAACCAATGCGATGTACATGGTCTCGGCCGCAAAACTGAAGAAATCCGAACGGGCTATCACTGCATTCAGACCCTTGACAAAGCGGTTATCTCGAGTGTTGTCCCGTGTCTTAAGTTATGATCGGGAGTTATCTCACGCCATGCTCGAAAGTCGCGAGATAGAGAAAACCTGTTATATCATCATATCTTCTGATCGCGGTCTGGCTGGTCCCTACAACAACAATGTTTTCAAAGCTTTCGATAAGTTCATCGCACAAAACCATAAAAACAAAGACGAGTTCGAAATCGCAGCGTTAGGTTTCAAAGCCTTCAGTTTCGCCAAAAGACGCGGCTTCACCATGATTCACGATGAAGTCATCCAAGTTCGGGATGATGTCCAGTTTCTGGATTTCCAGTCCATCAGCGACTCGTTCATCAAAGGCTACCTCTCAGGTAAATTCGATAAAATCGTCGTATTTTATAACAAGTTCGTCAATACCTTGACACAGGAAGTCAAGCACCAAACCTTGATTCCTCTGGATCAAAACCCGCTGCTTGAGAACAAGGAAGAAGACGAAGTACAAGGATACAAGTCACTATACTACTACGAACCATCCGCACAACGCGTACTGCAGGAACTATTGCCCATGTATGTGGTGAATCTGCTTTATGGTATGATTCTCGAGGCCAAGGCCAGCGAACACGCCTCAAGAATGACAGCGATGCAAAGTGCGACCGACAATGCCAAGGACCTCATTCGCGATCTGCAATTGCACTATAACAGGGCACGTCAAGATGCCATCACCACAGAACTTACCGATATCATCGGCGGCGCAGAAGCGTTGAACTAAAGGAGGACAACTCATGAACAAAGGAAAAATCATCCAAGTGATGGGACCGGTTGTCGATGTACAGTTCGAAGATGAACTGCCCGAGATCAACCACGCCATCCTTGTTAAAAACACTTCAAAAGACAACGACATCAATTTGACCCTCGAGGTCTCACTGCATCTCGGTGATCAAATCGTCAGAACCATCGCTATGGATTCAACAGACGGACTGCACCGCGGAATGGAAGCGGTCGATCTCGGAAAACCCATCAGCGTTCCTGTCGGTGAGAAGACCCTGGGTCGTATTTTCAATGTCCTTGGTGACACCATCGACGAACAGGGCGCCATCGACAAACGGATCAAACGGATGCCGATTCATCGCAGAGCGCCCAAACTAGACGAGATTTCCAGTGAAACCGAGATACTCGAAACCGGCATCAAAGTCGTTGATTTGCTCGCGCCTTATGTCAAAGGTGGTAAAATCGGTCTCTTCGGTGGCGCTGGTGTGGGCAAGACCGTCCTCATCCAGGAACTGATTCACAACATCGCCCAGGAGCACGGCGGTATCAGTGTCTTTGCCGGTGTCGGCGAAAGAACCCGCGAAGGCAACGACCTCTATTATGAAATGAAAGAATCCGGCGTCATAAATAAAACCGCAATGGTTTTCGGCCAGATGAACGAACCGCCAGGTGCGCGGATGCGTGTCGGTCTGACCGGTCTGACGATGGCGGAGCATTTCCGGGATGAAGAAAAACAAGACGTTTTGCTTTTTATCGATAATATCTTCCGTTTTACCCAAGCGGGTAGTGAAGTTTCAGCGTTGTTGGGACGAATGCCTTCGGCAGTCGGTTATCAACCAACGCTGGCAACGGAGATGGGAAAACTGCAAGAGCGGATCACCTCGACAAAAGAAGGGTCCATCACTTCCATTCAAGCGGTCTACGTCCCGGCAGACGACTATACCGACCCGGCCCCTGCCACGACTTTTGCCCACTTGGATGCCACGACGAACCTTTCAAGAAAAATATCGGAAGAAGGCATTTATCCTGCGGTGGATCCCCTGGCTTCAACATCGAGAGCGCTAGAACCGGAAATCGTCGGCCAGGAACACTACGATATCGCCCGGGAAGTCCAACGTACAATCCAACGTTACAACGAACTGCTCGACATCATCGCCATTCTCGGAATGGATGAATTATCAGAAGAAGATAAACAGATTGTTCATCGGGCACGAAGATTGCGACTATTCTTATCACAGAACTTCCACGTTGCCGAACAATTCACCGGACAGAAAGGCTCATATGTACCGGTAGATGAGACCATTAAAGGATTCAAAGGTATCTTGGACGGCAAGTACGACGATTATCCTGAAGATGCTTTCCGTCTAGTAGGCAGCATCGATGACGTTGTGAAAAAAGCCAAATCCATGGAGTAGGTGTAACCATGCAAGTTGTTGTCATCACCCCTAGTGGTGAGCTCTATAATGAAGAAGTCGACTATATCGTCGTCAATTCGAAAAACAATGGGGATTTTGCCATTCTCAACAACCACGCGCCTTTAATCAGCGCGATTGATGTTGGGTATTTAAAGATGGTCAAAGACACCAAAGTGCTCTTTACCGTTATCATCAACGGCGCCCTGGAACATCAGGAAAACGTCATCATGTAGGCCTTAACAAAGACGCTGCAATGCGACATCTCAATGATGTGCGCAAAGAAAGACTCGAAGAAAACAGACGCAGAACCCAAGATTTCCTGCAAGCTGAAAAGGAACTCAAGAAAAACCTGCGGGAAGCCCAAGCTTCCAAGCGATAAACAGGTATTACTGTTGAGTTATTTTCGCCCTATGTTATAATTATCATGTAATCTAAATACCCTTAGAAGGAGGATATGTTATATGGACAAACAAAGTACACTTATGAACCAATATGTCGCTGATTTGGCTGTGCTGAACGTCAAATTCCACAACCTGCATTGGAATGTGGTCGGCGAGAGATTCGAACCGGTACATGTCTATGCAGAAAAACTCTATGACATGCTTTTTGAAAACTACGACGAGGTTGCGGAACGCATGAAAATGCTTGGTGAGTTTCCACTCGCTTCCCTAAGAGATTACCTTGAGGTGAGCAACGTCGAGGAACTCGAATCCAGAGACTATCAAATTCCTGAAGTCTACAAAATTCTTAAAGCAGAAGTTGAACATCTAAGAGATCTTGCGACAGAAATCCGTAATATTTCCGATGACCAAGCCGATTTTGTTACGGTTGCCATGTTAGAAGATCAAATTGCAGCTTACGACAAAGAAATTTGGTTCATGGAACAAGCACTTAAATAAAAAAAAAGCGCCTTCCGGCGCTTTTTTTGTCCAATGCACATCTGAATTCTATAGTCTAATCATAGAGGGATAACCATGAAAATCATATATAAGGAAACTATCGAATCAACCAATGATTTCCTAAAAAATATCGTGGCAGGTCTAAAAGAAGACACACTCGTCATCGCCAAAGCGCAAACCAAAGGTAAAGGCCGTCATGGTCGACGCTGGATCAGTCCATTGAACCAAGGGTTTTATGTCAGCTTTTATATTCATAGACCACTAGATGAAAAACATGCTCTCCTTTTGGGAGTCCTTACAGCTAAGAAGACCTTGAATCAATACGATCTTAATCCGAGTTTGAAACTACCGAACGACCTTTATCTCGACAACAAGAAGGTCGGCGGCATATTGATCGAAAGAAACGTCGAGACCGCAAAAACCATCATCGGAATCGGTATCAACATTTTTGAAGCACCATTACCAACCGCTACAGCCATATCACATCATAAAGAAGATGCGCCTGACATCAGGACCTTCACACAAACGTTCGTCACACAGTTACATGAGCTGAAATCATTAAAGAAAAGCCAGCTATTCAACTACTTCAAAACTTGGTTTGAAGAAACACCAATGTGGGCAATCATTGAATCAAAACCGTTAAAAATTGATGATATCAATGAAAAATTCGAGTGTCTAATCCAGGGTGAATGGAAACCTTTGTCCTATCTGAATAGTATAAGCTTATCTACGTAATTATAAAAATTATAAAAAAAGATGCTTTATAAAGTTGGCCTACAAACAAAAATGTTCCTATACGAAACACATTAGAAGATTTTACACGACTAAACCACCTACAACATCTATATAAAGAGATAAAAACGAATGACATGATTTTCGAAAACATATGACAAAGCATTCATATATATTCACATGACTTCGTTAACATATGGTTGGCTGTTCATGTAAGCGCATGGGGAAGTTTTGAATATCAAAATACATTGACAACCCTTTTTCAAAGACATATAATGCAATAAAAGGAGGGTTGCCCATGTTTGAAAAGATTCAAAGCCTCATTGCAGAAGAACTTGATGTTAATATCGATGACGTGACACCAGGTGCCAGTATTCTCGATGATCTCGGCGCAGATTCACTTGATATTGTCGAACTTGTGATGGCACTGGAAGAAGAATTTGATGTCACTGTCGAAGATGACGAAGTCCAAAAATTGAAAACCGTTAATGATGTCGTTCAATTTATCGAGAAGCAACAATAACATTGACGGATTTTTTTGACTCGAAAATATCTTTGAAACTCAAAGTATTATAGGAGCGGTTATCATGAATAACAGAGAACTTAAAACAATCATAAAACTGTTCGAATCTTCTGATTTATCTCGCATGCGACTCGAAAAAGAAGATGTCACCATAGAACTCGAGAAGCCGACAAAGGAAGTAAGGACGGTTCCGATAAATTCTCAAACTGAAAGTACTACGGATACAACGCAATCTGTTGAACAAAGACGACCATCGAAAAACACAACGGAGATCAAAGCACCACTCGTTGGTACTTTTTATGAGGCGCCAGCCCCGGATCAACCGGCATTTGTTCAAATGGGTCAAACGGTAAAAAAAGGTGATACGCTTTGCATCATCGAAGCCATGAAAGTCATGAATGAAATATCGGCGCCCCGTGACGGCAAAATCGTCGATATTCATGTGGAGAACGCGGACATGGTCATGTTTGATCAATTGCTGATGGAGATTGAGTAATGGTTCAAAAAATACTCATTGCCAATCGGGGTGAAATTGCCGTCAGAATCATTAGAAGCTGCAAACAGCTTGGCATTGAGACCGTTGCCGTCTACTCAACGGCAGACAAAGACGCATTGCACGTTCACCTGGCTGATGAAGCCGTATGTATTGGAAAAGCCAGTCCGACTGATTCCTATCTCAATATGGAAAACATTTTAAGCGCAGCCATCAATACCGGGGCTGAAGCCATCCACCCTGGCTTCGGCTTTTTGAGCGAACAAACGAAGTTCGCTGAATTATGCGAATCCTGTGGGATTACCTTTATCGGACCCAATGCGAAGACCATACGCAAAATGGGTGATAAATCGATGGCGAAACGACTCATGAAAGAAGCCGGGGTGCCATTGGTACCAGGCAGCGCCGAGGAAGTGTCCTTGAATGAAGGAAAACAACTCGCAAAAGAGATCGGTTGTCCATTGTTGATAAAAGCAAGCGCCGGCGGTGGTGGGCGTGGTATGCGGGTTGTCCGGTCAATCGATCAGTTTGATAAAGCCTATCATGCGGCGAAGCAGGAAGCAAAAGCGGCATTTGGTCACGATGGGGTTTATATCGAGAAATTGATAGAAAATCCGAAACATATCGAAGTTCAAATACTTGCCGACAAATATAAAAACGTCCGGCATCTGGGAGAACGTGACTGTAGCATCCAAAGACGAAACCAGAAAGTTGTCGAGGAGGCCCCATCAAGCGAACCGCTGACGTTAAAGGCGCAAATGTATGAAGCGGCAATCAAAGCAGCAAAAGCCGTGGATTATGAAAATGCCGGAACGGTTGAGTTCATCGTCAAAGATGGCACGTTCTACTTCATAGAGATGAATACCCGTATTCAGGTCGAGCATCCCGTCACTGAAATGATCACGGGGATTGATATCGTCAAAGAACAGATCCGCATCGCCTCGGGTGAAGAGATTTCCTTCTCTCAAGAAGACATCTCGTTTAGTGGCCACGCGATTGAAGTTCGGTTGAATGCTGAAAATCCCAAACATGATTTCAGGCCTTCGCCGGGCGTGGTGAAACTGTTTCACATGCCACAGGGCTTGGGCATACGCATGGATTCCATGCTCTATACCGATTATGAAATCCCCCCTTATTATGATTCGATGGTAGGTAAACTCATCGTACATGGCAGAGATAGACTCGATGCGATCCGTATCCTTCGTGGTGCGCTTGAGGAGCTCGTTATCGAAGGGGTCGACACCAATCAGTATTTTTTGATGATGATTTTGATGCAGGATGCCTTTGTCAAAGGGGACATTGACACAGGATTTATTGAAAAACACATTGAAAGGTTGCTCAATTATGAAACGTGATTCGTTGAAAACCGCATTCGAGCGGCAGAAAAATTTCAAGACCAACCTGAAAAGCTATCGTAAGAAACCGTTACAAACTACCAAAGTCCCCGATGTCCCTAAGGGTTTATATGAGAAATGTAGTTCGTGCGGCAAAACGTTCATGACCAAAGACATGGCGGAAAATCTTTTCGTCTGTCCTTCTTGTGAACATCATTTTCGTTTGCGTGCGGTTGACCGGTTGAACATCACCGTGGATCCACACTCGTTTTTGGAAAAAGGCCTTGGCTATATCACACTTGACCCGTTGTTCATCGAAGGTTATGAACAAAAAATCGCCGATTACAAGAAGACGACGAATCTGGATGAAGCATTCATATATGGGTATGCTCAAATCAGGAATATTCCCTTTGTTATCGGCATTATGGACTCTCATTTCATGATGGGTTCCATGGGTAGTGTTGTCGGTGAAAAAGTAACAAAAGCCATTGAGTACGCAATGGTTAAAAAATTACCACTGATCATGTTCATTGCTTCAGGTGGAGCCAGGATGCAAGAAGGCATCTACTCGTTGATGCAGATGGCGAAAACCGCTGGCGCTTTAAAGAAATTGAACGACCAAGGCCTGCTGTTCATTCCCGTATTGACACATCCGACCACAGGTGGTGTTACCGCTTCTTTTGCATCATTGGGTGACATTATTCTCGCGGAGCCGAATGCGCTCATTGGTTTTGCCGGACCAAGGGTCATTGAACAAACCATCAAACAGAAACTGCCTGAAGGTTTCCAAAGGGCGGAATTTCTTAAAGAGAAGGGCATGATTGATAAAGTCGTGCACCGAAGAGATATGAAAGAAACCCTTTATAAACTACTCAAGTTCCATCAAAGGGGTGTTTAATCGATGGATATTCTAAAAAAAGAGAAGAAGCTTCTGAAACTTGAAGCCGAACTTAAGGATCTGGATGATACTACAGCGATCAATGACATCAAAGAAAAAATCGAATCCTACAAACAAAACATGATGAAAGATCTCACGGCGTGGGATAGGGTCTTGCTTGCAAGACACGCCAAACGGCCCACGGCCAAAGATGTGATAGATAATATTTTTACAGATTTCATTGAATTGCATGGCGATAGGAATTTCGGTGATGACAAAGCCATCATTGGCGGTATTGCCGGTCTTGACGGTCAGATCGTGACCGTTATCGGTCAACAAAAAGGTAGAACCACAGAAGAAAACATCGCTTGCAATTTCGCGATGCCACATCCTGAAGGATATCGCAAAGCCTTGAGANTGATGCAACAGGCCGAAAAGTTCAACCGGCCGATCATCACCCTCATCGATACACCGGGTGCTTTTCCCGGTATCGGTGCCGAATCACGTGGGCAAGGTGAGGCGATTGCCAAAAACCTATACGAGATGAGCGGCTTGAGCGTTCCACTGATTGCCGTTGTCATCG
>SL_3KL_010_SEDDRAFT_10005232_pt1 | contig 11677 bp, 13 predicted proteins | sample SodLakKL_010_SED_2_FD_10381 | JGI IMG/M metagenome (IMG submission 10381)
CAGCCACTCGCCACGGACGCCCACTCTCCCCCGTCCGGCCTGCGCCCCTGAGTCAATCCAGCACAACAGGTCACCGCCCACGGAAAAACGCGCGACCAATATTGAGGCGTAGTTGACAACCACGGAGTTGTCGTTCAGAACGCCAAAAATCTCACCCACACCGGATGGCGTGTCGGCCTCCCACTCCTGGACGCCCTCGGCATCCACGCGGAACAACCTGCCGTCACCAACAGCGTAGATCACGCCCGTGAAATCAAAGGCCAGATGCCGCACGTTGTCGGCATTGCCCCCATCCAGCCCCATGTCCCACTCGGTCTCGCCGGTCACCGCGTCCACCAGCCAGATTCGGCCCTGGGACGTGCCGGCCGCGACCCACAGGCCGTCCGGAGACACGGCGACCGACAGGATGCTCCCGTTCATGTCCGAGTTCTGCCAGACCTCGGTCCCGTCATCCGGATCGATCTTGCGCAGCACGGTATCGCCGGCGCCGACGTACAGGAACGGCTTGAGATCCTGCAGCTCCAACAACCGCATGTTCTTGGCGATCACGTCCTGTGTCACAGGATCGCCGGCCTGCCAGCGCGTCTCCGTCGTGCCGTCGACTCCGCGCACGACGCCCGTGATCGTCGTCTGGTTGGCGAAATACGAGGCCCCCGTATACGAAATGATCTCGTACTTCGACGGCGCGCGCAGACTATCACTCAGGACCGCGTAGGCGATCTCACCATCCGGGTCGGGCAGGGGCCGATAGGGCGGGGCATGCTCCACCGTGATCTCGCTGCCGTTGATCGACACCAGGGTGCCGCGGACAAAGTTATCGAACTTCATAGGGACAAGGCCTTTATTTCTATGCCGGCTACCGCAGCGGCCGGGCTATCGCTCTGGGCGATAGTTATGTCACCCTGGTTGTAGGTCGCGGACAGCGTGATGCCCTGCTCCTGGATGGTCGCGACCTCGTTACCTTCATCGATCGTGAAAGTGCCGGCGCTCGAATCGTTGCAATATCCAGCGAACAGAATGGCGTTGTAGCCGAGCGCAACAGACAGACCCACCCCCCCTGGAATCCCCGAGCCGACTTCGTTCGTATCCGTCCCCCCAAAGATTCCGTTCTTCCACCTCGCTGGAGGGATACGGCAGGCTATGCCGGCGATCACGCTCACGCCGTAGTCGGCTGACAGGTTGACCGAGGTCTCTGTGCCGTCTGAAATGCGCCAGAGCACGGCCACATGCGGATGATCCCAGTCGGGGTGCTCGTTGGCGATCGCAATTGAGTACCCCGACGGGGTGCGCAGCGAGTCACCGGTAGAACCGCCGATTGCGCCGAGCACGATCATGATCAGGTCGCCCTCCTCGACCGAGCCGGGGATCGACAACGAGGTGCTGCTCGTCGCCACCGCCGTTTCGACGTCTGATGTGTCCGGCTCCGGCGGTGGCGGGTCGGGCACCGGCTTGACCGTGCCATCATCGAACTTCGCCCACAGATGATGACCCTCCAGGTACACATGGACCTCCCCGGCATCCGGGGTCGGCGGCTCGCCCGCGTCCTCTAGTAATACACCTCCCCGGGCGAGCGCCTTGCCCACCAGGTCACGCCACTCGATTGCCCGGTAGGTGAGATACCCATCAGCGCCGGCAGTAAGCACGTCACCCTCTTCACCCTCCTCGCCCAGCACACCAATCATGTGCGCGGGGATGTCCATACCAATCGGCGTACCCGCGTCCCACGCCACGTCGTCCGTACCGGACAGCCCGCGCTGGACGCCGGTCAAGTCGGTAATCTGGCTGCCGTCCACGTCCGGTTTCGTGTCGGCCGACGTATAGGAGATGACCTCGATCTCGCTGGGCCGGCGCAGATCGTCCATCAGCACCATGTAGGCGCGCTCGCCTTTCGGGTCGGGAGGGGGCTGGAACGATGTGGGTGGGTTCTGTGTGTCGCCGCCAGCCGGCGGGTCAACGAAGGCCGGGGTGCGTACTGTAATGACGCCGCTGCCTTGCGGTAGTTCTTGCTCCAGCGAACCGCGCACGAAGTTCTGGAACCTCACGACTGCTCCTCGACGCGGATAATCCACTTGAAGACCTCGACGCGGCCGGCGTCGGTCGTGATCGTCGCGGTCACCGTGTACTCAACGCCGTCCCGGCCGCCGCCGAACCAGCACTTGACCGCATGGATCGGATCGAAGACCGGCGACCACACCGGAAGCGCGCCCGGCCCGGACACCAGATCATCGGGATCGCCCGAAGGCTCAATGTCGATCGTCGTGTCCACCACATGGTCCGGCTCCGGGATCTCCCGGAACCACTGCCGAAGATCCGGCATGTAGTCCACGACCTCGCGCGGCTGCTTGACTACCTCATCCATCGGTCGTCACCCTCAACATGAAGTCAATCTCCTCTTTACGTCCGCGCTGGGTCGATACCAGGCAGGAAATCAGGTACTGCTCGCCGGACTGGCCGCCGCCGGCCCAGATGACGAAGCGATGCGAGCCGACGACCTCGACATCAGGGTGGTCGCCGGGTCCGATCTCGATCCCGGGGTCGGCGAACAGCTCGACACCGGTGATCCAGTCATCCCCGAACGAGCGGAACCAGCGATCCAGGTGGAAGTGATAGTCCACCACGTCCAGCGGTCGCTTCTCGCGCTCCTTCATCACCAGGTCGCGGTCGTCGCCCTCGAACACGACGATCCGGCCCTTCACCGGCACCGGCAGTTCACGGATTTTCGGGGGGACGATCAGGCGCCGGCCGGCGGGGGAAGGGAAGATGTTCTTGCGCACACCGGCGACCAGCGCGGCGGTGCCGGCGAACCTCGCCGACAGGTTTCGGCCAGCCCGGAGAAACGCTTGCACGGCCGCGGTGGCCGCGAACTTTGCCGATAGCGCGCGCAGACGACTGGGGCGCTGCGCTGCCAGCCCGGCGATGCCTTGGAACCGGGCGGACAACCCCCTGGCCCGCGTCATCAGGGTGGACAGGTTGGATGTGCCCTGGAACCGGGCCGAGAGCGGCCGTTGGCGACCGACCGCGCCCGATAGGTCGGACGATCCGGACAGGCTGGCCGACAGCGAGCGCAGGCGCCCGACCATGCCGCCCATGCCGGCGCTGGCCTCCATCCGCGCGCTCAGGCCGCGTATGCGCTTGGCGTCGGCCGACAGGTCGCTGGATGCGGACAGGCTGGCGGACATGGCGCGTCCACGACCGGGCAGGTCCGACTGCAATCCGGCCTGACCCTCAAGCCGAGCCGATAGCTCCCGGTAGTCGTCGCGCTGCGCCCGACCAGAACCCAGCCAGCGCGTACCGATCGTGCGACTGCCAAGCATTTACAGAGCCTGGCCGAAGCTCGCCTCGATCGAGCCGACGGAGAACAGCGGTGAGTCGCCCTCGGTGAAGTCCTTGACCAGATCAATCGGGGCGCCCATCAGGTAGGTGCCGCCGGTCTCTGCCGTCCACAAGGAAACGCCGGTCACGTCGAACGCCGGGGTGCCTTGGTCAACCTCCGGAAAGGCGATCGTGTTCGTGTGCGAGCCGTCGGCGATCTCGCTGCCGCCCGGTTCACCGAACTCGATGACCTGGCGCTCGTATGCGCTGTAGTCCACCTCGGACGCCGCGGCCCCGGCTGAGTCCTTGCCCGGGTGGGCCGGGTCACTGCCGCCGCTCGCGTGCAGCGCCAGATACACCGTCACCGGGCTCGTGAACGCAGTGTTGCGCAGAACGTGGTTGTAGATCGCGTCAGCGAGATCCTTGGAAAATGCACTCATTGCCTGTCTCTCCTGTTCTCTATCTCTGGGCGGCTACGTCGCGCCGCGTGAAGTTCGGGTTGGTGCGCATGATCCTCTGGATCTTCACGCCCAGGTTGGTGGCAAAAGCCTCCAGGTGCGTCTGCGCTCGCTGCAGGTTGCCGCCGTAGTCCGCATCCTTGCTGAAGCACCGGTATAGCACCCAATCCAGGATCGGGTTCAGGTATTGCGGCCCGAGGTCCAGGGCCGTAGACGGGCTCGCAATCGTGGATGCAGGATTCTTGGAGTAAACCGCCTCGACCATGGCTCGCTGAGAAAGCGCAGGGTAGACCCAGAACACGTCACGGTCGGCGTCAGGGTCGTAGATCCACCGCTCAACCTGATCGCCGGTTTCCGAGTGCCAGTTGACATCCATCGCATCCATGGACTCACGGCTGGTCATGATAATTGCCCGGCCTGGCGTGGCGCCGCCGGAGCCCATGTTCCTCACCAGGCGAATCATTTGCTTGGCAGTGGCTGGCTTGTTCTGGAGCGTGGACTGAGCGGTGAGCGTGATGTTCTGGGTCACGCTGTTGCTGCTGGGCTTCACGTCAACGATCTGCTGTTGAGCGTCCGCGATATAGCGCAGCAGTTCCGGCTCCTCCCACCGCACGTTGTCTGCGTCGTTGAGCAGGGGCGCGGCGCGCTGAATGATGTCACTCGCTTGCATCAGACCCACGGCCTCATTCTGGTCCGGGTCGGCGCCCAGTTATCGGTTTCCATCTTCCGGCGCGCGTCATTCACCTGGCGATAGAACTCTGCCCGATGGTGCAACGCCATCTCCGGATTGCTCCAGGACTTGCCGGGCATCCTCATCAAGTGCCAAAGGCACCCGTCCACAATGGCCTCGCGCCATTGCTCGAAAATCTGGTCAGCGAACTGCGTGGATCGCTGGGTTGGCACGGCAACAACGTACAGTTCGATGCGCGGATTGTCCTGGTTCGACACGAGCGGTGTCGGCCAGATGCGCACGTTCGCGCCGGTTTCATCCACGCCGTAAGCCGCAGGGTCGCCACGGCCGCTCGAGCGGGCCAGGCGGGCATCGCCGAAGCCAATATGCTTAAGAGCCCTGTTTTTCGCACTGCCGTTGCCGGTGGGGTCAGTCTTGAATATCGCCTTCAGGGGGCGGTCCATGCGGCCATCTGGCCGCACTGATCGGACCCGGTACTCAAGCCGGTCATCCTCAAGCGGGATGACGACGACCTCTCGCCAAAACCCTGATCGCCGGCAGAACTCGATAGTGGCCCGGCGCAGATACTCCTCGATCGACCGATTCGGGCACTCTGGCACCCACGGCACCACATCGGAAAGCATGTCTGCATATCGGGCCATATCGTCAGTCCTTCAGGCGCGAATTGATAATCTCGATCACCTCGCGCTTGAGATCCATGATGTTGCGATCATTGCCATTGGCGTCCTGCAGATCGACCTGGACGCCAAGTTCCTCGAGGGCGAAGCCGATCACATCCTTCTTGGACTTGATCTTCTTGGCGCGCTCACCCAGGGCCCGGAGCTGGTCAGCATCGGACAGGGTTTCGCTTTCGTGCTTGCGCTCCTCGTCTTCGGCGCGCCGCTTACGATCGCGCTCCAGCCGCTTCTTCTCGGCCGCCTCGCGATCCTTCCGGGACAGCGGGAACGTGGCTTTGCGCATCGCCGGCGACGGCTTCTCCGTGTTCGGCTTCTTGTCCAGCACTTCCATGTGCTTCAGGCCGGCCATCCGCCTGGAGTATGCGAACACGACCCCGGTTTTCTTGTTGCGCAGGTACTTCTGCTTCACCTTGCGCTGGGGCTGGGGCTCCGGCTGCTCGGGCTCCTTGCCTTCCTCCGGCTGTTGCTCCGGCGGCTGCTCGGGCTCCTTGCCTTCCTCCGGCTGTTGCTCCGGCGGCTGCTCGGGCTCCTTGCCTTCCTCCGGCACCTTGGTCTCGTCATTCATGATTTGATCCTCCGTGGTGCCCCCGGCGCTGGGCCGGGGGCTTCAGGTTGGTTTACGCCACAGCGCGGTGGCCGTAGATCAGCGCCATTGCATCCGGCTTGATCGTTTCGAAACCAAAGACGTTGAGCCCCTGGCAGAACACACCCCAGAACTCAGGGTGCTCGATCACGCGGCTGTTGGTGAGCTGACTGGCAAAGGTCAGGGCGGACTTGTGGCCGGCGAGGATGTTGGTCACATTCTCCTCGGCCGTTGCGTCCTCCGTAATCAGCAACTGGTTGGACTCGAACAGATCGAAGCCCATCAGGTTGCCGAGATGGCCCTTGCGCAGCATCTCCTGATCGTTGCCCTGGACGAGCGCGTTGCGCAGGTCCGAAGACATGATGAGGCCCTTGAACCACGGCGGAATCGTCATCCAGCGATTGGACTCCGGCACCTTCTGCTCCGACAGCACCACATGGGTGTCAGAGAGAATGTCCATGACGTTTTCCTTCGTGATGGCCAGGGGCGTACCCACAGCGCCAAGGTTGAAGGAGTTCGTCACCGCACCAGCGGCATCGCCCTGGTTGTCGGCGTGGACATCGGCCGGGGTTTCCTGAAGCACGATCTCGTTGATGACTTCATTCATCGACTCGGCGGCTTCTTCCGTCCAGTCGAGCATGTAGTCATAGTCGGCCTGGGCCTGGTTTACGTCATCGACCAGGAAGTTCCAGGACTTGCCTCGGTCAATGTCGAGTTCGACCGTACCCGGGACCGGGCGATCGAAGTCTTCCAGGCGCTGGCCAGCAACGTGGTCACGAATGGTGACATCCGGGCGCAGGCGGATGTGAACCTTGTCACCCTGGTTGCGGATTTCACCTTCGTAGTTGGTGTTGGCGATGTGTTCCAGAACCGAGAAGTGATAGAACTTCTCGAGAATCCGGGGCGACCAGATCTGCGGGATGAGCAGACCGGAATACTGCGGATGTGCAGAATCAACGGGAAAAGACATTTTGCTACTCCTGTAAGGTCAGGAATCAGGCCCTCTTGCGCACCACTCGGCCATCGGCCGCGGCTTGCTCGATCTCGACCCGAATCCTTTCAGCTTCATCTTCCCGCTTCTTGAAGTGCCCCTGCTGCACCAGTCGATTGAACCTCTCAACCTCATCGACCGTCCACACTTTCTTGTGCGGAGCGGGCGTTGGGGCCGGAGATCCGGTATCGGAGTCCGGTTCAACATGCGCTTCTTGAGCGGGTCCATTCTGCTGCTGAGTAGCTTGCTGGCGCTCGTTCAGGAACTCGTTGAAGAATTGCACGATCGCCGGAACGTCCTTGTCCTGATACCACTGCTTGAGCAGGTCATCGTAGATCAGTCGTCCGTTCGTCCGTGGCACAGAACTGCCAAGCAACTTCTGGAACTCCGGAGTATTCTGGATCTTCTGCCAGCCCGGCACTAATGCGTTGAGCTGGTCATCGACCCGAACCTCGTTGAGCTCCTTCACTTGCTCGCGCAGCGCATTGATCTCGGTTTCCAGTTGCTGACCTTGAGGAGCCGGACGCGCGGTGCGCACGATCTCCCGTGTCAGTTCAGCAACATCATCCACCAGATCTTCGCTGTAGTCCTGTCGCATCTTCTCAAGATGGCGGTTCACTGCCTCGTCGTCAGCCGGGGGCTCCTGTTGGGCCGCCTGCAACTGACCTTGAAGCTGTTCCACCGTATCCTGAAGTTCGCCAACCTGACCTTGCAACCGAGGCACTTCGCGATTGTATTTTCCGCGCAGCGTCGAATACTGCTGATGCAACGCGGAATGCTCCTCGAAAAGCGCATCGTACTTCTGCTTCCATGAATCCTGAGTGTCCCGTTCTGGGTGTGCGTCGGTGTCCGGCGGAGTAGCATCTTCCGGGTCGGCGCGTCCTTGCTGGGGTTCATCTCCATGGTTGGCAGCGGCAACGAAATCGTCGGCAGTCGGCGTCTGTTCACGCTCCTGCTTCAAACGATCTGCCGTTTGCCTGGCAAGTTCATCAGCTTCTTCAGCAGCCTTCTTAACTGTACTGGGAACACCCATTCAGCTTTACTTCCTTGGTTGTTACCGGGGCCGGCTATGCGGTATCCCGGCTAGTTTCCAAATGACCGCCCACTACGTTCAGTGGGTATGGCCGTCTGTGCATTATCCACATAATCAAGTAGTTGTTGCAACTGCATTCGACCGCCCTGGGTCGATGTGATCTCTTTATCATCCCGGCTGTAACGCAGGATGTGATCGAGATCTGCCATGATCGATTCGATCATCTCACGCAGTTTCTTCCAGTCGGAATCGACCCTGAGCCGAACCGCTGCTTCTGCAAATTCTTTCGCCTTCTCGTGCGGCTGCGTCATGCCGCGTTCCTCATGTCGGCGCCGCCGGCAACGGCGCCCGACGCATCCATCTCTCGCTGCCGCAACTGCTCGTCCTGCTGCGCCTGGTGCTGCGTGACCATCTGCCTGACCTCATCCTCATCCGGCAAGATGCCGGGGTCGAGGTTGTGTGAGGCAAAGATCTCGCGTAGCAGATCCACCGTGGGCCGTGGGCCGATCGTATCGGCCATGCCGGTGGAGCCGATAACCTGAAGCATCTCCAGGCGGCGCATGTTCTGCTGCTCGCGGTTGAGCATGCCCTTCGACCCGCTTGCCTTGCAGCGCACATCGCCTTTGATGTGTTCCACGGGGTCGTGCATCATCACGTCGTTGAACGTCTGGCGGACATTGTGCTCGATAACGCGATCGATGCCGGAGATTGCCAGCTTCACGCCGCGTGCGGCCCCTTCGATCAGCATGCCCAGGCCCGATGCCGTCGATGCAGCCCCGCCCGACACGTTGGTTCCCATCGAGTACGGCGGGATGCCGGTGTACTCATCGGCCATGTTCGAGAAGAACTTGAACACCGCCATCAGTTGCTCGGCATTCGAGTTCGGCTGGAAGAAGTTGATGGCCCGGCCACCGGAGCCCGAGCCAATACGTGATTCGGTGGTCTGAAACTGTCGCCACGGGTGGAGTTCGACCAGGCGTTCGCCATCGGCCAGGCGATCAACCTGGACTTCGACCATCGGGCCGGAGGCCAGCGCCATATTGTTCGCCAGGGCCCTCGCGGCGGCATTGCACATGCGCTGGATGTCCTCGACCACTTGCGGCAGGCCCTTTCCGTAGATCGATCCGTTGGCGCGCTCGAACGAGGCGGAAACGTAGGGCCGCTCGCCCAATGGGTGCGGGTTGAGGGCTGCGCGAATGACATGCTCGCCGATGACCATGATGTTGGCTTCATAGTCATCGTCAGGATCAGGGATGCGGTCGGCCGGAACACCGTGGTCAATCAGCCACTGCCCGCGGATCTCGCCCCAGAAGTTCAGCACATCGATCGTGCAATCAGGCGACCGGCGCTCGAAGTCCCGGCCCTCAAGCCGGTTGCGCTCCTCGTCGTTGGTGAGGTTCAGGCGGTAACCGTGCTCGCCGTATTCCTGGATCACCGCCCGGATGGCCTGTTCGTCATAACCCTTCAGGCCGATGAGGTTGTGGATGGCCTTGCGGCGAACCCTCATCCGCTCGATGACGTAGCCATCGTTGATGCTGCGGGCGTCCGGCGAGAAGTACAGGTCGAACGGCGAGATGCGGCTGAACTTGCGCTTCCGGGCCCTTGTGACCTTGGGCTTCGTGCCTTCAGGCGTCTGCTGCCACTCCAGCTTGCGGCCCATGATGTTGGTCGGGCCCTTCATGAAAGCGACGGGGAAGGTCAGGAAGTCATCGATGAAGTCGATGAGTTCTTCTTTCCAGCGCGCTTCCACCAGGATGTCTTCGATGTAGGTGCGCATGCGCTTCGCCTTCTCCTTGGCGATGCGCTGAACGCGCTCCATGACCTTGGTTTCCACCTGTTCCAGTCGGTGCTGGACATCCCGTGGCGTCGGGTACAGGCCCTGCTCGAGCGCCTGCGATGCCTCCTCGGTAACCTTTTCCTGGATGATCTGGTGGATCTCGCCCGGGAGGTCGGCCATCGGCGTGGCCTCCATGTCGAACGGCAGTTCGCTGGGCTTCTGAAACATGACCTCGGTGATCCAGGCCTTTGCGGACCGGATCTTGAGTTGGGTCAGCATCATGAAAATCTTGGACCCGCCCTGCTCATTGATCTGGGCGGCTGTCTCTGGGTCGTATATGCCCTCGCGCTGGCGAAGGCAGTTGAGCATGACGCGCTCGTGGCGCTCGCGGGATTGTCGGGCTGCCTGGAAACAGCGGTGGACGTGTGCGCCCAGTTCGCTCTCCATGCGCTCGGTGTCCTGCCCCTCAAGCCCGACATCGGCCAGGAACTGATCGACCTCCTCACGCGGGGTCATGTCCCCCGTCATGGGTGTCTGATCGTCGGCCGTCTGGGGCTGCAGGCCATGCTCCATCGTCACTACCTCTTGCGTGGCTTTTTCTTGGCGGTCTTCTTCTTCGCCTTCTTCTTTCGCTTACCGCCGGGCTGGCGGTTGTAGGCGTCGATATTCTCGCCAGTGGGGTTGGACGTGGTTTTGTGGCGCTGCCTTGTCCTGCGCCGGAATGCTTCGAGAAAGCCTACGCGCTCCCCCTTCTTCTTTCCTGCCTTCTTCTTTTTACCAGCCATAACTTCTCCTCGGAAGGCTCCACCGGCCACCCCGGGCGGCGGCCGGCTTCATAGCCCTGAGTTCTGGGCTCCCCGATCAGCGTGCGCCGGCACTAACCGGATCATCGCCCCGCGGCGTGCATTCAGGCCGAGTTCGACTTCCCGGTTTGCATGGGGCTCTTGTCGTGGCGAGACTTGGCGATGTCACGGCGCTCGTGCGCGTTCTTGGCCAGTTTCGTGCCCACGTTCGAACCCGCATTCTTGCCGGTGCCGCCGAGGCGACCTTCGAAATCGGATACGTTGGAATCGTGGCGGTTGTTCATGCTGATCTCCTCACAAGCTGAACTGCATACAGGCTGTATGAATTTACAGTCTACACCGGACTTGGTGCCGAGGCAAAGCCCTCACGCGCCCCACCCTGACCGCCGCTCGACTTCCTGGGCCCGAGGGCGGTAGGTCCGGACTCGCCCGGTCACGCCGGTTCGAACAGCATCAGCGGCATGGCAGGCCCAGTTGTGAAGCGGCGTAGTCTTGTAGGTGCCGCGGCGGTCATCCCACTCTTTCTGGTAGGCGTCCAGGCAGCGGATGCCGAACTCGCAGTTCTTGGAGTCGATCCACCACCGCGACATGTCGTTCCTGACCGCCTCGATGCCATCGACCGGATCGAGTTTCGGCGCCACGGTAAACGTCAGGCCCAGACGGGCGGCCGACTCCCAGCGGCTGCCGCCGCCCAATTCCCGCACTTCGATGTCATGCGGCGCCACATGCGAGCCGTAGACGTAGCCGCGCTCGTCTGCGAGATCCTTGAGTAGTCGGGCGTAGAACGACATTGTTTCGCCGGAGAACTCCTCGTAGTTGATGAGGTGGACTTCCCGGCCGACTTCCTGGGTGAACCAGATCGCCATCGCGTCGTCCATGCCCAGATCCCACCAGGTATCGACCTTGACGCCCTGCTGGTGCGGAACCGAGCAGATGCGCCCCTCCTGGCGCGCCTTGGTCATTTCCTTCTCGTAGTAGGCGCCCTTGATCGCTACCTCGAAGGCTTCTTCCAGGTACGACGGGTACTCCTGCTTCATGTCCTCGCCGAGCGTCTTGAACTTGCCCTGATACCAGGCCTTGCGCGCCGGCGACAGCTTGATNCCCTGTTCGGCCTCCAGCTTCTCGAAGTATTCGACCAGCTCCTCCATGAGCACGACATTCATGGGGTTGGACACGTACTCGGGATGCTTCCACCAGGGCAGGAAGGTCATGCGCCAGTCCATCTCGGTGAGATGCCGGCTTTCGTCCTGGGCGCGCTTGGCGTCCATGCAGTAGTCGTAGAAGTAGCCGTAGGCGCCGCCCTCGGCCGTAGACTCGATCGCCACGATCTGGTCTTTACCGGCGGCCTCAAA
>SL_3KL_010_SEDDRAFT_10005233_pt1 | contig 11675 bp, 11 predicted proteins | sample SodLakKL_010_SED_2_FD_10381 | JGI IMG/M metagenome (IMG submission 10381)
AACAAATCGGATCGTACAATCCACTTACAGTCCCGGCCACCATTAAGTTGGACAGGGACCGTGCACTGGAATGGCTCGAAAAGGGTGCTCAACCCACCCATACGGTAAATGCCATGCTCAAAATGCAGGGGGTACTCTATCGCAAACACCTCAACAGAGGGGTTGCTAAAGGAGCTATTACTCAGGAAGAGGCCGATAAAAAGTACAATGAATTTATTTCGGCCAAGGACGAAAAGATCAGGAAGCGGACAGAGCAAGCGAGACAGGAGAAAATAGAAGAGGATCTCAAAAAAGCCGGTTTGGATGCCGGTACTCTCGCAGCCATTGCCGCCAGCCAAAAGCCCCAGGAGGAAAAAAGCGAAGAAGAGGAGTAACGGAATATAACTTGAGGCTTTGACCTCATTATAAGATCCTGCGGATCTCGTGGATATATCAACCGAAGGACCTGGTGGGCTAAAATTCCATCAGGTCTTTCCTGCATTAAAGCGATCGTTATTAAAATTTGATTCAAAAACTACGCAAGCCGTAAAGGAGTGCCCACATAATAATATTTTCATGGAAAAATTGGCAAAAGAATACAGAAAGCAGTTGGATGAAATGGCCAAAGAGATCGAGGGGTCCGAATATCTGGAAGCCTATTGGAATGTCGAAGACGAGGAGCAGGGTGTGCAGTACTACCAATACCTGCAGTCTGTCTATGAGCCCCGTATCGATGAGATATACCAGGAGGTTGCTGAACATTACCCCCTGCAGATCATCGAATTGGAGAGAGAGATTCTCCACGAGCGCTTCGAGGGTTTCTATCTGCCTCGGATTCTTGCCTATACCATCCTGAGGGGTGTCGTCAATGAAAATTTCAAGTACATAAAACCACAAGAACACTTTCGTACGGTGTTACTCTCTCTTACCAGATCCTTGCATTTCGATTACCTCTGTACGAGAATTGGTCAAAGTGTGCAGGTCGGTTTTGCTTTAAGTAGCGATATCTGGGTGAGCAATTTACTGAATGAAATACCGAATAAGAAAGTCAGAAATTTTTTCCTCTCTCAAAAAATGACCCGATACAGGGATGCATCTGAGCGAAAGAAAGGTCTTCTAAGTATGAGACGGCAGTTTGAAGGGGTTAACTTCTACACGGCTTCATTTCCTGAAAATGCCATACAGCTTAGAACCGATTACCCTGAATTGAAGGAATTTATCCTGCAGCGCATCTTATTAGATTGTGACAATGCCGGTCTAAAGAAACACATCGAAAAATTTGCTGAGGACAAATCATTGTGGGAACACACCGAATTTATCTATATTTTTGGACTCATCATCAACTATTTTGACCTGGATAAAAAGACCCGGGAAAAAATGGCCAAAGTACTCAATACTTGCCGCAAAGAAGTGGATGATTTTGTCGATACCTATTTTGAGTTTCTCAAAGAATTGCTCGGAAGTTCACGACTGATTATTAAAACCGAGTGTGATAAAAAAGTAAGCGGACTGATAGATACCTCCATAGATGACAAGTTTAGCGGCTACTACGGCCTCATGACAACCATTCACAAGGAGGGGTACAACTCGGACAACACCCTGTCAAAAGTCCAAAAATTCTACTTCCAGAACGAGGGGCTTTCCACCATAAATGAGTGCCTGCGATTGACGATGCTTGCGTATTTTACCATGGAGTTGGAAGACCTGGAACCTGAGGAGTACTCCCGTTACATGGATATCACCAAAGTGATGTCGCAATACACCAATATTTTTAACAACCAATCCTTCAACCAATCCATAGGAGAGGTTAGTTTGAAGTACGTCCGAAAACTTCTTAAGCATTTCACTGACAAGCGTTCAAGAGATTATCAGGACATTAAGCGCTTTGTGATGGCCTCCTTTAAAGAGCTTAACTTTATGCGGGAAAAGGACATCGCAGATCTCTTTAAAACCCGTAGAAAAAAACGGAAAAAGAAAGAAGCCTGATACATTAAGGATTTAGAGAATGCAAGTGCTGCTCCGACCTGTTCTGGATTACTTTAAAGGAGCGCAATGTATTGCCCGATACGGTCTTTGGAAATGGGCACTTGTTCCGGCGCTTACCGGGGTGTTATTTTACGCATTGGTCCTTGTTTTCATTCTTTTCCTCCGACTTGAGTTGTTCAAACTGGCGGAATCCTGGATCGATGGGGATGTCTTTCGTTTTTCGGTGGTTTTCATCACGGGATTTATAACCGGATTGTTGCTCTTGTATCTTGCCTTCCTGTTTTTTAAATACGCTGTTCTCATCCTGAGTGCTCCATTTATGACCGTGATGTCTGAGAGAATTGAAGCCGGAATGTATGGAAAAAATAACCGTGGAACACTCTCATTTGGGGGAATCCTCTCCGACCTAAGACGTAGTTTCCTACTGAACAGCCGAAATTTCCTGATTGAGATGCTATGGGTGGTAGCCCTTTTTGTGATTGGTTTGTTTTTTCCACCTGCCTTGTTTCTAGCCATTTTACTTTGGGGCGTACAGGCCTATTTTGCCGGTTTCGGGAATATGGATTACACCTTGGAGCGCTATTTCAATATCAGGGAGAGCATTGAATTTGCAAGGCGTTATCGCACAATGGTAGTAGGCAATGGTGCGATTTTTATTTTACTCTTGAGTATTCCCCTGATTGGTGCATTGGTGGCAATTCCACTTGCTACAGCGGCCTCAACAGTGGGTGCGCTTAGAATATTGAGAGAAATCAGTGAATCAGAATTACCCTTTAATCACTCTCATCTGGGTTGACAAATTTATAGCCAATGCCTCGAACGGAAATAAAGTAGCGTGGATTTCTGGGGTCAGGTTCAAAATACTTTCGAAAGGAGAGTATGAAGTTGTCTATCGTCCGGGTAGAAGGATAGACATCATAGCCCCAGACGGATTGAAGTATTTGGTTTCTGGAAACGACCTCGTCTTTTCGATCGATCAGCAATTTGAGCAATCTGGCTTCCTTTTTAGTCAGGTTGACTTTACCCTGGTTAGTTTTGGCCTCGAATTTTTTAAAGTCCACCTCGTAATCTCCAAAACTGTAGGTTGATTTATCAGCAGATTTTGCCCCCGTACCTGAGCGCTTAATCAGGTTGCCAATCCTAATTATAAGTTCCTCAAGGTCAAAGGGCTTAACAAGGTAGTCGTCTCCGCCTTTTTTTAGACCCTCGACACGCTCCTCTGCTGTGTCTTTAGCGGTCAGGAAAATAATCGGTACATCGGTATCCCTCAGTCGGATTTGTTCGCAGACCGCAAGTCCGTCCATGCCCGGCAGCATAATGTCAAGTATAATTATGTCAAAATGCTGGGTTCGGAACAACTCCAGGGCATCCTTGCCATTCCGGGTAGTTACCACCTCGTAGCCTTCTATTTCCAGATTCAATTCCAGAAGGTTTCTAATGTGTTCCTCGTCTTCAACCAAAAGTAATCTGCTCATAAGTTAAAATTTTGAATCTGACCATATGTCGTTCGTGATTTGGCATTTTTAGTCTCAATTTTTTATTCCATCTGAAAGACCAGGTACATTCAGGTGATTTTTTAATAAAATTCTAAACACAGAACCTGCCGGATCGTTGTCCTCAACCTGTATTTTGCCATTGAGGGCTGCGACCATTTTGTTGATAATAAACAGACCCAGGCCGGTTCCTTTGGTGCTTCTGGTAATTTCATGTCCAAGGCGGTAGAATTTTTCGAAAATCCGGTCTTTCTCTTCGTCCGGGATACCAACTCCCCGGTCTGCAACTGCAATCTCCAGGGCGTTCTCTCTTTTCTTCAGAACCACATCAACCACTGGGTTTTCACCGGAGTATTTAAGCGCATTCTCAATCAGATTGTGCATAATTGTAGCGAATGCAAACTTATCCGTGTATATCTCTTCTGTTCCAGGTTCCAAATGCAGACTAATATCCGCATCCTGAAATTTGACCTTTTCAATATTGACAATTTGATGGAGTACCATGCCTACGTACACCGGTTCTTTATTGATCTCGTAAGCCTCTTCCAATCTTGCTGCAAGTAAAAGGTTGCCAATCAGAGACTTCAATCGCTCTGTCTCCGCAATTGCACCTCCAGCCACTTGCTCGAGTTGGGGTTTGTCCAGGTTGCGCTTGAGGATGGTTTCAAGTGCGAGTTTTACACTCGCCACCGGACTCTTTAGTTCGTGACTTATGGAGAGCAGGAAGTTGGTTTTGGATCTCGAGTTTTTTATAATATCCCGGTAACCCTTATTGATAAACCAGAATCCGACAAACAAACTCAGTACGAAGACCAGAGATTCACCAAATATCATTACCTGACGTCTTTTGTATCGTTCTCTTAGATTGGTGTAGCGTTCTGTCTGGCGGAATTCGGCCTCCGTGGTATAGGTACCATTGGCCATTTTGGCAACTCGAAGCATTTCACGCTTGGCTTCGTAGGCCTCTTCATTTTTTTGATTCAGCAAAATGGTCCACCAGGCAAATGCGAGTAACATATAAGCCATGACCACATAAGAGAGTAATTTAAGTCTGTAATTCATTTGAGTTGGTCTGCGCGGAATTTATGAAAAAACCAATTGGCTGCCCAATAGTTTACTAACCAACTGGTTTTACATTAAAAAGATATTATAAAAGGCTGTATAGGACAGTCTGCCTGTGTTCAGGTACCTAAAGAGCACTTTAATTCGTAACTTTGAGCCCTCAAATGAAACGGGAATTATTATTTCAGCAACTTTACGCACTCCTGCTTGAGAGGCACCATATAGCCTTGCCGGGGCTTGGCCTGTTTATGCTGAAAAACTATCCCGCCCGCATCGATCCCCGCAGCGATAAAATATACCCTCCTGGCAGGGCAGTGGAGTTTTTGGAGGCACCGGGTATTTCTGATTATTATGTGGCATTTTTTGTGTCAACCCGCCTGGAAGGAGATTTTCAGTCCTGGCAGCAGGAAATCAAGCAAGTTGCTGATGAGGCAAAAAACCTGCCGGTGGATGGACAAATGTCTTTGGGGAAGCTCGGTTCAATCAGCAAGACTAACAGAGGACTGGAATTGGTAAAAAGTGCGGAAGGGGCTGTAAGTCCTCTAAATCAACTTCCAGTGCTTGAATGCAAAGCAGTTGCTGCCATAAAACCCTCCAGTGTTACCGCTGCTGAAAATCCCCAAAAAACTGAACAGCAACAAATTGCCAGTCAAGAGTCAAAGTCTTCTGCTCCCGGAGCTGCCAAAACAGTGGCTAAAAAAGTTAACTGGAGGTTTTGGGTGAGTTTGCTGCTCCTCGCGTTGCTGCTTTTTTTTATGTTTTTCTATCTGGGAAGAGAAGAGAGTGCTCCTGATCAAGAATATGAGATGCCACCTCACATTTCTGACCAGCGGTTGAATCAACCACCTGATCAACACTACGTGGACACCTTTGAAAATGACACTTTTGAAGACCGAAGGGAAGACCCGCCGGTTTACAGGGACTTCGACAACGACGAAACCAATGACTTTCCTGAGGACACCGAGGAGAAATACGAACCACAGGATGAAGAAGTTCCTGAGGAAGAGCCTGATGAGTGGATTGAATCAGTTCCTGAATCGGAGAGAAACCAAACTTACCAGGAAGAAGAGAGCGAAAAGTGTGTCATTATTACCGGAGCATTTTCAAATATGAGTAATGTACGTGAAATGACCAGGAAACTTCAGGATATGGGATATGCTGTATATTCGGAGGACATTGGAAATTTGACGAGAGTGGGTGCGGTTATAGATTGCCATGAGGACCAGTTGCAAACTCACTTGATGAATCTACAGGCAAACCTTGAACCCGGTGCCTGGATTTTAGAATAATAACTTAGCTACAAAAAATGGATAGTAAATACCTGAAAGCCAATGATGCACCCTATTTTCTGATAGCCGGCCCTTGCGTGGTAGAAGGCGAAAAAATCACCCTTCAAATTGCAGAAAATCTTAAGAATTGGTGTGCAAAATCTGGGATTCCCCTCATTTTCAAAGCCAGTTACAAAAAGGCCAACCGGACCAAATTGGATTCCTTCACAGGAATAGGTGACGAGAAGGCCCTGAAAATCCTCAAAAAAGCCGGAAAGGAGTTCGATTTACCTGTGATAACCGATGTACACACTGCTGAAGAGGCTCAACTGGCTGCCGGTTTTGTCGATGTACTCCAAATCCCCGCTTTTTTGTGCAGACAAACCGAGTTACTCATTGCAGCTGCGGAAACCGGCAAATGGGTCAACATAAAAAAAGGACAATTTATGAGTCCGGAATCCATGGGTTTTGCGGTGGAAAAAGTGAGACAGAGTGGGAATGACACCGCAATGCTTACGGAGAGAGGGACTACCTTCGGATATAGCGACCTGGTCGTCGATTTCAGGGGGATTCCGAAGATGAAGTCATTTGATGTGCCTGTAATATTGGATTGCACCCATTCCCTCCAACAACCCAATCAAGCCGCTGGTGTCACTGGTGGTATGCCCGAATTGATCAATCACATGGCCCGCCTCGGTATTACTGCGGGGGTAGATGGTCTCTTTATGGAAACCCACCCCGACCCCTCAAAAGCACTGTCCGACGGCGCAAACATGCTTCCATTGGACCAGATGCCTGACATCATTGAAAATCTGAAAATACTTGCTGATACCATGGCACAAATCCACGAAAAATCGTGAAAAGCCAAATAGTCGAAATAGCGGTACCCCCGAAACTGATTGAATCCGGTGAGGCCATCCGGGAAAAAGCACTAAAGGTTGCCAAATTGCCCGGAAGCCAATCTGCCACAATCGAACTGCTAAGACGATCAGTGGATGCCCGTGGACGTAAACCGGTTTACAGACTTCGGATAAGGATTTCGGAAGAAAGAGGAGGAAAGGCAAGCGATTCTACCCAGTACATGGATGCATTAAAAAATGTGGAATCGGCCAGAGAGGTTTTGATAATTGGTGCCGGTCCGGCTGGCTACTTTGCCGCTCTGGAGTGTCTAGAGCAAGGAATTAAACCTATCGTACTGGATCGTGGAAAGGATGTGAGAAGACGGAGACGAGATCTGAGAGAAATCCAACAATTTGGTAAAGTCAATCCCGATTCGAATTACTGCTTTGGGGAGGGAGGTGCAGGTACCTACTCGGATGGTAAACTCTACACCCGTTCTAAAAAGCGGGGCGATTTTAAAAAGGTGTTGCAATTGTTGGTCGAGCATGGTGCACCGTCTGATATTTCCATAGATGCGCACCCGCATATTGGCTCCAACAAACTGCCAAAAATTGTCTCGGCTATCAGAGAAACCATTGAAGTGCGCGGGGGACAGGTGCATTTCGACCACAGAGTGACGGATTTTCTTATAGAGAGGGATAGGGTAGAGGGTGTGGTAGCCAATGGAGATACTGTTTTCAAAGCAGATGCTATTGTCCTCGCCACCGGCCATTCTGCCAGAGATATCTATCGCTTACTGCACAGTCATAAGATAAACATCGAAGCCAAGGGATTCGCGCTGGGTTTCAGGGTGGAGCATCCGCAAAAACTCATTGACTCCATCCAATACAATATGGCTGAAAGAGGCGACTTTCTCCCTGCTAGCAGCTATTCACTTGCCTGCCAGGTGGGGTCTAAAGGGGTTTTCTCCTTCTGCATGTGTCCGGGGGGATTGGTGGTGCCGGCTGCAACAGCTCCAGGTGAAATTGTGGTCAATGGGATGTCCCTGTCGAAGCGAAACTCTCCTTTTGCAAATTCAGGTATGGTAGTGAGCGTGGAGCCGGGAGATATCAGAAAGGGAAAAAGCGCTGATCCCTTTGCCTGTTTGGATTTCCAGGCCGCAGTAGAACAAAATGTGTTTAAATGGGGCGATGGCAGTCAGGCAGCTCCTGCTCAGCGATTGACTGACTTTATAGAGGGCAGGGTCTCTGCTGATTTGCCTGAATCTTCTTACATCCCCGGCTTGCTAAGTCGTCCGGTGCATGAAATTCTGCCGGATGGAATAACTGCCTCTCTGCGAAAGGCCATTGGGCAATTTGATAAAAAGATGCGAGGCTATCTCACCCGTGATGCAGTGGCCATTGCCACCGAAAGCCGTACCAGTTCACCCATCCGCATTCCGAGAGAAAAGACCAGTCTTATGCATCCTCAAGTTAAAGGATTGTTTCCATGTGGGGAAGGAGCCGGATATGCAGGGGGAATTATGTCCGCAGCTATGGACGGTCAAAGGGTTATCAAAGCGGTGGCCGCTTTTTATCAAAAAAATCCGACAAAATCAGGGTAGTGTGAGGTAACAGATTCATTGTATGATCTTAGCCCCGCCAAAAAAGTTGCTACACAATCCCGGAATTTGCGTAAATGATTGCCCCCCCAAATGGGTATTTGATGAGATTCCCCCAAAGTTTCTTAATATTGTTCAGGGGAAATGAGTAATTTTGAAGCTTGCCTTGAAGACGTTTTGGAGGCAATAGCTAAAACACTGACTTATGAAAGATGTGCTGGATTTAATAGGCAGGATTTTCCTCAGCTTTATATTTCTGTATGATGCTTATGATTCCATTGCCTTTTACAGCCAGACCAAAGAAAAAATGACCGAATACGGACTGGTTTGGCAACAAGACCTGTTGCTGTCGGGCTCCATCACACTTATGTTGGTCGGAGGGATATTCCTGCTTTTGGGCTACCGAGCTTCGCTGGCCGGAATCCTCCTGCTCATTTACTGGATTCCTCTGACTTTTATAGTGTATTCTTTTTGGAATGAACCCGATGTGTTGGAACGCAGGTTCCTCGGTGTTATGTTCATGAAAAATATCGCCATAGCCGGGGGGCTTTTATTGGTTATTGTCAACGGCAGCGGTCGATTCAGCCTCAAGAGGCTAATTGACAGACGCAGATTGGATGTGAAAAATATTTAGACAAAAGCTATGAGTTGGAAAACTTTAATTCAGTGGATGGTATGCGGCCTTTTTGGCCTCTCTGCGGTGTTTCTTTTTGCATGGGAACTAAATGCTCAGGATGACAGAGGGAGAGTTTACGGCCAGGATCGCTTTTTGAAACAGGGCTATTTCAGGCTGGCTATTGACCTGGAGGATCAAAGGAATGAGGAGCTCGAGGCCACTCTCGTCACCAAAAAACCCCGCCGACCTGGCACACAAGCGGTTTTATACCTTCACGGCTACCTGGACTACTTTTTCCAAAATGAACTGGGGGATGCCTTTGTCGGAGAAAACTGGTCATTCTATGCATTGGATCTTCGCCGCCACGGTAGATCATGGAAAGAGGATCAAATTCTTTCGTACTCGCGCAACTTTACTGAATTTTTTGAAGAGATAGACAGAGCAATCGAAATAATAAAAGAGGAGGGCCACGAGACCATTGTTTTTCTGGGTCATTCAACCGGGGGATTGATCGCGGCTCATTACCTGATGGAGCGCGGTGAGGATGCGGGCATTGATTTATTGGTACTCAACAGCCCGTTTCTGAAGTTCAACTTTGGAGAAAAAGATCGGTCCTTTTCACTCTTTACTGCCGCCGCAGTTGGCACGCTGCTTCCAAGAGTACGACTCGGTCCTCAACCAATGACCAATTACGGAAAAAGCATTCACAAATCCTATCATGGGGAGTGGAGTTTTGATACCATTGTCAAACCCATACAGGCACCAAAAGCCAGGGCAGGCTGGATAAAGGCAACGAGAAGAGCACAGCGAAAAGTCAACAATGGGAATATTGACCTTCCTATCCTCGTTTTACATTCCTGCAATTCAGTAAATGGCGTGGAGTGGTCAGAGGATTTTCTTACCGGGGACGGGGTGTTGAATGTTGATCATATCAGAGAATTGGGAAAGAATCTGGGACCCAATGTTGACTTACTTGAAATACCTAAAGCCATGCACGATGTTTTTCTCTCAACCCGACCTGTGAGGGAAGATGCTTTAAAGTTGATGTTTGAATGGATTCAATCCCACGAGAACCCCTGATACTGTTTAATTCAATCTCCAAATGAGTCATTTCAAAGAACCTTGCTCTAAGGTCTTTGTTTCAAGCCTATAAACTTGATTTAAATCAATTATTTGCTGTGATATGCAGGAATTGATTATTTGTTGAGAGGTGGGAAAGAATTTTTACAGAGAGAGTTGCCTTTGACTATGGAGAATAAGACGGGAATACTTTGGTATCGTAACGATCTGAGGGTACACGACAATGAAGCGTTGTTGGATGCAATTCAACAGGTGGATGATCTTTATCCGGTCTATGTTTTCGACGAGCGGTTAATTAATGGTGAGACCCCGCTGGGTTTTCGAAAAATGGGCATTTTTAGGTCCAAATTTCTGTATGAATCGGTTATTGACCTCAAAGAAAATCTTCGCAAAAGGGGTTCAGATCTTTTCGTTTACGTCGGAAAACCGGAAGAAATAATATTTGACCTGGTTAGAAAATCGGGTTCCAGTTGGGTGTTTTGTAACAGAGAGCGTACATCGGAAGAAGTTGTGGTCCAGGATAGTTTGGAGCAAAACCTCTGGTCCATTGGCCGGGAGATACGATTCTACCGTGGGAAAATGCTCTACTATACGGCTGACCTTCCCTTTCCAGTGCCACATACCCCGGACACTTTTTCCCAATTTCGCAAAGAAGTAGAGCGATTTGTCGAGGTTCGAGACCCATTGCCTTCTCCTGAAAAAATTCAAACTGGTAATAAATTGGAACCTACGGATATGCCCAATTTTGAAGACCTTGGATACAAGTGGAGTGAAGTGGAGGAAAAAGTGGGATTTCCTCTGAAAGGCGGAGAATCAGAGGGCATTGAAAGAGTAGCCCACTACATCTGGGAATCTGACCTCGTGAGCACTTATAAGGAAACCCGCAACCAACTACTGGGCATGGACTATTCCTCTAAACTATCAGCCTATCTCTCTGTCGGTTGCATTTCACCCAAATACGTTTTTAGCGAGATTAAAAAATACGAGGAGAAGCGGGAGAAAAATGATTCGACCTATTGGCTCGGCTTCGAATTGATGTGGAGGGACTACTTCCGCTTTATAGCAAAAAAGTACGGTGATAAGATCTTTACGCCCGGTGGCATTACTGGTCAGAAACCCGAAATGATTGAGGACAGGGAGATGTTTGATAATTGGAAAAACGGACGCACCGGTGTCCCTTTTATCGATGCCAATATGATAGAAATCAACGAAACGGGATTCATGAGCAACCGGGGCAGGCAAAATGTGGCTTCATTTTTGGTCAATGACCTCAAACTGAATTGGATATGGGGCGCCCAGTATTTTGAAAGTTTGCTGGTCGATTACGATCCCTGTTCGAACTATGGCAATTGGAATTACCTGGCCGGTGTGGGTACGGACCCGAGAGACAATCGCTATTTCAAAATTCTTTCCCAGGCTAAGCGGTACGATCCCGATGGTGAATTCGTGAAGCGGTGGATACCGGCCTTAAAAAACCTCGGCGCTCCCGAAGTGCACTGGCCCCACGCTATTTCTGAAGGAGACCTTAAGGGCACTGAGCTGCCCGTGATCTACAAAAAACCTTTGAGAGAACTGGATATCCCTGAATGACAAGACTCAAGCTTACTACTTTCACCTGTGCCGATGACCTTATTCGGAGACTAAAAGTCCATCTTCCATAAAGTACCTGCTGTCGCAAAGCCCGGCTAATTCTTTGTTGTGAGTCACAATAACAAAGGTAATATCCATGTCCGTCCGCAGTCGGGTAAATA
>SL_3KL_010_SEDDRAFT_10005234_pt1 | contig 11674 bp, 14 predicted proteins | sample SodLakKL_010_SED_2_FD_10381 | JGI IMG/M metagenome (IMG submission 10381)
GCCGCCCCATTAAAATTAATGAAGCCAACGGCTACACAACGCGTTAGTGATTGTTATGACAAATTTGATCTGTCTTGTGATTTTTCACACATACACACTTTGTTGTCAATATAATTTTCCCGCTAATTCGGAGTAAAATTGTTCCTCTTTCTGGAATTTCCGAAAAGTAACAGACATCAGGAAGCCAGGTTGTCCTCAACTTCCTTAAGAATTTCGGGAGCCACCTCATATCCTGTCTCAGCGGCCTTGATAAAACATTGTTTAGCCTTGGCAAAATCTTTTTTCTCCATGTAGGCCAATCCCATATTATTGTAGGCCGGACCGAATTTCGGCTCCAGTTCAATGGTTTTCTCGCTCTGCTCGATGCACCCGTCAATATCGCCCTGCATAAGATAAGCACTGCCCAGTGTGGCATGGGCCTGGACAAACTTGGGATCAAAGGAAATAGCCCGCCTGAGGGAGGCTATGGCCTTGTCCACATCATTTCTCTGCAGGTGGACAAATCCCATGTTTCCGTGGGGAACCGCAAAACGGTGTCTTACCTTGCTGGCCATGTCATTATAGCTGAAGCAGGCGTCCAGATCGTCTTCATTCATGGCTATGCCCCCAAGCTGGACATAGGCTTCAGCAATATCGGGATTTATTCTGATTGCCTGTTTCAAATATTTTTTTGCCTTTTCAAAATCACGCTTAACCATGTAATTAACGCCGATATTATAATGAGTAATCCCACATTCAGGATTCTCCTTAAGCCTCTCTTCAAGATGCCTTATCTGTTCGTCAGGTGTCATATTTCTCATTATCGCTCCTGTTATGGTCCTGTTTTAAATTCTTTTTTCTCTGTTTTCAGAAGATCCCTGTACCATAGAGAGAATTCATACATTGCCCTGCACTTTTCGTCTCCGTTAATAATACCCAGGCACATTTCAAGCACTCCTCTGCCGTAGTTGCTGTAATCCTCTGGCCTGGTTTCGTGTAAGAACTTGAGCATAAGCTCCTTGCTGGTTCTTCTGGTGGTGTCGGTTCTGATCTCAATGGGATTTTTAGGCTCCTGAAAAGGATCCCATTTATCAAAGCCGATGCGGTCAATGAATTTCTTCCGCCTGGGAGAAAGGGATTCATACATGACTCTTTTCTGATTGTCCTGAGCCTTTTCGGTATCTGTAGGCATTTGATCTACTCCTTCGGGCCTAAAACCCATTCCCTGGTGGGAGTTTTTTTAGGGGCTTGCTTTGATGGCTCAGGCTGATCCTTAACACCAAGGTATTCTTTATTATAGTCTGTCAGCAGGCACATGGACACCGGGACCAGCATGTTGTGAAGCTCTGGATACTTAGTATTGATGGCCCCTGCAATTTCAAGGCTCATGGAAACGAGCCTGTCATGAATCTTGTTCATATGGACGGTGGGGTATTTTTTGCCTGACTCAAAACCGGAGAGTGCGCAACCGGCGGTTATATTTCCGGTATCCAGGGGATTCCGTAAAGCCGACAGGTGATGGGGCGGTGTTCATAAAGAACGCACCTGTCTTCAACAAGCAATGGGCAGCGTGACTTAACCCTGGAAGCCATTTTCAGGATCTCCAGTTCATCAGTGCCTTGCTGATGCTCCTTGTAAAGCTGTTTTTTGATTGTTGTTATCTGGCGGTCTGTTTTGTCAGCATTAATAAAGATGCTGTTTTTCAGATCCTGATCCAGACGGTTGAATTTGTCGTTCAGATAAAGGGCTTCCACCAGCGAAAGATCAAACATGGCATAGCAGCATTCGGTACAGCCCTGATCACACTTGACTTCCTGGGGATAATCATCCTTCATTTTATTGAAAAGCTGATCAACGCCTTTAATAAGATTCTGATATTTTTGGAAATATATATCAATATCAATTCCTAATTCCATTTATTCCTCCTGCTTGAAAATTGAATTCGCTTAAAACAAAGCAAACCTTAATATCTTTTTTATTGATTCACAACCTTAAACAGCTTTTGATTTCAGGTTGGATTTCGGAAAAAATGGAGTTATCTGCAACTACCCTGATTCAGGGCACTTTGACTGAATGGATTGGATAAACAGGAGGGTAAAACCGGGGGAGGTCAATATGCCCTCCCCCGGATAATTGATGTTAGACTTCAACAACAGTTATGGCTTCAGTCTCGCAAACCTCAACGCAGGATTCACAGCCAAGACATTCTTCCATGTTGACGGGATCAGCTTTGCCCTCGTTGAGTTCAAAGACTTCAACAGGACATACGTCCACGCATTCACCGTCGCCGGTACACTTATCAACATCTACAGTAACTTGCCAACCCATAATAATACCTCCAATAATAGTAAGTTTAGGAAAAAAAGTTTTCCTATTAAACCAAAAGTAAAGGGGACATAGTCAAAATTCCAAATTAATGTCAAGCTGGATTTTCGTAATTTTATGGAGAAAAAAACCTTGAAAAGAATCAATCAGTTGGAACTACGTACAAAGCAAAAAGATGACAGAATGGGTTTTTCCAGACCCTGGAAGTGAATTTGTCAAACAGGAATAATTGGCAGCGGACCGGGCAAAAACCCGGTCCAGCTGCCTTTATATTTGATGAGGCTTTCACTGCAAGCCTAAGACTCAACCTCTCTTTTAACCCCTATTGCAACTTTGTACAGAATGGTCAAAATGAGAAATCCGGTGGCCCAGATGGACAAAGTGATAAGAAGCTCCGGCTGAGTCGGGTTATAAATCACTACCTGTTTCATGGGGTTGGGAATAAAACCGGCTGAAATAAGGCCCAGTCCCTTATCAGTCCATGTGCTGATAAGGATGAGCAGACAGGAAAAGGCCAGAATATTTTCCGACTGCCTGTTTTTGGAACTGAGCAGCACCAGGAATCCGGTTACTCCGGCGGCAATGGCCACCCAGGTAAATGTCGCCAGAGTGGTGTGCCCTTCAAGGCCAAAATACAGATACCTGTAGTGATAAAGCTTGTCGGGTATCTGACTGTAGGCAGCGGTAAACACCTTGCACACGATAATAAAAAGGTGAATCGACATGGCATACACAACAATTTTGGCCAGGGCCTGGATGGCTTCCTTGCCCGGATCCCATTTCGCGAATACCTTGACCACGAGGGCCAGCAATATAAGCAATGCAGGTCCGGCGGCAAAAGCCGACGCAAGAAAGGAAGGCGCCAGCACAGCGCTCAACCAGTAATCGCGGCCGGGAAGACCGGCATACAAAAAGGCGGTTACGGTATGGATACTCACTGCCCAGGGAATGGACAGATAGATAAATGGCTTGATCCATTTGGGAGGTCCGATCTGCTTTCGCTCGGACTGGAGGGTGACCCAGCCGATGAGCAGGTTGAGAAACAAATAGCCGTTGAGAACAATCATATCCCAGAACAAAATTGAGCTGGGTGTGGCATAAATGATTACATTCATGAGTCTCTGGGGCTGACCAAGGTCAACCACAATAAACAGAAGACACATGATCACCGCGGCAATTGCCAGAAATTCACCCAGGATGAGCATTCGGCCAAATACCTTGAAGTTATGCAGGTACATTGGAATGACCATCATTACTGCTGAGGCTGCAACGCCGACCAGGAAGGTAAACTGGGCTATATAAAAACCCCAGGAGACTTCCCTGTTCAGGCCGGTTATGACCAGTCCCCGGTCCAGCTGCATTAAGTATGCGCCGGCCCCGACTCCAATGATGGCCAGCAAAAATACCAGCCATCCCCAGTAGAGAATATTTCCTTTTAAAGCTTTCTCAAGCATCATACACCCCTTATATTAGATAGTAAACTTTAGGACCAGTGCCAAGCTTGGGTTTGCGCACCAGGGAATATCTTGTATTAAGGACTCTTCTGACGTCTGACCCGGGATCGTTTAAATCTCCAAAGAGCAGGGCACCCTGAGATGCCACCACGCAAGCCGGCATCTGCCCCTTGTCAAGGAGATGCGAGCAAAATTCGCATTTTTCCACAACCCCCATGGACCTGGTTGGATATTCAGGATCTATTGTTTCCAAATGCAATCTGGGATCGGAAAAGTTAAAACTTCTGGCGCCGAAAGGACAACCGGCCATACAAAACCTGCAGCCTATGCATCTGTGAAAATCCATAAGCACAATCCCGTCCGGGCGTCTGAATGTAGCCCTGGTGGGACATACTCTTACACAGGGAGGATTTTCACAATGATTGCATAGTGTGAGAAATTGTTTGTCTTCCTTATCGGACAGGTAGGGATGAGATTGATCGTAAAACAGGTTGTCATAGGGCTCTGTCCACATCCACTTAATATCCTGATGGGGGGGAATATCCGGTACATTGTGTATAGAATGACAGGCCTCTATACAGTCATCCATGATCTGCCCGGTCAACTTCCTGGTGTCGATGGCCATGGCCCATTGTTGGGCAGTGAGCCGCTCTTCCTCCATAAAATACCTGGAGGCCCCTGCCAGGGAAGGACATACGCTCCAGCCAAAGGCGGCTATGCCAGCCATTTTGATGAACTTTCTTCTGTTGCTATTCATTTATTCAACCCCCTCTGGCTCTATGTGACAATCCCAGCAGTAAGGAGATACCGATACTGAATCGTGACAACGGTCGCAGAATTTTTCCTTGTCATCATGACAGTCCATGCAGGTCTTGGTGAGGCTCATGGCATACATTTCACCTGNAAGCGAGCTTTGGTAGACGCTGTATCCGTCNCGGACATATGCGTCGCGCCACTGATCAAGAATGGTCATGTGCTCAGCCCTCATAAACTCAACGCTTTCAATGCAATCTTCATGATCCTCAGGCAATACCAGTTCAGGCGTACTGTAAGCCTCACCGCCGATATTGATCCAGAATGGAAATGTCATAAACAGGAAAAAAATAATTAATCCCGGAATAATCTTATTGGAATGGTACATTATTCTTCCTCCTTACCTGGCAATGGTTCGCCGCGCAAATCAGTTTCCCTTTCATGCTCACCCGGCAGAATCAGGGCATTGCCCACAAGTTCATGAACACCGCAGACCTGAACGCCTGGAACCCAGTAGTCAACCATGGCGGTCAGGGTTGCCCGGTCAATGGCGCATATGCAACTGAGAGTGTTAACATCGTGCTTGTCATGAACAAACTTTACTGCATTAGCCCTGGGCAGGCCGCCCATCATCCGGATCTCCTCGTTTTCACCGGCATTGAGTCCTGATCCGCCGCCGCAGCAAAAAGTCTGCTCTCTGGTGGTGCCCTCGGGCATTTCATATAAGTTATCAAGAACGCTCTTGATCACATACCTGGGCTCTTCCAGAAATCCCATCCCTCTGGAGGTATTGCAGGAGTCATGATAGGTGGCCCGGATATTTTTATTCCTGGATTTGTCCAGATTAAGCTTGCCGTTCTTAATAAGATCAGCGGTAAACTCCACGATATGGACCATTTTAGTAGATGCCGCATTTTCAAACCTGGTCCCGGTGATGGGAGATATGGGCATCTCCAGAAAATCGGCCGGACCGTTCATGGTGTCCATATACTGATGGATAACCCTCCACATATGGCCGCATTCTCCGCCCAGAATCCACTTGACCCCAAGCCTTTTGGCCTCCATGTACATTTTGGCGTTAAGTCTCTTCATCATTTCGTGAGAAGTAAAGAAACCGAAATTTCCGCCTTCAGACGCGTAGGTGCTCCAGGTAATATCCAGGCCGTATTCTTCCTTGAGGTAGTGAAAAAGTATAAGGTAGCCCATGCAGGTGTAGGTCCCGGGATCTGCAAAAACATCTCCTGAAGGTGTGACAAAGAGAATGTCTGCCCCGACCTTATTGAAAGTAGGTTCAGGCTTGATTCCGTATATTTCTTCAATGTCCTCGCAGAAGAATTCCAGCATATCCTTGAAGGCATGGGGTTGAATGCCAAGATGATTGCCTGTTCTGTAACAATTGGCCACTGGCTGGGCTATCCACCCGATATTCAAACCCAGAAGGTTCAGAAGTTCTCTGCCGATAATTGTAATTTCAGCCTGGTCAATTCCATAGGGACAAAACACGGAACAGCGCCTGCATTCAGAACATTGATAATAATAGTACCAGATCTCCTTGAGTACCTCTTCGGTAAGCTTTCGTCCCCCGGCGAATCTTCCCAGAATCTGTCCGGCCTTGGTGATCTCACCGCGGTAAATGGACCTTAATAGCTCACCCCTGAGTACAGGCATGTTTTTAGGATCGCCTGAGCCGATAAAATAGTGACACTTGTCTGCGCATGCTCCGCATCTTACGCAGACATCCATGAAAATCTTAAAGGATCTGTACTTTTCCAGCCTTTCCTTCATGCCGTTTATGACTGTTTCCTGCCAGTTTTCCGGCAATTTCCAGTCATCATCCAGCGGATCCCATTTCCTGGGATTGGGCAGGCCCACATATTCTAGAGATTCAGGTCCGGCAGCGTAGCAATATCTGCCCGGCTTTATCTCTGTCGGAACATCCATCCAGTCCTTTTGAGGCGGCATGTGATTGATGCTTTTTAACAATGCATCAGGTTTTAGTATTGCCATTCTTATTTACTCCTTATTTTCAGCGTTATCTGATGTCTCTTCCAAGGGCTTTACCACGGGCAGGCCAGCCTCCACCATTTTCTCCCTGAACTCATCTTCATAGTCATCATATGTGTGAACCTTTACCTTGTAGTTCCAGGGATTGACATGCCTGACCATCCTGGAGTTGGCGGTCGTATTTCTTGTCGGGCTCAAGAATACTCCCCCCATGTGCATAAGTTTGCTGAGGGGAAATAAAACAGCAGGACTGATACCAGAAACAGATGGATAAAAAAGATTACCCCTATCCCATCCGGAGTCACTGGTTTGAAAGTAACCAGCCCCATGGTCATCTCCTTGACCGCCATGATATCGGTTTTAAGGAAGTAGCGCATTAAGATTCCTGTAACAACCACTCCGATAATCAGAAAAAGAGGAAAATAATCAGAAGGAAGAGATATGTAACGAATGGAAGGGACCAGAAGCCTTCTAAGGAGGAGGTAGGCCAGGGCCACGAGTATGATGACGCTGGACAGATACAGAACCGGAACGCCTATCTGGAGCATGCCGTCCATCCTGTCCAGCATTTCAAAGGGAAAAGGAACCGGCTCCGTGAAAAAACGCATATGCCGCAAAAAAATCACCAGAAATGTGTAGTGGAAAAGAATGGCGAAAAGCCACAGCCATTTACTGGAGGAATAAACCACCCTTGGTCCTTCATGCATTTCCATTTTTGTATTGCGGAACAGGGAACGGAAAAGGAACACTTCAAAAAACATCCTTCCCACAACACCCCAGGTGGAGGAGGGGTTTTCAAGCTTGTTCTGCTTGATCCATGGAAAAGACTTTCCCTGCCCACAGGTAGTGGGGATTCTGAAAGGCACCGCAGACTTTCCCCAGCCAACCACCCTGGACACAAAGCCGACAACAAAGACCAGGACAGCCAGATATGGAATAATAACCCCGAAAAGGTACTCCATACCCAGATTCCCTGCACCGATCATGGCCAGGAGGATCAGGGCAATTACCAGAATCAATGAATACATCGCTTTCATGTGCTACTACCTCGCTTAAAGATTGAACATTATCCCGAAAATTTATTCAACTGCTTTATCCAATAGCTTGGCTCTCTCCAGGAGCTTATGTGTCCTGGAGTTTGTAAACTCTGCTTTTTGCTTCCAGAGCTGTTCCCTGCACCCCATGTATATGTCAAAGGAAATATTTGTGAGCAGCTCCAGACGTCCCAAAAAATCAATCCAACCGGACATGAGGTTTTGCCTGGATATTTCCCTGCCGCATACATCCCATACCGACTGCCTGAGCATGGGCACAAAGCATACCGCATGGGAAGGTACAAAACCCTGGACCGCCCTGATGCGCACAACCGGGTCCACATGGCCTTGCATCCTTTGGGAATCAAAACCCATAAACAGCTCATCAAATATCTTTTCAAGATTGATCCTGAAGGTGTGGCCGACAGGATTGGCGAACTGGCCTGGCCCTTCCCTGAAAAACCGGGCCGACTCCTCAGGATAAGTATCTGTAAATTTTTTAAGCCAGAGGTTGATGATCTGAGTCTTTTTTTCTTTAATCAAGTTGTCAAAGTTCATTTTGCTCATTATTCCACAGGCCTTTCCGACAATCCTCAGCATTAGTTCTCCATAATTCTGAGGATTCAGACCCATGGAATTACTGTTCTGACTGCCGGATTAACAGCCTGGTTAGTTTGTTAATTTAAGGATTTGAAAAAACAGCGCAGCCCTTATTGCCTGGAAAATCAGCTTTAAAGATCCCTGCCTAGACATGAGAAACAAAATTCAGCTGCAATGTCATTTGTATGCAAAATCGACAAAAAGCATTACACACCAATGCTCATGACAACAATAAAAAGACTGCCCCCGGCGTTATTAGCGGCTTTCTTAAATCAGCTCTCATTTATCGTCAAGACAATTTGAGAAAAAAATAACAAGAAAAACACAGGACAACATGTTTTATTTCAAACATTTATAATATAAGAATTATTTTTTAATCTTTGTCTTGGAATGGCATCCCTGTACAGGCCTTTCCAGGGATAAGGACCAGGAAAGGCTGTTTCAGCGGGAAAATTAGACGAAATGAAAAATCAGGTTCTTTGACGATACCTGTAGATTTTTGCGGGCCGGGACATAGCCGGTTGGCATTATGTTAGCTGTATTTTAGATCTTTGGTGCGCTTTTGCGGAAGGTTATCTGATTCTTAACCCCGCCTGAAGGGAGAAAGATAGACGGTCAGCTCTCGGTAATCTCAATATTCACCGGTTTATTAGGTTTGCTGGCCTTGGGGATGCGCACCCGCAGGATTCCGTTTTTAAAGACAGCGGTTATAAAGGAGGATTCGGTATGATCAGGGAGGACAAAAACACGGCTGAATGGGCCGTATGATCTTTCAAGCATTTGATAAGCGCTTCCGGAAGCTTCCTTTTCAAGTTTTTTTTCTCCATAAACCATAATCTGGTTGCCGTGAATTTCCAGATTGATGTTTTCCTGAAAGACTCCGGGCAACTCCATCTCAATAACCAGATGGGTCCCGGTCTCGTAAAGGTCGGCAACAGGCTGCCACAAAGAGAACCTGCTTCTCTCGCTCCTTGACGTCATCTTGAGATTCATGGTTTCATTCATTATCTTATCCATCTCATCACGCATACTGATTATTTCAATCCACGGATCAGCCTTCCTGACCATAACAAACCTCCTGATCGAAAATAGCAGACTGCCCCGTAAATTTTCAGGGTTGGCCCTGAAAATCCGGAGAAGACTTAGTCGGACACAATTCTCCATACCTGGTTATGGTTATGCACGCCAAGAATTTTGTAAACAATATGCATCCCCTGTCAATATTTATTTTAATTGTCCCCGGCTCAAAGCTGGGGACCGGATAAAGTCAGGGCAAGCCTGTTCCGATGAACCCTAACCTGAATATTGACAATACTCATACTTGTAATATCCTTTGAGAAGAGTCACCAGCGACTTCATTTCAATCAATGAGTCATCAGGCCCTCAACAGGCGACAGTCAACCTGATAATCACTAACTACATTTTTACACAGGAACTTTTTTATTATGAATCTAAAATACGACACTTCAACCCAAAACCTTGGTCCGGCCAAGGTTACTTCCCCTCTGCCCGTTTGCCGCTTTGTGGACGACCAGAAACTTATAAAAATGAACATTGCTCCGGAAATCCTCGGCGAAAAAGAGAACGGTCCCATCAAGCTTCAATTTGAAGAGGCCGGTCCCAGAAAAAATCTGTACTTTGACCCATCCAAGACCAAATGCGCTATAGTCACCTGCGGTGGACTATGCCCTGGAATCAACGACGTGATCAGGGCAATCGTCATGGAAGCCTATCATCACTATAACGTACCGTCAGTGCTGGGAATCCGGTACGGCCTGCAGGGATTTATCCCGAAATACGGCCATCCGGTCAGAGAGCTAAGACCTGAGAACGTCTCCCAGATCCATGAATTCGGCGGCACCATTCTGGCTTCATCCAGAGGGCCACAATCCCCGGAAGATATTGTTGACGCCATGGAAAGAATGAACATCAGCATCCTGTTCATGATCGGAGGAGACGGCACAATGAAGGCAGCCCAGGTCATCCAGGAAGAAGTATCCAGGCGAAACAACAAAATGTCCATTATCGGCGTACCCAAGACCATTGATAACGACGTCAATTTCGTGTCCAGGACATTCGGATTTGATACTGCGGTGGAAAAGGCCACCGAGGCAATTCGTTGCGCCCACACAGAAGCACTTGGAGCCCCTCGCGGCATAGGCATGGTCAAGCTCATGGGCCGTGAATCCGGATTCATCGCAGCCCAGGCCACTCTCGCCCTGAAAGAGGTCAATTTCGTCCTTATCCCGGAATCCTCATTTGAACTGCAAGGAGACAACGGACTGCTCATACATCTGGAAAAAAGGCTTGAAAACCGGGGACATGCCGTCATTGTCGTTGCTGAGGGCGCTGGTCAGGAGCTGTTTGAGCGTAAAGGCACCGATCCTTCGGGCAACATCATACTCGGAGATATCTGTTCGGTATTAAGGAAGGAGATTGACGAACATTTCAGGAAAAAAGACATCTCCATCACCCTGAAGTTTATAGATCCAAGCTATATAATAAGATCTGTGCCGGCCAATTCCAATGACCGGGTTTACTGCGGTTTTCTGGGACAGCACGCTGTACACGCCGGCATGGCCGGAAAGACCGGCATGCTGGTGAGCATGCTCCAGGACAGGTTTATTTACCTTCCCCTTTCATTGACCACCCGGAAACGAAGGGTCCTCAATACCAAGTCCAACTACTGGGGATCTGTTGTGGCCAGTACTGGTCAGCCCATGTCAATAATAAATGCTTGTGAATAAGGATTATAAGCAGGATATTCAGACGGCGTCCACACCAGTCACTGCCCGGTGGTGGATCAACAGGCCTGATTAATTGGTTTTCATCCGGAAAGTCTTCTTTCCGGATGAAAACCAGTTAAAGGCGCATAACTTTGCATTTACTTTATAAGGAGCTGCAAATGGAAAAAGATAATCTGGAATGCGTTTCCAATACTGATCCGGATCTGATGCAGATGTTCAGGCCTTTTGCCCTGAAAATGGAAGAGCAGTCTCTTCCTCCTATAGTTATAAATCTTTTCAAGTGCTATTTTTCTCAGCTTGTTTTCGGCAGCCAGGGCAAGCTCAACAAAAAAGAGATACTGCCCCTGGATCAGAGTGAACTGCAAAACCTTGACTCTATTTCAGAGTATCAAAACGAGGCTGCCGAGGCCGTATCCGAACTGGTTGTTATCAAGCTCAACGGAGGTCTTGGAACCAGCATGGGAATGGAAACAGCCAAATCCCTGATCAAGGTCAGAAACGGCAAGTCCTTTCTGGACTTGATCCTGGATCAGGTTTCGATTCTCAGGGAAAAATACAAAACCCCCATTCCCCTACTGTTTATGAATAGTTTTCGCACCCATATGGAAACCATGACCCATATAAAGAATATTGAAAACCCCTATCACCTTCCCCTGGCTTTTTTGCAGCATAAATATCCCAAAGTCCTGACCGACGAAATGGCTCCGGCAAAATGGCCGGACAATCCCGAGATGGAATGGAATCCTCCGGGACACGGGGATATCTATACTGCCCTTAT
>SL_3KL_010_SEDDRAFT_10005235_pt1 | contig 11673 bp, 10 predicted proteins | sample SodLakKL_010_SED_2_FD_10381 | JGI IMG/M metagenome (IMG submission 10381)
TGACGGCGACTCGCTACGCCCGTCGTCAGGTGGTAACCGTTTCCATGGATCGGGTTGATTTCAAGGTGCCGATTCCGGAAGGTGCAATTGTCGAACTCGTCGGTGAAGTCGTCAGTGTGGGTCGAAGCTCGATGACGGTTCAAGTACGAATAATGATCGAGGATGCCATGGCGGGCACGCAGGAGTTGGCTATCGAGGGTCAGCTGGTCATGGTGGCCGTGGACCAGGACATGAATCCGGTGGCCCACTAGAAAGGCCAATGAGCGCCTGGGGCAATGATGAAGATATCCAGACGCTGCCTCCAGGCCCGGCCTGGCTGTCTGTGTCGCTTGTGCTGGTGGCCTTGGCCTTGATGATGATCCTGGTGGAGCATATTCACCGCATCGAGCGTGACCGAGCGCTCGAGATTCTTCACAGTGAACTGGTGGACCAGGCGGCAGCCATGCGTTCGAGCCTTGAGGCCGAACTCAATGCCAGTTTGTTCATTGCCAGTGGCCTGGTTGGATACATCGCGGCCTACGATGATTGGCTTGAGCATGACCGTGTCATGACCGCTCTGGAGGTCATTCACGGTAATGCTCGCCATGTTCGCAATGTGGCCATGGCACCGGATAATGTCATCGTTTACATGTATCCGGTGGAGGGGAACGAAGAGGCCATCGGGCTGGATTATCGTGAATTGGAGTCGCAATGGCCTGCCGTTGAGAAGGCCATGAGGGCAAGGCATAGCGTACTGGCCGGACCGGTTGATCTGGTTCAGGGTGGGCGCGGATTGATCAACAGGACCCCGGTATTTCTGCAGGATGGTCGCTACTGGGGACTGCTCAGCGTGGTCATCGATAGTGATTCCCTGTTCGCTGATATTGGTTTCGATCACCATGGCAGCACGATGTTTGCATTACGTTCCAGAAATGATGGCGCCGAGACGGATGTCTTGATCAGGGGTCGGCAGACGGTGTTCGAGGTCGAACCGCAAGTCGTATTGAAAATCCCCGTGCCGGGAGGAGTGTGGGAGCTGGGTGTCGCCCCTGTGGCTGGTTGGGACTCGGCGTGGGCTCATTTGAACTGGTATCGCTTCGGGGGTCACCTGGTCGCTTTGCTGGTCGCCCTGTTACTGTTCCTGGTGCTTTGTGAACGTCGTCGCATTGCCGGCATGGCACTGCGGGACCAACTGACGGGGTTGGCCAATCGTCGGCACTTCAATCGTTATCTGCGTCGTCAGATACGAGAATCCAGTCGGCTGGGACAATCATTTGCCTTGCTGTACATCGATCTCGATGGGTTCAAGGTCATCAATGATCACCATGGTCATGGTCGTGGTGACCAGATTCTGATCATGCTGAGTCAGCGCATGATGAAAGGTCTCAAGTCAGGGGCATTTCTCGCCAGGATTGGTGGCGATGAGTTCGTGGTGGTCATGCCCGGAGTAGACAACTCCGAGGATGCCAGACAACACATTCAGCCACTGGTGGACGGTCTGCGTCAACCCCTTCCCGGCCTTCCTGAGCACTCGAGTCTTGATGCTACCGTGGGTGTGGCCATATTCCCCCGGGATGCGGTCAGCGCCGAAGACCTGGTGCTCAGTGCCGATGCCGACATGTATCAGGCCAAGCGCAACAAGCGCAAACGCATCCGGGAAAGCGTTGATGAGGGTGTTCAACAAGCACCATGATTCAGTGGTAGCCGGTTAATACGGCGATGGCGATGAAGACCATTGCCAGCAGGGTGTAAAGCCCCAGCACTGGCAGAATCCAGCGCGCCCAGACGGCCCAGTCAATCCGCGCCGCGCCCAGAACGCCCATCAACGTTGCCGAGGTGGGAATGATCAGGTTGGTCAGGCTGTCGCCGAGCTGAAAGCACAGGACGGTGACCTGGCGCTGAATGCCGACCAGGTCGCCCAGTGGCGCCATCAACGGCATGGTGAGCGCCGCCTGGCCGGAGCCGGAAGGAACCATGAAGTTGATCACGGCCTGAACCAGAAACATCAGCCAGGCCGAGACCAGTTCCGGCAAATGGGCCAGTCCCGAAGCTAAGCCGAAAAGTATCGTGTTCATGACCGAGGGCTGGGCCGGGTCGGTGCCGCCCAGCAACAGCACCAGGCCGCTGGCCATGCCGATGACCAGCACGGCCGGCACCAGTCCGGCCGCCCCGTCTCGAAACGCCTGGGCCTGAACATTGGCGCGCATGCGATGGCGACCGGGGAACAGGTAGAGTGCTCCAACCGCCAGTCCGATGGTGAAAAACTGGGCGCCGATTTCGGGAATGTAGTACTGGTGCGCCGTGACCCCCCAGATCACCCAGCCAATACCTGCCGCCATCACCAGCAGTGCCAGAGCATCTCTGCGACTGAACTCGGAAGCGCTTTGAGCAGGGATGGCTGAATCCCGGAATGCCTGGTCGGTATGCCAGGTGGGAGAACCTTCAGGGTTGGCCCTGACACGGCGTGCATACCAGACGACAAACAGCATGCCGACCAGGGTAAAGGTCACCCACATCACGATTCGCAACGGAGCGCCCGACAGCATGGGAACATCGGCAATGCCCTGGGCGATGCCGACATTGAAGGGGTTCATCCAGCTCGAGGCAAAGCCGACCCGGGAGGCGACAAAGGTGACAAGCACCGCGGTAATGCCGTCATAGCCCAGCCGAACGATGATCGGCGCCAGCACGATGACAAAGGCAATGGTCTCTTCGCTCATGCCGAAAATGGCCCCGCCGAGCGAAAACATGAAAAACAAAAGCGGCAGAATCAGAATCGGATCTTTTTCAGTGCGACCGATCAGAGCGCGTACCCCGCGATCAACGCAGCCGGTTTTCATGATGATGCCGAAGGCGCCACCGATCACCAGCAGGAAAGCGATGATGCCGATGGCGGCACTGGCCCGCGAGCCGGAGGTCAAGCCTTCGAAGGCGACGTTTAAGAAGCCGACGTTGTCGCGATCCGCGCTGAAAATCGGCGTACCCTGCGGGCCTTCGTCTGATACTTGGAAACTTGATAACTCGACCGGCAGCGCTTCACCATCCGGCCCCGTCTCGACCTGGTAATTGCCGGGCGGAATGACGAAACTCAATGCGCCCAGCAACAAGGCCAGACCAAGCAGAATCAGCAGGGTATCGGGGGTCCTGCGCGCGGCTGGGTTCATCAAGCCTTCCGGTCAAGTACCGGGCGGGCTCGATCGATGATCGTAGCCGTGTCGATCGAGCCGGGCAGAGTGCCGAACATCAAGCCGGCATCATCACGGAGGCGCGAGGCGGCAAAGGCTTCGGCAACCGCTGAGCTGCCGGATTCGATCAGAGTGACGGCTTGCATGGCAACGGCCAGTCGTTCCACCAGCCGTCGGGCGCGGTACTGCGCCTGGTCATCGGCTGCAAGATCGGCGCGAACCGAATCGAGAATGTCTGCCAGTTCGGGCAATGCTCCCACATGGGGTTGCAGCGCACTGGCCAGCGCATCCAGGCACCGGGGTTCGCGGCCAATGGCGCGCAAGACATCGAGGCACTGGATATTGCCCGAGCCCTCCCAGATGGCATTGACCGGCGCCTCGCGATAAATGCGTGGCAGGATGAACTCCTCGACATAGCCGGCACCGCCCAGGCATTCCTGGGCTTCGTTGGCCAGATAGACCGCCCGCTTGCAAACCCAGTACTTGGCGATCGGAGTCAGTACCCGCGCGAGAAGTTCGGCCTGTTCATCGTTGCCGGCAAGCTCAAACAATCGGGCCAGGCGCATCATCAGCGCCAGGGCGGCTTCGGACTCGACGGCCAGGTCGGCAAGCACGTTGCTCATCAACGGCTGGTTGCTCAGGTTCTGGTTGAAGGCCTCGCGCTGATCACAGTGTACGATGGCCTGTGAGACGGCCTGGCGCATCAGGGAGGCCGAACCGATTACGCAGTCCAGGCGGGTTTCGGAGACCATGCGGATGATGGTCGCCACGCCGCGGCCGGGCTCACCCACCATCTGCGCCCAAGCGCCGTGATATTCGATTTCCGAGGAGGCATTGGACTGGTTGCCCAGCTTGTCCTTGAGACGTTGGATATGAATGGCGTTGACTGACCCATCGGGACGCCAGCGCGGCACCAGAAAGCAGCTCAGGCCCTCATCGGTCTGGGCCAGGCTCAGAAAGGCATCCGACATCGGGGCTGAGCAGAACCACTTGTGGCCGATCAGTTCATAGGCTTGCCCACCACCGGCTTGTTGCAAGGGCACAGCGCGGGTGGTATTGGAGCGTACATCCGACCCCCCCTGCTTTTCGGTCATGGCCATGCCCAGGGTCACGCCGGTCTTGTCAGCAGCCGGTTGGAAGGACGGGTCGTAGCGGCCGGACAATACGCGCTGCTCCCACTGATCGGCGACCTCGGGCTGCAGCCGCAGGGAGGGGATGACCGCGTGAGTCATGGTGATCGGACACATGGTGCCGGCTTCGAACTGGTTGTGCAGGTACATCAGCGCCGAACGGGCCACCCGGGCGCCGGGTTCGGCAGACCAGGTCAGGGAGGCCAGGCCATGATTCAGGCCCAGTTCCATCAGTCGATGATAGGAGGGATGAAATTCGACCTGATCGATACGATGGCCGTAACGATCATGGGTTTTCAGAACCGGCTTGTGTGTGTTGGCTTCGAAACCCAGTCGAAGAATCTCGGAGCCGGCGATGGCGCCGTAGTCGGCCAGGCGCTGTGCATATGAATCGGCGCCCTCGCGCGCCACTGCAGCCTGCAATGCCTGATCGGAAGAATAGGCGTTGTAGTCCTCCAGAGGCTTTGGCTGGTTGAGGACTTCATGGGTTGTTGAAGGTGTGGTGGTCATGCCGGTGAGTCGGGATTGATGATCAGACCGGCCAGCGCGCGACGGTTTTCACTCATCAAGACATTGAAGGTCCGGCACGCAGCATCCAGGGTCATGCATTCGATCCCGACGCCGTGGCGCATGAATGCCAACTGGATGGCCGGGTCGGGAAAGGTCTGGATCTTGCCGACCCCGATCACCACGACTTCGGGTCGATGCTCGATCAGCGGCTCGATCGTGCTTTCGTTCAGATCATCCAGGTTCAAGACGGGCCAGTCTGCGTTGAGCAGGCGAGCACCCACGATCACGCTGGAGGTATAGCGGCGGTCATTGATGACCAGACCGTGTTCGTCGACTGAGCGAATATGGTGATGGCTTCCGGGCTTGTGCTCGGTCAGTTGCATGATTTCTTCGCGGTCGTGAATGCTACCTGGGTAGGGCAAGCTTCGGTTTTTTCGGATGACGCCGATAATAACAGGCGACCTGGCCAATCTGGTGGACCAGTTCCGCCTTGCAGGTCTTGCCGATATCCTCGATCCAGTCCTTGCGCTGCTCGCGTTCGCCTCGCAGCTTGATCTTGATCAGCTCATGGTGATCCAGCGCCTGCTCGATCTCGGCCATGACGTTCTCGCTCAAGCCCTTGTCGGCCACCATGACCACCGGATCCAGATCATGGGTCAGACCGCGCAGGTATTTTTTCTGGGAGTTGGTCAGGGGCATGGGGTGGTTGGACTGGGAAATGTTGGGATTATGGCATAAAGGTGAAAGGTGAAAGGTGAAAGGTGAAAGGGGTAAAATGACTCCGGCACGGTTTTCCTTTTACCTTTCACCTCTTACCTTTTACCGCTCTTAAATGTCCTGGAAAAAACGCCAGCAGAACGATCCCTACGTGCGCCGGGCGCAGGAAGAGGGCTATCGGGCGCGGGCTGCCTACAAGTTGATCGAGCTCGATGAGAAGGATCGGCTCTTCAAGGGCGTGAATCGTGTGGTCGATCTGGGGGCGGCGCCTGGGAGTTGGTGCCAGGTAGCGCGACGGCTTCTCGGCCCGCAGGCGCGGGTGATCGGGCTGGATATTCTGCCGATGGAGCCGATCGAGGGCGTCGAGTTCATCCTGGGGGATTTTCGTGAACAGGAGGTGCTCGAAGAACTGGAAATGGCTCTGGATGGTCGCAAGGTCGACCTTGTCCTGTCGGATATGGCCCCCAACTTGTCCGGTATCGGTCCGTCGGATCAGGCCCGAAGCATGCATCTGGCTGAACTGGCGCTGGAATTTGCCCGTGATTGGCTGGATATTTCCGGTGCCCTGGTGGTCAAAGTCTTCCAGGGTGCAGGCTTTGACGATTTGCTCACTGCCTTGCGGCAATCATTTGGCACGGTCAAGGTGCGCAAACCAGCCGCCTCGCGTAGCGAAAGCCGCGAAGTCTACCTGGTTGCGCGAGGCCTCAAGCCCGGCAGTTGAGACTGGAATCGCGTAAAATGGGGGTCTGCGGCCGGAGTATTCGAGATACGGAGACGAAATTTTGAGTGATTTTGCCAAGAATCTGATCATGTGGATCATCATTGCGATGGTTCTCATGAGCGTGTTCAACTATTACTCGCAGCCGCCCGAGCAGCCGCGGGAGATGACCTACTCGGTTTTCCTCGAGGAGGTCAACCGTGGAAACATCGAAAACGTTGCCATCCAGGAAACCCGTGGTGGCCAGACCCTGACCGGGAAGACCAGAGATGGTCAGGATTACAAGGTGCTGGCGCCGCGTGACGAGGGCCTGATCAAGGACCTGATTGACAATAACGTCCAGTTCGAGGCGGTCGAGCCCGAGCAGCGCTCGATCATGATCGACATTCTGATCAGCCTGCTGCCGGTGCTGGTGCTGGTGGCGCTTTGGATTTACTTCATGCGCCAGATGCAGGGCGGCGGCATGGGTGGCCGTGGCGGCGCGATGAGTTTCGGAAAGTCGCGCGCCAAACTGCAGGGCGAGGACCAGGTCAAGGTCACCTTTGACGATGTCGCCGGTTGCGAAGAAGCCAAAGATGAAGTCACCGAGCTGGTCGATTTCCTGCGCAATCCGGCCAAGTTTCAGCGCCTGGGCGGGCACATTCCAAAAGGGATTCTGATGGTCGGCCAGCCCGGGACCGGCAAGACCCTGCTGGCGCGCGCCATTGCTGGTGAAGCCAAGGTGCCGTTTTTCTCGATTTCCGGTTCGGATTTCGTCGAGATGTTCGTCGGCGTGGGCGCCTCGCGCGTGCGCGACATGTTCGAAACCGCCAAGAAGCATGCCCCGTGCATTATTTTCATTGACGAAATTGACGCCGTGGGTCGCCATCGCGGTGCCGGCCTGGGCGGCGGTCACGACGAGCGTGAACAGACTCTCAACCAGTTGTTGGTCGAGATGGATGGCTTCGAGGGCAATGAAGGCATCATCCTGATTGCCGCGACCAACCGGCCTGACGTCCTGGATCCGGCGCTTCTGCGCCCGGGACGCTTTGACCGGCAGGTCGTTGTTCCTTTGCCCGATCTGAAAGGTCGCGAGCAGATTCTCAAGGTTCACATGCGCAAGGTGCCGATTGGCGAAGACGCTGATCCCAGAGTCATTGCACGCGGAACACCCGGATTCTCTGGCGCCGATCTGGCGAACCTGGTCAACGAGGCGGCCCTGTTCGCGGCGCGCCAGAATTCAAAGACGGTTCGTCAGACGCATTTCGAACAGGCCAAGGACAAGATCATGATGGGCGCTGAGCGCAAGTCCATGGCCATGTCCGAGGATGAAAAGAAGCTGACCGCTTACCACGAATCCGGACACGCCATCGTCGGGCGACTGGTGCCTGGTCATGACCCGGTCTACAAGGTCACCATCATCCCGCGCGGACGAGCGCTGGGCGTGACCATGTTCCTGCCGGAAAAGGACCGTTATTCGATGACCCGGCAGCAACTGAATTCTCAACTGGCCAGCCTGTTCGGTGGCCGGGTTGCCGAAGAAATCATTTATGGCAAGGACAACGTGACGACCGGGGCGTCCAATGACATTGAGCGGGCATCCGAGATCGCCCGCAGCATGGTAACCAAGTGGGGGCTTTCGGATTCCATGGGGCCGCTGTCCTACGACGAGAATGAAGACGAAGTGTTTCTGGGTCGTCAGGTGACCCAGCACAAGCACGTTTCCGATGAGACCCATCGCCAGCTTGACAAGGAAGTGCGCCGCATCATTGATGAAGCCTACGAAAAGGCACGCACGATTCTTGAGGAGAATCGCGACAAGCTGGAACTGATGACCGAAGCGCTGATGCGCTACGAAACCATCGACACCAAGCAGATTGATCAGATCATGAACGGTCAGGAACCCGACCCACCGGAAGGCTGGAATGACGATGCCCCGCCATCGACGCCGGACGGAGACGATGATCTCGATGACAAGGAGCCTTCGGGCCAGCCGGTAACTGGCTGACCCTCAGACCTGACCTTCGACTCGTGAAGGCGGCTGTTGCCAGTTTGAGCGAAAGACTGAGGGCCGCCCACGACCAACGGCGGCCATTGGTCATGGGCATCATCAATGTTACCCCGGACTCTTTTTCCGACGGGGGTCGCTATGACCGCCTGGAATTGGCCGTCACCCACGGCCGACGCCTGGCCAGCCAGGGTGCCGATATCCTGGATATTGGCGGCGAATCCACCCGACCCGGCGCCAGTGGGGTGGGTGTCGACGAGGAACTTGGACGTGTCATTCCGGTCATCGAGGCGCTGACCGAACAGACTGACGTGCCGGTCTCCATCGATACCTCCAAACCGGAAGTCATGAAAGCGGCGGTTACTGCCGGGGCGGTCATGATCAACGATGTCAATGCCTTGCAAGCTGATCGCGCCGTGGAGACTGCGGCCGGGCTGGGTGTGAATGTCTGCCTGATGCACATGCAGGGCGAGCCCCGCACCATGCAGAAGAACCCTCGCTACGTGAATGTCGTCAACGATATCATGCGGTTTCTTGACGAGCGAATGAATGCTTGCCAGTCAGCCGGAATCGCCCGGACTTTGCTGAGCGTGGATCCCGGGTTCGGGTTCGGCAAGACGCTTGACCACAATCTGGCCCTGCTGCGCCATCTCGAGCGTTTTCGTGAACTTGACGTGCCGATTTTGTCGGGTATTTCGAGGAAAACCATGATTGGCGCCATTACCGGCCGAGGCGCTCCGGATGAGCGATTGGCTGGTTCGCTGGCGGCAACTGTGATCTCTGCACTGAAAGGTGCCGCCATTGTACGGGTTCACGATGTCGCCGACACCATCGATGCCCTCAAGGTTTTGAACGCAGTCGAGTCTGTGGCGCTACAATAACGGGTCATGACAATGCGCTATTTCGGAACCGACGGAATTCGGGGGCGAGTCGGTGATCCCCCGATTACTGCGGAATTCATTCTCAAGCTCGGATGGGCTGCCGGTCGAGTGCTGGCGGAGCAGGCGGATGAACCGGCTTCGGTCGTCATCGGCAAGGACACCCGGATATCCGGCTACCTGTTCGAGTCTGCCCTGGAAGCCGGATTCTCGGCTGCCGGAATCGATATCAAGTTGCTGGGCCCCATGCCTACACCGGCCGTGGCGCACCTGACCCGCAGCCTGGGAGCTGTGGCTGGAGTCGTGATCTCGGCCTCGCACAACCCTTATGAAGACAACGGCATCAAGTTCTTTTCCTCGCAGGGGGAGAAGTTGCCTGACGAGTTGCAGTTGCAGATTGAGCAACGACTCGATCTGCCTATGGAAATGGTCCAGCCGCACCGTCTGGGTAAAGCTTCTCGAATTGAAGATGCCATCGGACGCTACATTGAATACTGCAAGGGCACGGTCGCCTATGGTACCCGGCTGGAAGGCCTCAAGATCGTGGTTGACTGCGCCAACGGCGCTACTTACCGAATTGCGCCCGAGGTTTTCAAGGAACTGGGCGCGGAAGTCATTGCCATTCACCATCGACCCGATGGACTGAATATCAATCAGGACTGCGGCTCGACCCATCCGGACAGTCTGAGCGAACGCGTCAAGGCCGAGCACGCCGACCTGGGCGTTGCCTTTGATGGGGATGGGGACCGCGTGGTTCTGGTCGATCACAAGGGTCAGCTCGTCGATGGAGATCAGATCCTGTTTGTATTGGCCAACGATCGACGGGCCAATGATTGCCTGCAGGGTGGGGTGGTCGGCACCGTGATGAGTAACTTCGGTCTGGAAGAGGCGTTTCGAGAGCGCGACATTCTCTTCGAGCGCAGTCAGGTCGGGGACCGCCACGTTCATCAGTTGCTGCGCGAACGCAACTGGGTGCTGGGCGGCGAGGCTTCGGGTCATATCCTGTGTCTGGACCGAGCCACCACTGGTTGCGGTATCGTGAGCGCGCTGCAGGTCATCGAGGTGGTCGCCCGCACCCGGCAGTCTCTGGCCGGCCTGGCCGAGGGCATGTTGAAGTATCCGCAGGTGATGATCAATGTGCCGGTCCGAGGGAATGCCCGCGAGGTGATGAATGGTCATGGCGAAATCGATCTGGCCGTGCGCGAGGCCGAATCGGAGCTGAATGGCCAGGGCAGAGTGATCCTGAGACCATCGGGCACCGAGCCTGTGGTGCGGGTCACCGTCGAAGGTCGCGAGTCATCCAGGGTGCAGGTCCTGGCCGAGCAATTGGCCGATGCGGTCCGCGAAGCGCTCAACTGATCGATCGACGACAGCCGGGATTCCCGTCCTGTCGCTATCGCAAATGCGTTCGGATTCGTTGCATTTTGCCCGGCGCCTGGGCAGCGCCTGGCGCGAGTATGGGTTTGTCGGGGTTCGCGATCACGGGATTGCGCCGGATCTGATTGAGCGCGCCTATCAAGTGGCCCGCGAGTTCTTTGCCTTGCCCGCAACCATCAAGCAACGCTACCATCACCCCGGTACCGGGGGCGCTCGGGGCTACACAGGATTCGGCATCGAGCAGGCCAGGGATCATGATGTGCCCGACCTCAAGGAATTCTGGCATGTTGGCCGTCCGGTCAGCGAGGACAATCCGTACCCGGAAATCCTGCAGGCCAATGTCTGGCCGGACGAGATCGACTCGTTTCGTCCGGTTCTGCTGGAGCTTTACGACTGCCTGGATCAACTGGGTCGACAGATTTTGGCGGCACTGGCACTGGAGATCGGCCTTGGTCGTCACTGGTTCGACGACAAGGTCGATCACGGCAATTCCATCCTCCGACTGATTCACTACCCACCCCTGGACTCGTCAAGTTCGGGTGCGGTGCGTGCGGCTCGGCATGAAGACATCAACCTGATCACCTTGCTGATCGGATCGGATGAGCAAGGCTTGGAGATCCTGACAAGAAAGGGGGAGTGGCAGCCGATCAACAGTGACGGCGAAACCATCGTGGTCAACGTTGGTGACATGCTGCAACGCCTGACCAACCATGTGTATCCATCGACCACCCATCGAGTGATCAATCCGCCGGGCCGGGCAGCCGAGCGTTCACGCTATTCCATGCCCTTTTTCCTGCACCCCAATCCGGATTTCCTGATCAAGACCCTGCCCGAATGCATCACCCCCGACCGTCCCGACTGCTGCCCGCATCCCATTACGGCTCACGATTACCTGCTTGAACGCCTGCGCGAGATTCGGTTGTTGTAAGGCGAGTGCCTCAGCGGCTCTCGCAAGTGCGTATTGCGGCCTTGCCGCTGGTGGCGTTATTCAGATCGGCTGTCAGGATATCGTGTCGGGCTTTCGGCAATTCGAGAGTCAGTTCAATGCCATCGCTGACATAGCGCTCTTCCAGCTTTGAAACGCCATGACGTTCGAACAATTGATGGGCCAGGGCGATGGCTTCGAAAGGCAGGCGACACTCAAGACGTATCATGGCGATGATCGGTTCGGCGGGCGCCTGGCGCAGGCACT
>SL_3KL_010_SEDDRAFT_10005236_pt1 | contig 11673 bp, 12 predicted proteins | sample SodLakKL_010_SED_2_FD_10381 | JGI IMG/M metagenome (IMG submission 10381)
TATCAGGGGTGAATGGGTTAGCGGTGGAAGGGCTGTTAAAAGATTTTAATGGAGAAAAGCCCGAAGTTGATGAAGAAAAAGCACTTGATGAGTGGGCAGAAAATGATTTACAAGAAAATCTGGGGGACAGCAAGGGAAAAAGTGAATCTACTGGCGTAGATACCAGTAATAACTCCGAAAAGTTTTCCCCGGTGAAAAAGACTGCACAAAATTCCACAAGCACTGCCGCCAAAAAGGAAAACACTCCGGTAGAGAAACCGGCAGAAAAACCGGAAGTGAAGCAGGAAGTGAAGCAGGAAGTGAAGCAGGAAGTGAAGCAGGAAGATAAACAGGAAGAAGTTGTCACTGTGACGGAACCTAAACCCACAGCTCCTGTCACTTTCTCCTTTGGTTCTACCCGTACCGTTCGCTTCAGATCGGAAGTAGAAGTAACCAATAGAGGCAGTGAAGTGTCAAGAAGTGTTCAGGTAAGCGTTCCTATGCTGGAAAACAATTCTCCTTATCAAAAAACCAGCCTGGACTCTACCAGTTATCCGGTAGATTCTAAATCCGGAAGAGTCAGCACCTTTAAAATCGGTAACTTGGAGCCCGGGGAGACGAAAACCATAGTTTGTGATTACAGCATTTCCATTCGCCCGGTCTCCATCAACTCTACCAATGATACGGTGGAAAAAGCCCGGGAAGCCTATAACAAGTATGCGGGAAGTGGAAACTGCCATACCCTGGCGGTTGGGTTTGTCAACCACTGTAAAAGACTGGGACTTAAAGCCAGGGTAGTTACCGGTTTTGCCAGGCCCCAGAGGGGGAACATGACTTCGGGTTCTTTGGCAGGCTGCCGCCACAGCTGGGCAGAGTTTTATGTAGATGGCCTGGGTTGGGTGCCGGTGGACCTTACGTTCAAATATTTTGGAAGCTTCCCCCATGCCTCCCATGTTGTTGAAACTTACAACGAACAGTCCATCAGGGTTAGACATTCCGGAGGGAGTATTGGGGCAGTTTGGAAGAATTCCATCTTATAAATGTTTTAAAAACGAAATTTGATAAGGTTTTTGCAGCAGATTCAGCCGCCCCACCGGTTGTAAAAAGCTGCAATCTAAGAAAGCTCCTTCTTAAAGGAGCTTTCTTGTTCTAAAGGCTATCTGGGCAACAGAAGCTTCTATTGAAAGAGTAAAAGTTTTGTAAGGGATCACCTGTGATTTGACGATTAAATAAATTGTATGTTATAATCTCTTTGCTGGACTTTGTATCGATGGATATCTTGAAGGAAAAAATATCAGTGAATAAATAAAAGGCTTTTTGAAATCCTATGAAATAGTGTCAATAATTTGTCCGGAGAGATGGCTGAGTTGGACGAAGGCGCTCGCCTGGAAAGCGAGTAGACGGGCTTAAACTCGTCTCGAGGGTTCGAATCCCTCTCTCTCCGCCATTTGTAAAAAAGAAAGCTTGCCTTTTTAAATAACCAGCAAGCTTTTTTATATCAAAGATTAAAATATTGGCCGTGCTAAACGGGGAGGTAGCGGTGCCCTGAACCTGCAAACCGCTATAGCAGGGTTGAATTCCTGCCCGAGGTTTATATTCTTTAGGGTCTGACCCCGGTAAGTGGTGATGAGGATTGGGTCCTGTGCGACGTAAGCTCATGAACCCCGTCAGGTCCGGAAGGAAGCAGCGGTAAGTGAATCCTTGCGGGTGCCGCAGGGCTACCTGATCTGAGCTAACTACCTGGGTAACGCCTGGGGAAGTAAATCGACGGCAGGTGCACGGCCATAATTAATTTAATATAAAAGGGAGGAACTCTGTGAGCTGGGGTTCCTCCCTTTTATATATCATATTTATCACTGTTCAGTACATTAAACAAAACTTTTTAACAACTTATGCCTCTGCTTCTGCTTGTTCCAGGGCTTGCCCTGTCAATTCTTTTTCGCAGGAGCTTTCTGCTTTTTTCTTCTCCAAAATATCTTTAACCGCCTGGGGTTGTGCCGGGGTAATGACGATATTTTCCTCTCCGGTAACTAAAAGTAGTGCTTTCCCGGGAAAAGTGCTGGCAATCATCATGACCTGACCTGTTTCTTTAATTTTAGGCCTGCCCACATGATACCCTACTCCATTGGTTAAAAAGGGAAACGTTATAATTGGGATATTTATAATACTTATCTCTTCAAGAGCCTTTATATCAATGTCTTTTCTGCCCAGGAGACTGGTCAAAAGCAGCCTGTCTCCCATGATAAAATAGCTCATTCGGGTTTGTGGCACAGACAAGATATAAAGCAGTATAACCAGGGATAAAAATCCCGGAGCCACTAAATTGGTTATATGGTAAACTAAAAAGGAAAAGATGATAACGAACATACTGAAAAATAATATTAGAAACCGTGATTCCTGTGCCTTTACAATTCTTTGTATTACCATTTGGTTTTTTTCTTCCATATAAGATGTTCACCCCCCTCTTCTAATTTAACATAAGGTTAGGAGATTCCTTCTTTTAAAAATAACTTTAGCTGAATAGGGATTCTTGATTATCTATATTTCTGTGATAAAATGGGTTTAGCATCAAAAATTAAAGATAAAAGGTGAATTATGGATTACTTAGCTTTATACCGTAAATGGCGGCCGCAGATTTTTGAAGATATAATTGGCCAGGATCATATTACCCGGACCCTTAAAAGTGCCGTGAAGAGTGGACGTGTTTCCCATGCCTATCTTTTTTGTGGCCCCCGGGGTACAGGAAAAACCAGTGCTGCTAAAATCCTGGCAAAAGCGTTGAACTGTGAGAATGGGCCAACACCCACTCCCTGTAATGAATGTTCTTTGTGCCTTGGAATTAATCGAGGTAGAGTGATGGATGTCTTAGAAATTGATGCGGCTTCAAACCGGGGAATTGATGAAATCAGGGAACTGAGGGATAAAGTCAGATACGGGTCTGCCCAGGCCCGTTTTAAGGTATATATCATTGACGAGGTTCATATGTTAACTCCAGAAGCCTTCAATGCCCTTTTAAAGACTCTGGAGGAACCTCCAGAGAATGTTGTTTTTATTCTGGCTACTACTGAACCCTTCAAACTTCCGCAGACTATACTTTCCCGCTGCCAGCGTTTTGATTTCCGCCGTATTCCGATACCTGTTATGATTCAGGGATTGTCCCGGGTGGCTTCAGGGGAAGGGGCGGCGATTGAGGAGGAGGTTTTACACCTGATTGCCCGGAGTTCTGAGGGAGGAATGCGGGATGCCCTGGGCCTCCTGGAGCAGGTTATGGCCTATAGTGGGCATCAAGTAACCTTAGAGTCCGCCAAAAGCATTTTGGGGGTTGTAGAAGAGGAGATCTTTGTAAAACTGGGGCAGGCAGTCCTTACCAATAACCTGGTGAAAGGTTTGAAGATAACTGAAGATGTGGTGGATTCAGGGCACGATATCGGTAAGTTCCTCAGGGATATGTCCAGCTACTTCAGAAGCCTGGTTCTTTTAAAAATGCAGGGGCAAGGTCCCACGCAGTTAGATATTCCATGGTCTTCCAAGGATGTAATGAGAGAACAGTCCAAGGAATTTCACCACGAAGCCATGATGTCGGTGATTGAATATCTAGGGGAAGCCATTTCCGACCTCAGGGGCAGTTCCCAACCCAGGTTTGTTCTGGAGATGGCTGTATTTAAAATATGCCAGGTGGATTATCACCTGAACCTGAAAAACCTCCAACAAAAAATGGAGGCCCTGGAGAAGTTGGTTTTAGAAGGTTATGGAAGTTCTCCTGAAGGAGAAAAAGCCCGGAAGGATAAGCATCCTGAAGCCCGTGATTTTCACCCTTCGCCCAGAGAAGAAGTGTCAGTGTCTTTCCCTGGTAAAGAGGAAAAGATTAACACGGGTTTTCTATCAGAAGAAGAAGGACCAAAAGGGGCCTTGGCTGAGACAACAAAAACCCCTGGGGGTGCTGACGCTCAATCATCTCTTCCTAAAGTTGCCAGTTCCGAAGATGATGCGGAGCCGGTTCTTGTTGAGGAAGAGAATATTTCGCATGATGAAATTAAAGTGATGTGGAAAAAGTTGCTAGAGATGCTCTCCCATAAAAATGTGAAAATTCATTCTATGCTGTCCAGAGGAAAACCGGTATCTTTCGAAGAGGGAATTCTGACTGTTGCTGTGGAAAACTTCATATGTAAGGAAAAGCTGAGCTCTAAAGATAACACCATCATTATAAAAGAGTCCTTTCAACGCCTTACCGGTCGGGGGATAGGATTTGATTTTGTTTTAAAAGGTTTAGATGCAGGAGAAAATGAGAATATTGAGGAAGACTATTATGTAGAGGACTTAGACCGGGGCCTTGTGCAGAGTAGTGATATAAGACCCCCGGGGGGAGAAGGCGAAGATTTGGAAATTAACAAAGATTGTCCAGTGGAGAAGGCGGCGGAGATGTTCGGAGGCAAAATTATAGACGCCGATAAAAATAAAAGAGGAGGTATTTTTGATGTTTAAAGGTAGTAATATGGGAAAGATGATGAAGCAGGTTCAAAAAATGCAGGCTGACATGGCCAAACTTCAGGAGGAACTGGAGCAAAGAATGGTGGAGGTAACCTCTGGGGGAGGCGCTGTGAAAGTTGTAGCCAGTGGTAAGAAGGAAATTAGAGAAATTATTATTGCCCCTGAGGCGGTAGACCCTGAAGATGTGGAGATGCTGCAGGATTTAATTTTGAGTGCAGTAAATGAGGCCTTGAGAAAAGCTGAAGAAATGGTGTCCCAGGAAATGCAAAAAATAACCGGCAACTTAAACTTACCCCCTGGGCTGCTGTAGCCCTTATATATTTTCAGAAAATTTACCTGCTACAGGAGAGATCAACATGTATTATTCTCAATCCATGGCCAGGCTTATTGAAGCCTTTAAGCGCCTGCCGGGAATTGGGCCAAAAACTGCCCAACGCCTGGCATATTTTATTATAAAGTTACCCCGGGAAGAAGTCGAATTCATGGCCCGGTCTATGTTGGAGGCAAAGCGAAAAATAACCTGCTGTACCCTTTGTGGTAACCTCACAGAAAAACAGCCCTGCGAGATTTGTGAAGATGTTCGAAGAAACCGGGAGGTTATCTGCGTGGTACAGGAACCCCGAGATGTTCTGGCTATGGAAAAAATGGGGGAATACCGGGGCATGTACCATGTTCTGCAGGGGGCTATCTCTCCCATTGACGGAATGGGGCCGGAGGATCTTAAGATCAAAGAACTATTGGAAAGGGTAAAAGATTACCAGGCAAAAGAAATTATTCTGGCTACCAATCCCAATGTAGAGGGAGAAGCTACGGCCATGTATGTTTCCAGGTTAATGAAATCGTTGAATATAAAAGTTACCCGGATTGCCCACGGCCTTCCGGTGGGGGGAGACCTGGAATATGCCGACGAAGTGACCCTGGCCAGGGCAATGGAGGGCAGAAGAGAAATCTAGATACAAGATAATTGAAAAAATACAACTCCCTGTTTATACTCTTTTGTATATTTTAGCTGCAGCATATAATATTTTAAAATTTCCAGCATATACATGGAATAAGGACAAAGGCAAGGGGGTTGTTCACCGATGAGTAAATTTCAACAGGCAATTTTAAAGTTGTCAAATTTGAGCCCTGACCAAACCTCAGGGGATGAAGAGAAAAGTGATATGCTGCAGACCATTGAACAGGCTCGGAAAGAAATGAACCAGGCCAAAGGTTTTTTTGATATGGTTACCGAGCCTGAGCAGGTAGACCAGGCTATCTATGCGTTAAATGCCGCAGAGAAAAAGTATGTATTTTTTTTAAAAAAAGCCAGGGAAGCCGGATATAAAGTAGAAACAAAAGACATTTATTTAAACATGTAGCCGCTTTGAAACTCAATTAAATAGGAGGTGTTTTTGTGCAGACACTGGATTTTAACTCTGTCTTGGCCTTTGCTTTTGCTGCCCTTCTCTTATATCTAATCGCCCGAATTCTTTTGGTTCCTTTTAAGCTCATAATAAAACTGGTGATTAATGCCTTAATAGGCGGTGTTCTATTGATTATCTTTAACTTGCTGGGGGCTCCCCTGGGGCTGCATGTGGGAATTAATGTAATTACCGCCCTGGTGGTTGGCTTTTTGGGTATTCCCGGCCTTATTCTATTAATACTAATACAACTTATATTAGGTTAAAAGCCTTTCAAAAAGGCTTTTTTTTATTATGAAAACATAAAATTTACGGGAAGGATAAATGAAAAATTATGTCAAAGTATTAAGGGAGTTGGAAAAAACCAATCCTTTACCTGTAGTGGACGCTGTCCAAAAAGTAATTGTCCAAATAAAACCTGAAAACATTTGGTTATACATTTTCTAAGTCTGTACCTTATTAAATAAGGAGGAGAAGAAGGTGTTAGGGAAAAGATTTTTAGCGGGGAAAAACTTAAAGATTGGATTAGGCGCCAAACTAGTAGCAGGCTTTTTAATCATCGCTCTGCTTCCTATGATCATGGCAGCTATCACTGCAGTAAGAGGAATTAATGAAGGAATAGAAATGCAGGCTCAGTCTGCAATTAATAGTGACCTGAACTCAGCCGGAGAAATATTTAAACAAAGGGAGGATGAATTATTCCTATTAGCCACTTTAATAGCACTGGACGAGAGAGTGGCATTTAATGTTCAAACACAGGATCAGGAGAGCTTAGAAAGAATTTTGAGCCAGCACTATGAACGCCAGAAACTTTGTTTTCTTACAGTAACTGATGGAGAGGGGAATACAATTTATAGAGCCTCCAGTGGTAATCAGGGAGACAATCTTTTGGAATATCTTGACTTGAATGGAGTGCTTACGGGTAGTTCCCTGAAAGGGGTAGTAATATTAGACGAAGAGTTTCTTGCCCGGGAAGGGTTGTCTGAAAGAGCGTACTTAAGAATTACTACTGCAGAAGGCTCCCAGGCACCAGGAAAAACCGAGGAAAAACGAGGCCTGGCCATAGTTTCTGCAGTTCCAGTGTACAGCCAAACAGAAGAAGTGATGGGCATGGTCATAGTGGGAGACTTGTTAAACAACAATTTTGATATGGTGGACAAAATCGGGGAACTTTTAGGAGTTACTTCTACGATATTCCTGGAGGATTTAAGAATTTCTACTAACGTGAGGGACTTAAGCGAAAGGCGGGCCGTAGGAACCCGGGGTTCCCCGGCCATAGTTCAAGAGGTTTTAATCAGGGGGGAAAGGTACCTGGGCAGGGCTTTTGTGGTTACAGAAGACTATATTACTGCTTATGACCCCTTGAAAGATCCGCAGGGAAACATTGTAGGAATGTTGTATGTAGGTACTCCAGAAGCGCCTTTCATTGCCATGAAGAGAGATAGTTTAAACAGGTTTATCATGATAGGCCTTATAAGCCTGGTGCTGGCCGTAATTTTAGCTTTTTTTCTTGCCCGGGGGGTTACCCAACCGGTGAATGCGCTTATGAAGGGTATGAGAAAAGCAGAAGAAGGAGACCTATCCATAAAAGTAACTGCCAGGGGCCGGGATGAATTAGGGCAGTTGGCCGAAAGTTTTGCCCATATGTTAAAAGGACAAAGAGACATAATAAAAAAAGTATCACAGACTTCCGACCAGGTATCCCGTTTTTCTCAGGACCTCTCAGCTTCTATTGAACAAAGCAATGCAGCTATGCAGGAAATTTCCTCAACCGTAGAGGGGGAAGTGGCGAAGAAAGCCCAGGACATTTCTTTTATCTCACAGCGGGCGGCAGACAGCGGTGTTGAGACTCAGGAAATTGCCACCCATGGGGGCCATGCGGTAGAAGAGGCCGTAAAAGCTATGATGGAAATTGATAAGGCGGCATCAGAAGTGAGCTCGGTAATTATGGAACTGGATGAAGGCTCCAAACAAATTGAGGTGATTGTAAATACTATTACCGGTATAGCTGAACAGACAAATCTTCTGGCGCTGAATGCAGCCATAGAAGCTGCCAGGGCTGGAGAACAGGGCCGGGGATTTGCAGTGGTAGCAGAAGAGGTTAGAAAGCTGGCTGAGGGAAGCAGTGCGGCGGCTGGTGAAATTGGTGCCTTAATATCTGATATTCAGGGACGAACAGGTAATGCGGTGGAAAAAATGAATATTGCCAGCGACATTGTGAGAAAGGGGACTGACCTGGCAGGAAAAGCCCGGGAACATCTTGCGGAAATCAGGCAGGCAGTAGATGAAGTAGGTGGTTATATCCGGGAAATTTCTTTAGCGGTGGAAGATCAGTCTGCTTCTACAGAAGAAATTGCTGCCAGCACCCAGGAACAGACAGGGGTTTTAGAGGAGATCAGTAAAACTACAACGGAGTTAGCATCTATGGCCGAAGAATTAAATGAGCTGATCAGGGAATTTAAACTATAAAAGAATAATTTTACTTGATTGGGCCGGGAAGTAGTTTTCCGGATACTGTGACTTTTAATTTCAGCAAAACATGCAGTTAGAGATTAGATTTTCATGAAAAAGTAAGTATCAAAAAAGAGCTATGCGGCCTGCATAGCTCTTAATGTCTCCCTTTTTACTTCTTCTTAGGTTTCCACTCTTTCCACACATTTCCTGCCAGTTTAGTGCTGGGTTTCAGAGTTGGGTCTCCCGGCTGCCATGCTGCAGGGATTACCTCACCGGTTTTTTGATGATGCTGGTATGCTTTTATCTGCCTAATTAATTCCTCTGTATTTCTACCTACAGGGGGGCTGAGAATTTCTATAGCTTGAATCACTCCGTCAGGGTCAATTAAAAACCTTCCCCGGACATTTACCCCGGCGTTTTCATTATAAACTCCGTAAAGCGAACCTATTCTACCTCCCGGGTCGGAAAGCATGGGGAATGGAACCGGGCCTTCAATCATTTTTGAAAGTTCAGTTTCTTCCCAAATCTTATGGGAAAAAACGCTGTCCACGCTGATTGACAGCACCTCCACTCCCAATTCCTGGAATTCAGGGTAGCGAACTGCTACCGAAGAAATTTCCGTAGGTCAAACAAAAGTAAAGTCTCCGGGATAAAAACAGAGCACTACCCATTTTCCCAGCATTTCCTCCGTATTGATTGGCCTAATTTTTCCCTGAACGTATGCTTGAGCCTTAAAAACCGGAGCCTTTTCACCAACTTTTACCAACTTATCCACTCTCCTTCTTGATTATTTTTTACCTTGCAGCAAATTTGTAAGGTAAAATGCCAACATCTCCTATAGTTATTTTAACATATTCCTTTTAAGAAAAACATAAAAGCCAAAAAAAATAATAAAATTTATTAAGTAATAATTAGTATTGCTGCATGATTGGAAGAAGTTACTATGTGAAAATAACCACAATAATTTATGTTATTTCTGTCACAACTTATAATTTTATGCTATAATAAGGAACAATCATCTCTTCGCAACCAAAAACAGGTTTAACTTTGGAAGGGAGCAATTTTCTTGACGTTACTATGAAATTCTGTTATAATCTAGTGCATAGTTTTGCTCTTAAAGATGCGTTTTATGGTAGGAAATAGACTGAAAAATATAATAATTTACGAATTATTTGTACATAAAAAAATTAACCGGAGTGAATCTCTTTTTTTGTTACGGGAGATTTGTTGGGCAATGTGACCGGAGGGAAAATATTTGTCAAGAATTATTGAAGCTTACGTGGGGGAGTACGCCAGCGGTAAAAGTGAAAATGCCGTAAACAGAGCTTTGGAGCTGGCTAAACAAGGAAGAAAGGTAGTCCTGGTGGACTTGGATTTAGTGGAGCCATTTTATACCCTTCGCCCTTTAAAAAAGAAGCTTGAAAACATGGGGATTGAGGTTATCGCCTGGGAGACCAAGGACACTTTTGGCCTGGGGGAAGCAGGTTATGTTATTAAGCCTGAAATGCGCTGGGCTCTTCGCCGTAAGGGAGACATTATTTTTGACGTTGGATATGGTGTGCAGGGTTTCAAAATATTTAACCTGGTGGAGGGAGCCCTGGAAGAGGAGAATTTAAAAATATATGCCGTAGTGAATATAAGCCGTCCCATGACCGCCTCTGTAGAAGATATTATTGCTTATCTAAATCTTTTTGGCAGAGTTGATGGGATTATTAATAATAGTCATTTAGGGGAACTGACGGATATAGAGATTATTGAAGAAGGGGTTCAGGTAATTAAAGAAGTGAGTAAAATTACCGGTATTCCTGTAATTGCCATTAGTGTGGAAAAAAATCTTGAGTTTCTGGCAGGCAAAACAAGTTTTGAAGGTTTTCCTGTGCGATTTTTAGAAAGATATATGCCTCAATCGCTATGGTAGGGGAGATTGTCCAAAACAGCTTTTTATTTTGCTGTTTTCATTTTTAACTATATTTTAATTTAATCATATTTGCAAAAGAAGGGTTAGTCATAGCAATAATCATGGAGGTGTACAGAAAGTTGGAAAGGGCAATTAAAGAAGAAAAAAGGGTATTCATGACGGGAAATGAAGTGGTTGCCTGGGGGGCCCTGGCGGCTGAAGCCGACATTATGTATGGATATCCCATCACCCCTCAAAATGAAATTATGCATTATTGGACACGCCTGGCACCGAAACATGGTAAAAAGTTCCTGCAGACGGAGGACGAGCTGTCCGCAGGGTTTACTACTATTGGTGGGGTGCTGGCCGGACGTAGAGCTTTTACAGCCACAGCGGGCCCGGGAAATGTACTGCTTCAGGAACCTGTCACCATGGCAGAAATGATGCGTCTTCCCATGGTTGTTTGTATTCAGCAGAGGGGAGGGCCCTCCACAGCCACGGTAATTTATTCTCAGCAGGAGGTTAATCTGACCACTTATGGAGGAAATGGGGAATCTTTGAGAATTGTATATTCCACGGCAAACCATCAGGAACTTTATGACTATACCATTAAATCTTTTAATGTAGCCTGGAGATACCGGTTTCCTACCTTTATATTGGGAGATGGATATCAGGCAAAAATGAGGGAGCCCCTGGTCATGTATAACCCTCGGGAAAAAGGGGTGGAGATGGTTCCACCAGAGTCTTTTGTAGGTAACAAGGGAAGTTTTGGAATAGATCGGGAGCCGGTCCACCTGAGGAATGCTTTCAGCATGGAGGAGGAACTATATGAGGTGGTTATGGAACATATCGATGACTACAACAGAATTACTCCTCAAATTGTAGAATATGTATCCTTAGGATGTGAGGATGCAGACCTGGTCATTGTGTCCCATGGAATCGTAAGCCGGGCAGCCGTTGCGGCGCAAGAAATGCTCCGAAGGGAAGGTTACCGGATTGGTTATTTCCGTCCCATCACCTTACGGCCTTTCCCGGTGAAAGCTTTAAGAAAAGTTTGTAAGTCAACCCCAAGGTTCTTAGTGGTTGAGTCTGCATATGGCCAGTTAGCCAGACTGGTGAAAGATGCCCTCTTTGGTTTAGAGGCAAAAATGGATGAAATATTTATGCCTGGACTGGGAATTACTTCAGAAAAGATTGTTGGGCATGTGAAAAAAAAGTCGGAGCTAAAGGTGTAATCAATCTAACCATGATAGGAGGTAATCTAATGTCAGTGTCAGGGACGAGTATGCCAAAATCCTGGAATCTTAAGACAAAACCCCATAAATTTTGCCCGGGCTGCGGTCACGGCCTGGTTTTAAAAGTGCTGGGCCAGGCAATTGATGAGTTGGAAATACAGGAAAGGACGGTATTTGGCTGTGATATCGGCTGTTCTCTACTGGCCTGGGATTTTTT
>SL_3KL_010_SEDDRAFT_10005237_pt1 | contig 11673 bp, 14 predicted proteins | sample SodLakKL_010_SED_2_FD_10381 | JGI IMG/M metagenome (IMG submission 10381)
TATAAGAAATGGGGAAAATATTTCAATAACAATTGAAGAGATTCAAGAGGGCGATGTCGCTATTGTAAAACCGGGGGGGAAGATTCCGGCTGATGGGGTTGTCTCAGAAGGGATGTCTGATGTGAATGAATCAATAGTTACAGGAGAATCAAAACCGGTTTCCAAAAAAGAAGGAGATGAGGTTATTGCGGGAACAATTAATGGTGATGGGCAATTAAAGGTAGGAGTAGAGAAAGTGGGTAAAGAGACTTTTCTTGCCGGAGTGATGAAATTGGTTGAAGAAGCTCAAGCTTCCAAATCTCGTCTTCAAGTTCTGTCTGATAAAGCGGCACTTGTTTTAACCACAATTGCGGTTTCCGGTGGAGCGATAACTTTACTTATTTGGCTTTTAATTGGGGATGATACGTCTTTTGCAGTCGCTAGACTGGTAGCTGTTTTGGTTATTGCCTGTCCCCATGCCCTAGGACTTGCTGTACCTCTTGTTGCTTCAATATCTACCAATATGGCTGCGGCAAACGGATTTATAATAAAGGAAAGAATGTCTTTGGAATCTGCTCGTTCAATAGATATTGTTTTGTTTGATAAAACTGGAACTTTAACTAAAGGCGAATTCGGAATTGATCTGGTAATTCCTTCGCCGGAATTTACAGAAGAAGAGATCCTTTCTTTATCCGCTTCTGTTAATAGCGCTTCCGAGCACTCCATTGGCTCGGCTATTGTTGAAGATTCAAAAAATAGAGGTATTGATGTGCCGGAAGTTTCTGATTTTAAGAGAATTCCCGGAAAAGGTGCCTCAGGTATTGTTTTAGGGAAAGCGGTTGTTATTGGCAGTGAAGAATTGGTTTTTGATAATAATTTTTCAATTTCGGAAGAAGTAAAAAAGAAAATCGCGGAAGAGAATTCAAAAGGTAGAACCGTTGTGCATTTAATGGTTGATAATAAATATGCCGGTGCAATATCGCTTTCGGATATTGTAAGAGAGGAATCAAAAGAGGCGGTAGAGATGCTTCATAAAGAAGGTCTAAAAGTTGCCATGATAACCGGTGATTCGGAAGATGTTGCAAAAACCGTTTCTCGGGATCTTGGTATTGACGAGTATTTTTCAAGGGTTTTACCCGATAAAAAAATAGAGAAAGTTAAGAAGTTGCAAAAGAAGGGGTTGAGAGTTGCAATGGTTGGAGATGGTGTTAATGATGCTCCCGCTTTAGCTCAAGCAGATTTAGGTATTGCAATAGGTGCCGGAACCAATGTAGCAATTGAGTCGGCCGGAATTATTCTTGTTCGTGATGATCCAAGAGATATAGGTAAGATTATAAAATTATCAAAATTGACTTGGCGGAAAATGATACAGAATCTCTTTTGGGCAACAGGATACAATGTGGTGGCGCTTCCTTTGGCGGCGGGGGCATTGTTTGCATGGGGTATTGTTATAGATCCCGCAGTCGGAGCAATATTTATGTCGGCCTCAACTGTAATAGTCGCCTTCAATGCGGTTCTTATGAGAAGATCTTCATTGTAATAATAATTAATTATCATATATGAATTTGAATCAAAATCATTATTGTTGCGAAGGTAAAAAAAGATCAAAAGACCCAGTTATTGTTTGGAAAGCAATATCCGGAGTACTTGCGGTTATTGTATTAATTTTTACCGCCGTAAGTATTAGTAATATTGAATTTAAAAATGAAACTCTTTCAAAATTAATACCTTCTTTTATGCAAGAGCAGGATGATTTAGAGGATATTGTGGTAAAAATAATACCAACAGGAATACCGGCAGTTTACGGATCGGAACTTGATATAAAATATGATGATGTTTCGTCTCAAGATCCTTTTAGTACTAATGAAGCAATTGAAAAGATGGCACAATTTGATATTGATATAGAATTGTCCGATAATGAACTGAATCGCTATATAGATATTCTTTATAATCATCATGGGGGGATGTCGTGTGAATACTGTTGCGATGCTCCATCTATAATTTTTGAAAATGGAGAAATGGCTTGCGGATGTGCTCATAGTTTTGCTATGAGGGGAGTAACAAAATATTTAATCACAAAACACGGTGATAGTATGACTGATGAAGAAATTTTGAAAGAAATAGGGAAGTGGAAGGTGCGCTTTTTCCCTGATATACATATTCAAAAATCAATGACTATGATGGATATGGGAATAGAAGTTGATCATATAAGCTTAACCACTAATCAAAATAGAGGGGTTGAAAAAGGTGGATCAGGTGATATGGTTGGAAGTTGTTAATCATTGAATAAATAAAATATTATGAATAAAATTTTAATTTTGGCAATTATAATAATCGCTATTGTCATAGGGGTAATTATTTGGAATAGTGAAAATTATAATCCATCAATATCAATAAGTGATGAATTAAAAGCATCAGAAATTGTTGTTTATAAAACTCCCAACTGTGGATGCTGTGAGGTATATGGAAATTATCTTAAAAGACTGGGTGTTGATGCAACAACTGTAGATGTTACAAATAGTGAATTACGAGAAATGAGTCATGAATATAGGGTACCTCACGAACTTTCCAGTTGCCACATTACAATGGTTGGAGATTATTTGGCAGAAGGACATGTTCCTCTTGAAGTAATAGAAAAACTCGTAAAAGAAAGTCCAGATATCTCGGGGATTACTCTTCCTGGAATGCCTTCAGGAACCCCCGGAATGCCTGGCCCTAAAATGGGTGATTGGAAAATATATAAAATCCACCACAATGGAGAAGTTGGTGAATTTATGACACTATAATGACCATAACAATATATTTAATATTAATATTTCTAGCATTACCGAGTGTGGTTTCAGCACATTGTCCTCTTTGCACCGCTGGAGCGGGAGTATTGGCAGTAGGGGCTTCATATCTAGGAATCTCAACCGCTGTTGTGGGAGTGTTCATCGGAGCTTTTTCTTTGGCTTTGGGATTATGGATATCAAGGGTTGTAAAGAAGAAATATGTAAAGTATCAAGATCAAATATTGACAATGGTGGTGTTTCTTTCAACTGTCATTCCCATAATACCTTTTATAAGAGAATACAGACCCCTTTATGTATCAATGATGGGTGAGTACGGATCATTATTTCATAACACTTATACAATAAACTTATATCTTTTGGGGGTTGTTGCGGGGGCTGTGGCATTATTTATATCACCTTATATAAGCAGAAAAATAACAGAAAAAAGAGGCAACTTTATTCCATTTCAGGGATTAGCTATAACTCTTATTCTTTTGCTTTCAGCTTCAATAATTCTTCAAATTGCAATTTAATATGTTCCACTTTCTTTTATTTGCAACATTAGCATTTTTCCTTGCTCTTTTATTAAAGATGTATTTTAAAAATCTTTGCGCTATTTGCTTTGCAGTATCCGTTATATGGATGGTGGGATTGCTCTTGTATTTTCTCTATCCAAATATCGTTTTTATTGACCCCATAATTCTTTCCTTTCTTATGGGAGGAAGTGCGGTAGGAGGGATGTATTACTTGGGAAGTATTCTTCCGGAGAAATATTATGTGTTCAAATTACCTTTTTTACTTACAGCTTTTGCATTTATCTATTCAATTATAAATACAAAGTTGGATATTGTTACTGTATTCTTAATATTAACGCTATGGATTGTATTTCTCACCTTTTTCTTATTTAAAAATAATTCCACAAAAAATATTTTTAAAAGAATCATTGAGTGTTGCAAAAATTGGTAAGATTTATATTTTAAAAAGCAGTCGAGGTATTTCTACCACGACTGCTTTGAATCAAAGTCTTTTCAATTGCTCCTCAAAGAGAAGTAATTTGCGGAGATTTATCTCCGCTGTTTTTGATCCCGATACAAAGGAACCCAAGAGATTCTTTGCGACAAAGCAAAGAACAACTCGGCTAAACCCACTTTCTTCTTCCTCGCTGTCCAAAGATTGAATGGATCGGCGAAGAAAATTGTCTGCCATGAGGTCCAAAACTTCCTGGCGAATCCTCTCATTTTGTATTACGGGAGAGGAGCTTTTGTAGGTTGGATTGTGCCGAGAGTAAAATTTCACGANTTCAATCCATTGGAATGCTTTTGGGAACATTCGGTGAGCCCTTCTTCTTTCGTACTCAATTCTTTCTTTAGAGAGAATTAAACCATCAGAGGGTTCAACCACAAAAGCCCCGTTTTCATCCCATCTACCGAATACTTTCAATTTACAAGACCGCAAAACTTTTCTGATCGGGTCTGACGCTACCAGAATTTTTACCCCTTCTTCTATCTCTTTAGGGCATTCACTTGAATTTCCTGAAGAGACGTGTTGTATGAAATCATACTCACGTGCAAATTGATTTCTTATTTGAAATATCTCTTGCATTATTCCCCCATATTGGTGTTAAAGGTCAAAATTAATTTCTACTTCCTTTTTAACCTTTTCACTCTTTTTGGTCAATAGATATTATTTGTTTTTTGGGGATAATTGATAGTAAAAATGGAATTAGATTCCATTATTGAACCTCCGTCATCTTAATCGTGATGATGGTCGTCTTCATCATGATGGAGGTCATGATCCTCGTCGTGGTTGTGGTGTTCGTGTTCCTCATCATCGTGGTGATGTTCATGTTCATCATGATGGTCGTCTTCATCGTGAGAGTGCTCCCCATAATGATCATAATCATGGCTATGGGATGATAAGGGGGCTATTATTAAAGCCGTCATTACCACTACTCCCACAATAAAAGAGATTATATGAGATAGATATTTCCCATCTTTATGTGATTCAAAAAATGAATGCGGAATAAGGTCTTGAAGTACAACAATTAGGAATGCCCCGGCTGAAATTCCAAGTAAAGGTCCTTCCATAAAGGTAAATGCGTCAAGCAATAATACCCCCCCAATAGATCCTATAAGTATTGTTCCGGAAACTGTAAAGTTTATCAGGACAGCTTTTCCAATACCATATCCGGCTTTTCTTAAAACAAAAAATATGGATGTTTCCTGTACCAATTCGTGAATGAAGACACTTAAAACAGTAGCTATACCCAGATAAATATCTACCGAAAAAGCCGCAGCAAGCAAAACACCGTCGCCAACATTATGAATGGCATTGCCGGTTAGTATTTTTCTTACATCCAATGAGTACTCATTTCCTTCTCCATGTCCATGCTCGTGAGAATGGGGAAGAAGTTTAAATACAAGCCATATAAATATCATTCCAAAGAATATCCACATTAGACCACTTTCTACACTGGGAGAATGAATTATTGCCTCTCTTCCCAGTTCAAAAGAAACTATTAAGAATAACCCGGCCGTAAAACTTATAAGTAATCCCAAATGTCTCTCAATTCTTTTTCCTATAACATTCCAAAAAGAAACCGCACCTCCTAAGGCGGCGAGCATAACGACGAATGAAGCTATAAATACTTCTAATAACATAATAATTGTTTTAATTGCGAATAATTTGCATTTATATTATACTAATAAAAAAATATGTCAAATAAAAATGTAGAAAAACAAAAACGAATTTATAAAATATTGGATGATGCCGAGCTGAAAAAGACGCCCGCCAGAATAGATACCCTCAATTTATTTTCCGGAAATTGTCATCCAATGTCTGCTGAGGAAATCTTTAAGTTTCTCAAAAAACGCTATGATCTTGCTACGATTTATAGGAATTTATCCGCCCTTGAAGAGAAAAAAATATTATCAAAAGTTAACCTTCGTTCGGGCTCAGTTCATTATGAAGTTTCCAACATGCATCACCACCACATTGTTTGCACTTCTTGTGGTAAAGTAGAAGAATTTTCCAATTGCAATATCAAGCGAACCATTTCAAATGTATTAAGTGAGTCAAAGAATTTTAAAAAAATAGACGAGCATGCTTTGGAATTATTCGGAGTTTGCAAGACTTGTGGTGTCAAGTGAGTAAAGTTCTATAAAACACTCATAATATGATATTATAAGCTCGTATGAAGGGAGTGACGAAAGAGTTTAAAAAATTCGCCCTTAAAGGAAGCGTCATTGATCTTGCTGTTGGTATCATAATAGGTGCCGCCTTCAACAGCATAGTTCAGTCATTGGTCAATGATATAATTATGCCTCCAATAGGGTTTTTTACCGGAGATGTTGATTTCAGTGAATTATATATCAATCTAAGCGGAATTCCCTATGAGAGTTTAAGTGAAGCTAAATCTGCCGGTGTCGCTACGATAAATTACGGACTTTTTATAAACAGCGTTATAAGCTTCCTTATTGTAGCTTTAGCCGTTTTCTTCCTTGTCAGAGCTATAAATAAGTTAAGAGAGAAGCAAGAGGCCACTCCGGCAGCTACCAAAACAACTCGCCCCTGCCCTTTTTGCTTCAATGAAATATCCAGAAAAGCTACTCGTTGTCCCAATTGTACTTCTGAAGTCAAAGTTCATGAAGACTAGTTTCGCTTATTTTTTGTAATATTTTTCACTTAATAACGTTAAATGAATAAGAGAAATAAAACAGAAGAGGATTTTTTGCGTGTATACGATAATCACTCCGATTCTTTGTTCAGGCATTGCTATTTTAGAGTTTCAAATAAGGAAGTGGCTACGGATATGGTCCAAGAGTCATTTCTTAGACTATGGCGTACCATTGAGAAAGGAAAAGAGATTAATGAGATGACACCGTATTTATATAAAATAGCTAACAATATGATAATTGATCATTATCGAAAGAAAAAAGATTCATCTCTTGATGTTATGGAGGAAATTAGAGGGGGTTCTATAAATTCACTGGAATACAGTATTTTTGATAATGGTAAAATAGAAACTGATGCAGAGATGGGGATGTTATTATCGGCCTTGCAGGAGATAGATCAAGATTACAGGGACGCATTCATTATGAGGCATATTGACGGATTATCGCCGAAAGATATTGCGAAAATAATGAATTGCTCGGAAAATCTTGTTTCTGTAAGAGTTAACCGAGCATTCAAAATGTTGAGAGAGAAATTAAATATAGATATATGAAAAAAAGATTTGAAGAATTAATCAATAATGCAAAGGATTTGAAGATGGATGCGGAAGATAAGCGAGATATTAAGAATGTCCTTTTGCAAGAAATGAGAAATAATAGAGAAACTCAAGAAGAAAGGCCGTCTCATGGTTTCTCTTGGGGGTTTTTAAGTATTTATCGTACCAGAATTGCTTTTGTTGCAACCTTTGTATTTTTATTAGGCGGAATAACGTCTTTTGCCGCAGAAAATGCAATGCCCGACGATTTTCTTTATTCGGTCAAAACTAATTTCAATGAAAAGATGATAACGGTGTTTTCTTTTGGTATTGAATCCAAAGCGGAAAGAGAAACTTATTTAACCGAAAGAAGACTTGAAGAAATGAAAGTTCTGACTTCAAGAGATAGTATAGATAGGGCTACAACTTTGGATATAGACAATCGCCTTACCGGCCATATTGAAAGAATAAACCGATACGTTGTCGGCCTAGAAGAGCGTGGAGATCACGAAAGAGCCGAGAATATAAACTCAAGATTAGACAATGCTTTATCCGAAGCTTCTCAAGAAATGCTTGGACTAACAGAAGAAGGCGAACCTTCTATGGACGAAGAGGTTGATGATGGAATTGGTATTGCAAGTATAGATTCGGATAAAGCCGATGTTGATGAGGAAATTGAAATGGAGGAAAGTGAAGCTCAAATCACCTCTGAAGATGGGCTTGAAACTCACCAAGAGATTATATCAAGATTGCCAGGATCAAGAGAATCTGCTGTAAACAAAATTGAAGAAGTCAGGGAATATTTATCAAGATTCACTTCAAGGTCAAGTATTGAAATTATAGAGCAAGTAGAATCCGAAATAATTTCAGCATATGATATTGTTTTGGAGGGTGATGAATATTTAAAAGAGGGCGAGACCAATGAAGCTTCTTTAAGTTACAGAAAAGCATACAGGAAAGCGCAGCAAGCAAAAATTCACTTAAATTCCAGATCTATTGTAGAGAATATGCTCAAAAGAGGAGATAAGGAAGATGAAAAGGAGATCTCGGATAATGAAAATGACCGCATTCTTGAAGATTCGGGGGATATAATAGATTTGCCTGGTGATACAGAAGAGGGCAGAGGACGAGAAGAAGATGTTATTGAGGAAGAAATATTAGAAGATAATGAAGTAGAAATAGATGACGCTTCAGAAGATGGTGATATTGAAGTTGAAGAGAATTCTCTGGAAAATTAATGTCTGAGATAGTATCAATTTTTCTCCTGGATAAAGATCTTTTCGTGTAGTAATCTTACTATATGGCATTAATACTGGATGGCGTAAAAATAAATAAAAAAATAAAAGAAGAACTTGCTATTAAAGTAAGAGAGTTTAGTGTGCCTCCCCACCTTTTAATTTTCTCGTCTCAACCTTCAAAAGCTTCCAGGAAATATATAGAAAAAAAGATAGAATTTGGAAAAAAGATTGGATGCGAAGTGGAGCATATTGAGTTTAATGGGAACGATTCAATTGAAGACATAAAAAAAAGAATAATTGAAGCCAATAACAATGAAAGAGTCAATGGAATTATTTTTCAATTTCCCATATCCGAAGATTATAATAAATTTGAAATAATTGACTCCATAGATCCCAGAAAAGATGTAGATGGTCTTACTTCTTATAATTTCTCTTTTCTCTCAAGAGGATATGAAGGTTATTTCATTCCCGCAACAACGAAAGGCATCATAACCCTTTTGAAAGAAAATAACATTGAACTTTCAGGGGAAAAGGTGGTTATCATCGGACGTTCAGCTTTAGTTGGAAGACCCACCGCTTTTGCTTGTTTGAATCGCGAAGCAACAGTCTCTATATGCCATACCAAAACAAAATCTCTTGAAGATGAAATAAGAAAATCAAACATAGTCATATCAGCAACGGGAATAGCTAATCTTATAACCTCTGATATGGTGAGGGAAGATCAAGTTATAATTGATGTCGGCATATCAATTAACGAATTGAATGATAAGAAATTAGTGGGGGATGTTGATTTTGAAAATGTCTCAAAAATCGTCTCAGCGATTTCACCTACTCCTGGAGGAGTAGGACCTATGACCGTTGCTTCTTTATTTCAAAACTTATTGAAAGCAAAGGAAATGCAAGAACTTAAAAACTAGATATCTTCCTCTTTTCTTTTTAAACTTTTATTCATTAAAAGAGCTACAACGATTCCGATAGCCACAACTATCAAGTATCCGGCTATAACAAACACTCCCTCCGGAACATTTATTCCTTCAAATAATCTGGCGATGCTGACCAAGAGAAGTGAATACCAAGTGATTGCCAAAACGGTTCCGAGTACGAAAGAATTCTTTCTTAAATGTCCTCTGAATATTTGGTATTGATGGTTTTCTTTTTCATACTCTTCTATTGATGAGAATTCTTTATCATCTCTACCCTTTTGTGTCTGTGCGAATATTTTAGGAATAATAAAGAAGTTTATTGCAACAGATAGAATTATCAATATCAATATTGCTAAAATCTCAAATAAATAAATTACAGACATTTCAGTCACTCTTTCATAAAATACCGCAGACAAACCGACTCCCCCTATAAGAACTATTGCAAGAGCAAACCACAATGATTGCCATGCCGTTCTTAATGTACTTGCCTCAGACGGGGTTATTTTGCTGTCTCCCACCGCTTTTATCAAAAAGACCATTGCCATGGTTGATCCTCCAACTCCAAGTGCTAAGCCGAATATGTATCCCAAAGAAAGATGAGGTATATGAATTGCCAGTATTTCAATAATTCCCATTCCTGATGCCCATAAAGCGGATGCAAATATCAAGACACAAAGTCCGGCGGATATTAAACACCAAGTACACCACATTCTAAGTATCCACGCCTGAATTGCTGTAAGGTATGCGGAAAAAATAACCGCTGCAATTGTCGCTATTAGTATTGAGAAAACCAAAAAATCAGGAGCATCAGCTTGAACGGAAAGTAAATATCCGTATATTCCGGCAACTGCTACGTAGTAGACCATTCCAAGAAATTCAACCGGAATACCCAGAAAATATGAATACTCACTGTGAATAACAGAGTCGCAATCCATATCCAAGGGACAGACCATTTCCTTTTTCTTCTTTATTTTTGTCCATCTTAAATATCCCGCTATCCATAAACCAAAAAGGGCTATTAAAATAATTGCTATATATAGCCAGATACTGATTAAAGACATTTTATTTTGATTATTACTTTCAAACTTACATTATTGTAACCTATTTTTAATTATTTTTTATTTAAAATAGTGGAAAACTTATTGTTTTGATTAACCAAACATTTGACTGAATAATGCATTTCGTTATATAATAATAAAAGATAAAATTCAACCAGGAGGATACATGACTATTTCAGAAATGGCCAATGAGGCCAGAGATCTCTCGAAAAGAGATAAAATTAGCATCCCTCTTGCTGTTTATAAGATATGCGAGAGGTACAAATGCCTTAACCTTAGGAGTCAGATTTGTTCAGAGCTTGGTAGAAGAAGGAGGAGAAAATCTGTTCGCAAATCTTTACCTAAAAAGAAGGGTTTATTATGGGGAGAGGAGTTTTTTGCTGATGCCGTGCGTAATGAGGTATCACTAATCAATTCTCTTCCGGAGAGGGATCGGGATTGATTTAATAACCGAGCACCACCTTAGTGTTTATAAAACGCTAAAAGTAGTGCTCGGCTTTTTCTTTTTAATATTACTGATATAATTAAGCATTATTAGGCAATGAAAATATTATGGAATTTTTAGAGAAAAACCCTATTATTAAAAACGCTTTTAATCTCCTGAATATTATTTTACTGCTTAGCGCTATATTTTTGGTTATCAGTATATACCAATTATTCTCAGAGCCCAGGGAAGTTTCTGATGCACAGATTCGAGTAAGTGGCGATGCTGAAGTTGCCGCCGTACCGGATACCGCCACTTTTTCTTTTTCTGTTGAAAGGCAATCCAATGAAGTTTCGGTTGCTCAAACGGAAGTTGAATCTGTCGTTCAGTCTGCGGTGGAAATTTTAGAAGATGCTGGAATTGAAGAGAAAGACATAAAAACCACGGAATATAATGTTTACCCAAGATATAGACAAGATGATCCAAGAATAATGATGAGAGGAGAAAGGGAGATAATCGGTTACACTGTTAACCAAAGCATTTCTGTTAAAGTTCGCGAAATGGAGCTTGCGGGAGAGGTGGTGGCTAATCTTGGAGGTGTTGGAATTACCAGAATAAGCGGACTGCAATTTATAATTGAAGATGAAAGCGCCCTAAAACAAGAAGCAAGGGAATTGGCAATAGAGAAAGCCAAGGAAGAAGCAAAAGTTCTGGCTGAACAATTAAGTGTTCGCCTGGTGCGTGTTGTTGATTTTCAAGAAAGTATGCACTTTCCATATGCTATGAGGTCCGGGGTTGAAATGGTGGAGGATGGAGTAGCAATGGATAGAATAACTATACCCGAGGGAGAGAATTTGATAACTTCGCAAGTCCATATAACCTACGAAATAAGGTAAAAGTGATCTTTAAATCAAAAAAGCCCTTGACTTTACGAATATAGAGGAGTACTCTAATGGGGTACGCCTCCGGGCGTTTTTTAATAAGCGACGTAGAGCGAGTGAAGTAGAAAAGCACAGCTTTTATACTTCCGAGCCGAGGAGCTTATATAAGACGAAGTGCTTCTCTAAGCGACG
>SL_3KL_010_SEDDRAFT_10005238_pt1 | contig 11672 bp, 11 predicted proteins | sample SodLakKL_010_SED_2_FD_10381 | JGI IMG/M metagenome (IMG submission 10381)
TTCAAATTCAACCCTGGCTTTGCCGGCATCACCCTCTCCATCTTTTTTATTTTTTTCAAACGCATAGGAAGCGCCGGGGAACCAAAGCTTTGGCTCCTCAGATGTTTGCCTGAATAATTCTACAGCTTTTTCGAGCAGCTCCCCTGAATTTTCCGGTTTTCTGAAACGCAGCCACAAAGGTTTTTTCTTCAGGTCACAAAGCAGGAAAGAATCGCCGGAATTTTTATCTGCAACAGAAACACACAGGTGCTTTACCCAATGTGCCAAAAGAATTTTACCTGATTTGCTGGATACGGATATATCCAGTAAATACTTATCAGAATAGCTTTTGATCAATCCCTTGATGGAAATCTGTTTTAAATCGATATCCACTTCAAGCTGATGAATTACAGGTTGTACTTCTGATTCATGAAGAGTATTCACCGCATCCTGAACAAGTTTCAAAGTTTCATTTAATTTCTTCTTCCCGGGCCAGCCTGATGGCAGCTCTCCGGATTGCACAAGTAAATCAAATATTTCCTGATCTGGTTTGCCTGCAAGTTTCCAGCCAAATACTCTTGCAAACTGCATGTGGTATTGCAAAGTATCGAGTGAAAATTCGTCATTCTCCTCCTCTGTCCCCTTCAGTGCTATCTCAAATTTTGATTTTAAAAAATGGCGAACCGGGTTGTAGAAAAAGGATGTTAGATCATCGAGCCGAATCTGCTGTTCTGCTTCCGAACCATTTTCAATTTTCCCAAAAAAGAGGCCGGAAACCGGGTGATCGCTTTCTAAAAGTTTTTTTGAAGTATTCCTGAAAAGTCCGGAATAGTTTTTTCTGTTACTGTCAAAATTGGAAGGCGAAAAAGAAGTGAGCGCTTCCTTCTTTACAACCTGATCCGGCTTGTGGTCACAAACTTTTGCAAAATAATCTGCCCACTCACTAATCACCGGGGATTGAGCGAGCTCTTCATTGTCAACAGGATCCTGGCCGATGTAACTACAATAATGAACTTCACCGGCTGACAGAATTGATTCGAGAAACAGGTTTCTGTCTTCATCTTTTCTGTTTCGGTCGGAGGGCTTCGGGTGTTTTGCAATCAGGTCAAACAGGGGTGAGTTTTGCTTTCGTGGAAAACTTCCGTCATTTATTCCGATCAACGCAATGATCTTAAATGGAATGCTGCGAAGAGGAACCATCGAGGTAAACAATACTCCCCTGGTAAATGATGAACTGCCTGCTGAACTTGCCTTTATGCCTGATTTTAGCTGCTCTCTGATCATAGAGAACGAAACCGGCACAGAATTACCAGCAACTTCGGCACCTTTATAAATATTATTGATGATTCTCTTTATATATTGCGCAACAGTGTATTCAGTACTTTTATCAATAATTAATCTATCAACCCAATGTTCAATTAATTTGCACCAAGATTGAACTTTTCTTTTAGAACTTGTTTCTGTTCGAATCTCGTTAAGCGTTTCAAGATAGGATGAAAAGGATGCCCAAATCTCTTTCTCTCTGCCGGTGTCGAGCCCTTTAAAAAGAATCAGATCATCTGCAATCTGGCCGGAATCGTCAGCGGCTGCCTGCCCCATCCAGATGCGTGATTGTGCCGTTCGCCATGTGTTCAAAGATTCCGGAGGCTGCCCCCACTCCTCTCTGTGTTCAGAACTTGCTCCCCATATTACATGGTTGCTGTCTAACCAGTTACGGAGCGTGCGTTCCTCGGACTCTGTCACACTGAAAGTATTTCTGACAGGCTCAGTTCCAAAAAGGTCCATTACACCGGTATAGTCAAACCTGGAATCTGCAATATCCAGCAGCTTAAGAAAAGCGCGTTCGATTCCCTGTTCATCATTCGCACTTCGCAATCCAACGTAATAAGCTATTTCAGGCAGCCCCTCTTCCGATGTTCCGAACACTGCATCAATTGCAGGCTGATATTTTTCAAGGTCCGGTGTGACCACCAGTATATCTTCCGGGTTCAGATCTTCATTTTCTTCAAACTTCTCCAATAAAAAGTGATACAACACCTCCACTTCTCTTGACGGGCTGTGGCATGATCTGATTTGGATATCCTGCGGCACTGTATCATTCAGAGGTGAATCAAGAGGCCTGTTTTCAACAATTTTCTTTTGAATTTTTTGGAGAGTACGATCTGCCGAATCCGTATGAAACAGATCTTCAGAAACTGCATCTTCGATATCAAAAAGGTTGCTCACTCTTACAGACTCATTACCAAAAGCTGACAGAAGTTCATTTCTGTTTTCATTTTGCAACTCCGGGGCCGGCTGCATTAAATAAATCTTCAGTTTAGATTGTTGCCCGGCAATCTTCAATAGTTCAAGAACCGGAGCCGGTATCAATCCCGGATTAAAAACAAACAGTATATCCTCAGCCTTAATTTTTCCATTCTTTAAAGCACCTGAAACATCCCGGTATAATTCCGCTTTATTCAGTGCAACAATATCTTTGAAATTGCTCTTCCACCTTTTATTCAACTGCTTCCAAAGTTCAGCCTGCCACTTCTCTTCTTTATCTGGTATTTTATTTTGCTGCCAATTCAGAAGCATCTGAGGCCGGTAAATAAGGTACTGATCAAATACTGAAGCGATCTGTTTTGACAGCTCTGAGACAGCTGCCTCAGCCTGGCCTGTGGAATGCTCGTTCACATAGCTTTTCAATACCGGGAAGTTCTCCCGGAATCTTGCATCTGAAAGAAGATCAAACAGTGACCATCGCATAGGTTCGGGATCGGATGGCAATAAGTGTGGCAAACCGGGATAAAGTTTTCGTATTTGATTCCACTGCCATTCCGAAGGCAGAATAAATTTGAGGTTGGCTGCAATCCCTGTCTTCTCTGCGATTTGTAATTTCAGCCAGCGGGCGGTATCCAGGTTGGGTACTATGATAGTTTGTCCATAAAGCGGATCAGCATGATGTTCGCTCTCAAGATGATCGATGATCTGATTTTTCAGGATGTTTAGATTGTGGCTTTTGTAAATCATCTTCATGCTTTCAAATTTTTTTATGATAGCACTTTTTATCCGCAATCCTAAAATAGAATATTACTCTGACTACTTCGTGTCACAGTAAAAAATTATCAAGAGATAAGCTAAATATCAGAAAAAGAATAGAACTGAACTGTTTGAGCAAAAACAGTCCAAAAAAATACCCCTGATTGTGAATCAGGGGTATTTTATTTGATTACATCTCCTGCCAAGCATTAATTAACTTATCACAACCAACCGGCAGTTCTTAAATAGAGACGAATCGAATCTTCAACCACTGAAGAATATGTTTGCTTATTCACTTTAGCGTATAATTTCAGATCTGTTAAAATATCCTCATTCAGATAGTAACTGGCTATTTTTTTGGGTGGAGTTTCTTCTACAGTCACTTCCTTTTCCAGCGGCACCGGCTTGGGTTTGGGATTCCTGTCCGGAATAAAATCAAAATTTGAATTTCCCAGCATGGAATATCCAAGTGGTGAATGTCCGAGTCTTTTTCTTATAGCCATTTGTTAGTGTCCGTTTCTTATTTCTTTAGCTAGTTTCATATAATCTTCAGCACCATAGCTGTTGCCATCGTACTCAAAAATTGTTTTATGGTGGCTTGGAGCCTCTGCCAAAGCAATATTATCACGTATGACAGTATTAAAAACCTTCGCTCCAAAATGGTCTCTGATGTGCCCTAATACTTCCCTGTTCAGATTCTTACGTTGATCGTAAAGTGTACAAACAATCCCTTCCACTTTCAGATTGGGATTGAGCCGCTTCTGAACAATCTGTATCAGATCCATCAATTTAGAAAGACCATGCAGTGCTAAATATTCCGACTGCAAAACAATGATCAATTCATCGGATGCAGTAAAAGCATTCAGAGTAAGAAGTCCCAGGTTGGGAGGACAATCAAACAATATAAAGTCATACTCATTTTCAATTTCTTCAATGGCATCACTCAGGATGTTTTCGCGAGCGGGTTCATTAACCAATTCCATCTCTGCCCCCGATAACTCTATAGATGCAGGGATTAAATCAAAGCTCTCACGTTTCATGATTGCATCTCTGATATCACACTCCCCTTTCATTACGTGATACACATTTTTCTCTAACCGGCCTGAATTGATTTTAATCGAGTACGAAAGATTCGCCTGAGGATCCATGTCTACCAACAACACTCTATAACCAAGCCTGCTGAGGCCCGCACCCGTATTAATAGTGGTCGTTGTTTTACCAACACCACCTTTTTGGTTTGTAAATGAAATTTTCCTCATTACGTCTGCATTTTACTTAATTTGTTACACTATTAATGAGCATCTGAACTGCCTGTTGTTACAATAAATCATTATTAATAGGTCAAACCTATTCTCAAAATCATAAATGAATACGTTTTAGAGTATTATTCGGATTGATATTTCACATAATCTAAAATCCATAAATAAGATTTATCCTGTCAGTTAATAATGTTATTTTATTTTGTTAATATTTTATGCTTAACTATCGAAGAGTAGAAAATGTCAGAAAATTTTGCCCCCATGCGCTTTTTCAGCCGTAAGCTGATAAAACCTAATGATTTAAATGCGCATGGCACTTTATTTGGTGGTTCACTTCTTGCCTGGATTGATGAAGAAGCTGCAATATATGTTTCCTGTCAGCTGGGTAAGGGAAATATTGTAACCAAATATATGTCAGAAATAGATTTTGTAAGTTCCGCCAAACTGGGTGATATTATTGAAATCGGAATGGAAACGAAGCGATTTGGAAACAGTTCAATTACTGTTAAATGTGAAGTACGGCAAAAATTCAGCTTAGAAACAATTATCCGTATCGATGATATTGTTTTTGTTCATGTAGATGAAAATAACAGACCAACACCACACGGCTTAAGTATACCCGCAAATGAATAAAAATACAGACGATAACGAATCACTGGTTGATTTTGATCTAATCAGAGAAATGTTGTACGACGAAGATGCTTATGTAAAAGAGTTTTCTGAAGCATCTATTCAGTCATTCACTGAATTCAGAGATCAATTTAAAATCAACCTCGACGAAAATAATCTGGATGGTTTAAGAAAAGCCGGGCATAAAATTAAACCAATTGCTCAAATGCTGCATTTAAACAAATTGCTTGAACTTTACGAGGAGGGTAAGTCAGTTTTAATTGAAAATAAATCTGATTCAAAAAAGTCAAAACTCATAGCACAGGTTGATGACTATTGTGCAAAATTGGTACTCGAGTTTGGTGAGTATATCTGATTCTGGTTACCATTTTACTTTTCCTGACCTTATTGCCTTTATACAAAAGGTTTTCGTCGTCGTGTCTTTAACCAATTTAATTTTATCTAAATGAAAACAATACTCGTTACAGGTGGTGCAGGTTTTATTGGCAGCCATACCTCTCTCGAATTATTAAATGCCGGTTTTAAAGTTGTAATCATGGATAATCTATCCAATAGTAAGCTTACGGCCGTAAAAAGAGTTGAACAGCTGACCGGTAAAGATATTAAGTTTTACAAAGCAGATCTGCTGAATAAAGATGAGATGAGGACTATTTTCAGTGAAAATAGTATTGATGCTGTTATTCATTTTGCCGGTTTAAAAGCTGTTGGAGAATCAGTAGAAAAGCCGCTTTTGTATTATAAAAACAATGTTTCGGGCACTATAAACCTTTGTGAAGTAATGACAGATGCCGGTGTTAAAAATCTGGTTTTCAGCTCTTCAGCTACGGTTTATGGTAATCCGTCTGAGTCACCGCTTTCTGAAGAAACCGATCTTTCAGCAACCAACCCTTATGGCCAAACAAAACTAACCATTGAATATATCTTAAAGGATATATACTACTCAGATAATGAATGGAATATAGCTTTGCTCAGATATTTTAATCCGGTAGGTGCACATGAAAGCGGAGAGATTGGAGAAGATCCTAAAGGCATTCCTAACAACTTAATGCCTTTTGTTTCCCAGGTTGCAGTCGGTAAACTTGAAAAATTACATGTGTTTGGTGATGATTACCCGACACGTGATGGTACCGGGATCAGAGATTATATACATGTGGTAGATCTCGCAACAGGCCATTTGAAAGCTTTAGAAAAACTGCAAGAAAAACCCGGAGTTGAAGCGTATAACCTCGGTACCGGTGAAGGCAAAAGTGTACTTGAAGTAATCAAAGCATTTGAAGAGGCAACAGGAAAGAAAATTCCCTACACGATCTCTCCACGTCGCCCCGGTGATGCAGTAGTCTGTTATGCTGATGCCTCAAAGGCAGAAAAAGAACTGGATTGGCAAGCTCGCCGTACAATGATTGAAATGTGTAAAGATTCGTGGAACTGGCAATCGAAAAACCCGGACGGATATGTCTAAATAGTTGATTTAAAAAACTTTTCTGTAACAAATACTTGAAATCTGCTCGTATTTGTGAATGGCTTTAAGTTATAATTATAAATTATACAGCATGTCAATCGCATCTACTGCAGAGATTTCTACAAAACATTACCGGGCAGAGTCTCTTTCTGGAAAAATTAAGAGAAAAGATTATAACAGAGTGTTTTCTCTGATTTATAATGAACTGGAGACCATAGCTAAACACCAACTCGCCAAAGAGTTTCGGGATACTACAATAAAATCAAATGATCTGATCCATGAGCTTTATTTAAAATGGAGTTCACAAAATAGCCTGAGTTTTAAGAACAAATCTCACCTTGTTCGCCTGGCAGCTAAAGCAATGCGCCAGATATTAATTGATCATGCCCGTAAAAAGTTAGCCGATAAGAGAGGTGCCGGGAGAACGCGTATTGAACTGGTAGAGCAACAGCTTAGCAGAGAGGAAGCCAAAGAGTTCATGGAATTGAATACCGCATGTGAAGAATTAAAAGGCATAAATAAAAGACTCTACGATATTATTGAACTTAAATATTTATGTGGTCTTTCAATTCAGCAGGTTGCCGAAACATTGGATATATCTGTCAGCACTGTAGACCGTGATTGGAAAAAAGCAAGAACATGGCTTTTTTATCGATTGAAGTAAGCAAATTTATCCATTACAAAACCGAAAATGTCTGATCAGGTTTCATAGCCAAAACCGCTTCAGTCATCAATTGTATGAGCAATTCCAGATCTTTAAGTGAAGCCGTTTCAACCGGTGAGTGCATGTAGCGAATAGGTATTGAAACTAATGCACTTGGTATTCCGGTTCGCTGGTAAAAGATACTGTCGGTATCAGTCCCGGTTCGTATGCTGGTTGCTTCGTGTTGTATTTTTATTTTGTTGTTTTCTGCAACCTCTTCAAGAAGATCAACTATTTTGGGATGATTTGCTCCACCATGCTGAACTGTAGGCCCCTCTCCCATTTTCACAAGCCCATGCTCCCTGTTATCAATTCCCGGAGAATCAGTTGCGTGTGTAACGTCAGTAACAAGTGCGGCATCAGGCATATGCCTGTAACTCATCATTCTGGCTCCAAACCCGCCCACCTCTTCCTGGACAGAGTTCAGGGCTAAAACATTAACAGCAAGTTTCTTCCGCTTTTTGCTTAATCGTTTCATTGCTTGTGCAATCACAAAACCACCAATTCTGTTATCCAGTGCTCGGGCCGAAATCACATCATCATTTAAAAACTCAAGCTCTTCTGTATATGTTATCGGATCTCCGATCTGAATCATTTCCAAAGCTTCTTCTTTATTCGTAGCTCCTATATCCACATAAATATCTTTCCATGAAGGTTGCTTGCCTCCGCCGTTTTTATTGTCCTGCAGATGTATTGCTGTATTTCCGGTTACACCGCTTACACGTCCTTTCTTAGAGTGCACAAAAACTTTTCGGGCTCGTGCAATTGTAGAATCACTGCCGCCCAGCTTGTTGATGAACACAAAGCCTTTGTCATCAATATGCTGAACTACCATACCGATTTCATCTGCATGTGCTTCAAGCATAACAGTCATTACATCAGGGTTTACCTCAAGTTTGCCAATTGCAGAGCCATAGCTATCTGATTCTACTTTATCTGAATAGTCAGAAATATATTCCATCCAGACACGCTGACCACCTGATTCGTAACCGGTGGGGCTTGGGGTGATTAGTAACTCTTCTAAAAATTCCAGTTCCTTTTTTTCGAGCATAGTTTATTAAGTGATTTTTTTCGAATGTACTTATTTAAATGATGCTAGCAGTAGCAGAATTATTATTACACAAAAAACAATATAAGGGTATATTACGTGCCATAAATCATAAATCAATGACTTACAAACAAACTTATTTTGAAATTTGATTATTCACCTTCTCACTTTTTTACATCTACTGAAATCAATATCAGATTCAGGGATTTAGATCCTCTTAATCACGTTAACAACGCTGTTTATAATTCATATTTTGAAGAGGCCAGAATCCGGTTTATTAAAGAAATACCGGAGTTTGACAAATCGATTGGAACGGGTAAAAGCTTTATACTGGTAAACATTAATATTGACTACATTAAGCCTGTGGTTTATGGTGATACGATAATTGTTTGCTCATCAGTTAAATCATTTGGTAATAGCAGCATCAAAGGCATTCAGGCCATTTTCGATCAAAGAACGGAAAAATTAAAAGCTGTCGCACAATCAACGGGAGTTTGGTTCAATCTTAAGGATCAAAAACCAGCACGGTTGCCTGAGATAAAAGATAAAGAAAAGTACCTATTCAAAGGTTAGCATGGATAAAAGCAATCAGTATAAAATATTTAATGACCCCGTACACGGTTTTATTACTGTTCCGAAAGGCAATATTCTGCGGTTAATCGATCATCCTTACATTCAGCGCTTACGCAGAATCAGGCAGCTCGGGTTAGGTTATCTCGTATTTCCTGCTGCCGAGCACTCCAGGTTTTCTCATGCATTAGGTGCGATGGAGCTTGCGCAAAGAGTTCTGAAAAATCTAAAAGAAAAAGACACTACGATAAGCGACGCCGAAATGCAGGGTACAATGATCGCAACACTTCTACATGATGTAGGACATGGCCCGTTGTCGCATACACTGGAGCACACTCTGATTGATGATTTTAATCACGAGTTAATGAGTATTAAAATCATGAAGCACCTGAACCAGGAGTTTAACGGTGAGCTTGAAACTGCTATAAAAATCTTTACGGATGAGCACTCTAAAAAATTCCTGCATCAGCTCATATCATCGCAATTGGATATGGACAGGCTTGACTATCTGAAACGTGACAGTTTTTTTACCGGGGTTTCCGAAGGAGCTGTTGGTATTAACAGAATCCTGAAGACGATGAGGGTACTAAAAGGGAACATTGTTATTGAAAAGAAAGGCATATATGCAGTTGAGAATTACATCCTGTCGCGCCGTTTAATGTACATGCAAGTGTACTTGCACAAAACCGTATTAAGCGCCGACATTCTGCTAAGAAACATCTTCAGGCGGGTAAAATTTTTGATTTCCCAGGGAAGTAAAGCAGATGCACCGTCTGTTCACCTAAACTATTTTCTTACAGAATCACACTCAGCTAAAAAATTGATCACTGATGTGATGATGAATAACTATCTGGCTTTAGATGACCATGACTTATTTTTGTCAATCAAATCATGGAAAAATCACACTGATCCAATTTTATCGGATTTGTGCAACCGCTTTTTAAACAGAAAATTATTTAGAACTACCTTTGGCAGTAAAAAGGAAATAAAAAACCTCAAAAATCAGCTCGTTGATAAAACAAAGAAACAGCTGAAAAATAATTCACTGCCACATGATGATGAGTCGGTTACCTATTACCTGAACGCTGATCAAAGCTATAGTGAAGCTTATAAATATGAAAATGAAAACATCTGGATACTTGAAGACAATAACAAAGCTATAGAATTTTCCAAAGCCGCTGATGCAAAGCATATCCTGGCTTTGACAAAACCTGTTATCAAACCTTACTTAGTACACTTAAAAGAGGTGCAATAATTATAACCTTAACTCACTTCTTTAGGGCTGCCGATCATTTGTAACAGATCCTCTTCTTTAAAGGGTTTATTTAAAAGCCCGTTAAATCCTTTTTTGATAAGTGTATTTTTATCATAAAGTAAACTTGCGGTAACTGCGATAATCGGTATTTCTTTAAACTGCCCACCCTTCTGCCTGATTAATTTTACGGCCTCAATTCCGTCAATACCCGGCATACTGATATCCATCAAGATAATATCCGGTTTTTCTTCTTCCGCCATTCTAACAGCGGTCTCTCCGTCATGTGCCTCATAAACATCAAAATTATGCTGTTTTAAAATCATTCTCAGCAGCTTTCGGTTGATCGAAACATCATCAACAACTAATATTTTTTCAATGTTGGTATTGCCAAGTTTCGTTTTATCAGAACTAACATCATTACCATTATCATTGCCTAATAATCGATCAATCCGGTCACCCAGTAATTCAGAATTTTCAGAAATTAACCTGAACATTTCTTGTTCTTCCTTATCAAGCTTCTCTTTTTTCTGCAGAATATTACTGTACCCCTTGATGGCATGAAGTGGAGTTTTCAGGTCATGCGAAAGGTCTGTACCATCACCGCGCACTTCCGTTGATTCTATTCTGACAAACTTACCGATGAATTTTCCATTGTAATCGGTGATGAATGAACTTTTAATTTCAAACTTAATGCCTTTATAGGTTGTTCTGGTAATTTCTTCACCATTATGTTCTGCTATAGCGGTTGTAATTTCTTTAGGTAAAGATAACTCTGATAAAAACTTACCGGGATATTCATTGTTTTCACCACCAAAAAGATCAGAAAAGTTTGTGTTTACAAATCTGATTTTATTTTTCTCGTCAACAATTATGTCGGCTGTGCTTGTAAACTCTGAAATTGTTCGTAAAAAATGATGCTGTTCTTCGATGGAAATGGAGAATGCAGTGTCTTTTTTGCTTTTAACAAAGAGGTAGGCGACTAATGCAAATACCAATAGCAGTGTAATCAGATAGATTTTATCTGATGGACCCTGAAGAAGAATTTCATTCAGAAAGTAGAACCGATATAGAAAATAGTATATACTCAATGAGCCAAGGTTTGTCTATAAATCTACAAAACATGCTTTCAATTTCTTCATTAAGGTTTTTTAACTCGTATTAAAAGCTTCTAATATTTGATCAATCTTTAGCTATATTTATATATCTAATAAACGAGAAATTTTGCCGGTCATCTCTCCATTTTTCTTTCCAAATTGTGCCTATTTTATCTCTGTATTCGGGAAAATAAGTATCTCCATCATAAGTCTTTTTAATTTCAGTTATGATGAGCTCATCTGCCAGCCCAATTGTTTGTGAGTACACCTCTCCTCCCCCAATTACAAAAACAACTTCTCTGTCTTTTAAATGCTCCAGAGCATCATTTACTGATTTAAAAACCGTTACGTGTGGGTACTCTTTACTTCTTGATAATACAAAAGCTTCTCTTCCCGGCAGCGGCTTTTCATTTAACTCTTCAAATACAATACGTCCCATCAAGAGCGGATGACCCATTGTGGTTTTTTTGAAAAACTTTAAGTCTTCACTGTAATGCCAGGGAAGCTCTCCGTCTTTACCTATAACGAGATTTGGATCGTGAGCAGCTATCAACGATAGTTTCATACTGCAACCGGAAAACGAATCACGGATTGGGGGTTGTAATCATGCAATTTAAAATCATCAAATGTCAGCTCATCTACAGGTTTTTTAGC
>SL_3KL_010_SEDDRAFT_10005239_pt1 | contig 11672 bp, 7 predicted proteins | sample SodLakKL_010_SED_2_FD_10381 | JGI IMG/M metagenome (IMG submission 10381)
GACCTTGCTGATATTTATGATATAAGAGATACAGCAGTTATAACCACAGCAGAGGGACAGAACAGCTACGATTTAGGAGAGCTTTTAGACCATAACTTTGAGAATATAATCAGAGTAGACTATGATGGCAGACAGCTCAACTTTATTTCTCTGGATGAATACATGGGAATGGCAGTTAAAGACGAGGGAGCTGTCAGATACTGTCTTCTGTGGGGAACAAACTTTATCATAACAGGTGAAGTAGAAGAAGATAAAGAGCTTACCCTGTGGTATAATCGTTCTCCAAAACTTCTGGACAGCAAAGACGAAGAGCCAGAGACTCCATTTTATCTGGATGAGGCTATTGTGCAGTATGCTGTTAGTGCTTGTTATAGAGAGGCAAATAACTACGATAGAGCCAACTATCACTTTAGAATATACTTGAACCAGAAAACCAAAGGAGCTAAAAGAGCCAGTCCACAGGGACAGAGACAGAGAACTCCAAAGGTTAGCGACTCTTATTGGGGTCCCTTTAGGGGAAGATTTTTAAGTCAGAAGTCAGACACTAACCCAGGAGGGGGTAGCTAAATGACTATAATTTACCGCATACCCTCCTTTGGAGCAGGTATGGCTCCAGCTTACCCTATGACCGCTTTGGGACAGACTCCCGAAGAAGGTGCTGGAGTTACTTACAGCTTAAAAAACATAGATTTTGGTAAAATCCCAGGGCAGATTGGCAAAAGACCCGGGACAACCAAGCTGTATGTTCCCACAGGTGAGTCAATAGACGGGTTATTTGAGTTTAAGAGAACAGACACAGGAGAGAAATATCTCCTTGCTTTTAACGATGGTAACATGCAGTATTGGGATGATGGATGGACTACCGCTAAATCAGGACTGGAAACAGGAGTCAAGTTCGAGTGCAGAACATTTGCTAACAGGGTAGCTGTAACTAACGGGATAGATGACCCTTTCCTGTGGGACGGTTCCTCTGACGATGAGCCTGACCAGTTCCCGAAAGCAAAGTTTCTAGCAGAATTTAGACTGAGACTAATGGCTGCTGGTATGCCTGACGAGCCTCTGATGTTACAGTCAAGTCATCCAGGAGACCCTGAGCTTTGGGACCCTGACGAAGATGGGTCTGCAGCTTTCATGGCATTTGTCAGTCCAGACGACGGACAGAGAATTACAGGTCTTTTAGGGTTAGATGATTTCTTACTTATAGGTAAAGAGGAAAGCCTGTATGGGTTATTTGGAACTACCCGACAGGACTTCTCCATATTCCCTGTGGATTTTACCACAGGTGTGGGGTCTCATTGGAGCATGAAAGCAATAATGGGAGCTGCTTTCTTCGTAGGAGGAGAAGGAGATATATACCGGCTGTTGCCTGGGGAACCTCCTACAGAAATATCTGCTCCAGTCAGGTCTCTTTTAGAAGGAGCCGACAGAGAGAACATGGACAGAGCACGGGCATTTGTGTATCAGAATAGATACTACGTTGTAGGGGTTCCCCTTTTGGACAACAACAGGGTTACTCTAGTTTTTGATGTCCGTGAAGGTAGATGGGCAGAATGGACAATTCCCACAGGTGAGATTGCCCAGGCTACCATAGACGACAATACGAGGGTAGTCTTTACAAAACCAGAAGGTTCTCAGATTTGGAGATTGGACAAGGAAAGTAGTAAAGACGATGATGAACCTGTGGAGTCTGTTGTTCAGACTCATACTATATCCTTTGGAGCAGAAGGAATTGAAAAAGATATAAGCAACGTATTTATAACTTTCCGAGAGCATGAAGATGCTATAATTTATTTCTCATACAGGACTGATAGAAAACCTGAGTGGTCGCATGAGATACCGCTTAACCTTCAAGAAGGCAGCGGATATGTGACTTTCAAAGTTCCGATAGGAGAGACCAACTGTAGAGAGTTGGAGTTCAAGCTAGAAAGTGTAGATGCCACAGAGTTCTTTCTGCTTAACTCAAGAATTACCTACATGATGAAGGAGGTGGAGTAATGCCTTCTTTTCTTATAAAGAAGATTAACCCGTATGATGATATAGAAGAAGATTTGGAAGAAGCCATAGACCGAATAGCCAGAACAGCCAACAGAAACTTTGATGTGGTTAAACGTCTCTTGTATGGTGAGCTGGATTATGTAAACCTGCAGGACAGAGGAATAACTGGTGACAAGATACAGACAGGAACCATTGAAACACAACATATAGTGGCTGGCGGATTAGACGGCTCAGCCATTACTGGCTTAGGCGATTTGGCTTATGAAGATGCTGTGGAAAAATCTCAGCTTGGAACTACAATTATCTCAGGAGGATACCTAGTAACCGGTATGGTTGATGCCAGTCGTATTGACACTGGGACTATTAATGCAAATGTAATTGATGTTATAAACCTTGATGCGAGTGAGATTACAACTGGCACTTTAGATGCCAGTAATATTAATGTAACAAATCTTAATGGTAGCAATATAACTTCAGGAACTATAAGTGCAAACAGAATAGCTACAAATATATCCCAGGTAAATTATAGATTAAACGTGGGTAGTGGAAATGACTTAGGAGAGTTGCAGGTAAACAATGTTCTTACTATTTTGCAGAGCACAAGCAACTGGACTTCTATAGGAGTTGGCGGTTCTGGTAACAATCTATTTATATCTAGCGGTGGGAAAACAGTCATAGCAAGTCAGTCAGGTGTGGAGATAGAAGCACCAGTGTGGTTAGAAGGAGATGTAGACGTTGATAGGGATTTAGACGTTGGCAGGAACTTGTATGTAGACCAAGATTTATATGTGGACCGAGATTTAGATGTAGACCAAGATTTAGATGTAGACCGACACCTGTATGTGGGAGGAAACATCGAAACCGATGGAATGGTAACTGCAGATGATGGAAGTTATGCCAGATGGCGATATAGCTCAGGTGTATACATGCGACACGGCAGTTCAGCTATGGACTTCTTTTTTGGTGGGAGTATTGAGTTTAAGTTTCAGAGCAACGGGAACTTTACTGCAGAAGGAACCAAGTCTGCTGTGGTTCCAACAAAAAGCTACGGCAAACGAAAGCTGTATGTTACTGAGGCTCCAGACAACAGGTTTATAACTGTTATAGAAACAGAGATAAAAGAAGGAGAACAGTGGATTGATTTAGAACCAATGTTTGCAGAGACTATCTCAAATTATCTAGTTCTACCATTTGCTAATGGTGTTATAGAAGTATTAGAGACAAAGGACAGTCAGTTTAAGATAAATGTTTCAGAGCTTAAAACCAAGAAAGCATCTTTTATGATATATGGTAAGCGTAAGAACTATGAAGGTATATACATGGAGCCAGTAGAAGAAGACCCGGAAGAAGTAGAGAATAGAAAACTTGACTTGTCGAAGGGAGGGAAAGATGAAGTTGCAAGAGCCGAAAGAGAAGAATATAAAAACAGAAAACGTATTAAGAGAGCTAGTAAGCCGGATAGGGAATATGAACCTGGAAGTCTCCGTGCTGATAGTCCAGAACAGGGAACTACAGGAGAGAGTAAATGAATTAGAGGAAAGAATTAGTCAATTAGGAGGTGACTTAGATGGTAGCTGACCCTTTAGAAATGATTATGTCACAGCTTAGAAATGCTGGTTCAGTAGACCCGGCACAAGCACAACAGAGAATGGCTGGTATGAAACCAATGAGACGGCAGATGGGAGCAGCTCCCCACATGCAACCAGGAACTATGGCTCAGGGACCAATGCACGGAGAAGGTCCTGTTCCTCAAGCTCCCCCTGTGGATGGTTTAGGAGCAACCCTGCAGGACATCGGGGCTGAGAAAGCAGAAGAAGAACAATTAGACGTTGCTCCTGGAGATATGACCAATACAATCATAGACCAGTTGAATGAAACCATCTTATCTTTGAAAGTCCAAGTGCATAGAACCAGACAGCCAGAGCAGAGAAGGACTTTTGAACAACAAGCAGAGCAGATACGAGAACAGATACTGCAACTAGGTGGAGAGCCTATTTGGGCAGATGAGACCATTGAAGAAGGTTTGGCTAAACTGCAAGGTAGAGGTTACGTTGGAGCAAGCAGGTTAGGAGACACCTTGGAGGAAGGCAGATATACAGCAACAGGCCCCACAGGTGTAGAGTATAGAGCTCCTCATACAAGAGCTCACGAACTGCAGGACAGAATGGATGCTCGTTATGGTTCAGATGCTCCTATGCTACAACTGTATGGAGCACCCACAACACAACCTACACAGCAACCAACACAGCCACCACCTACTCAGCAGACACCAACACAACAGACTGGAACTCCTTTGGAAGAGCCAAGAGCAGGATACGCAATTCCAACGGTTCCAGCACCAACGACCAGAAAAGCGAGGGTATACGGAAACCCTATCGACCTCCCTCTGGCTCAAACTTATTTAGACCCTAACCAGTATGAGTTTATAGATACATCACAGTTGGCTCCCGGACAACTGCAACTAGGTCCTGGAGACATAGTGTTAGGGGGAGATAGAGCAGTTCATGGCTCAGGAGAACATTCCTTTTATCTAACTGATGCTGAACTTGCAGGAGCCACACGAATAGCAGGAGACACCCGACAAGAAACGGCTGCTGAACTACAAAGGCTAATGCAGGAACAGCCACAGCAGTTTCAGTATGACCCTCCAGAACATGAGCCTCCTGTTCCTGGTCTGAATACCGATATGCTCAATCAGATTTTTGAGCAGTATGGTTTAAGACCAATGAGTGAAGATGAAATTGCTCAATATGCTACAGACTTGGTGGAAAGACAAGCTCTTGGCAAACGTCAAGCAGTTCAAAGAGAGATTGATAGATTTGAAGATGAGTTTCCTCACGAATTTGACAGAGCACAGAGTCAAATTAAGGAAGCTGCTGCTGGACTCACTGGACAAATGCAGGAAGAGTTTGCCTCAAGAGGGATGTATTACTCCTCAGTTATGGCAAGTGCAGTAACAGACATTAACGAGCAGACAATGGACTTAATCAGTGAGATTGCTAGAGATGCAGCTAACTACGTCAAAGACCTGCACAGAGATTTGGTAGACATTGAACAGTGGGCAGCTGTGGAACGTGAAGTCCTGCGAAGACAGATAACTATTGAGGAAAGAGAAATGGGACTTCAGTTAGCTCAGGCTCATACAGCAGTTCTACAGCATATGGACCAGTTCAACCTTGATGTATGGGCAGAAGAACAAAGATTGGATATAGCCCACAGGGAACAGCAACTGGCAGAGTTTATGACTAACTTGGAAGTCAGTATGCACCAACAGGGACTGGCAGGAGCAGCTATGATAGGAAACCATCCTGTTATGCAGGAGTTCCTACAGGGAATGGGTATAAGCAACTCAGAGTTTAATATGATGCCTCTGGAAAGTCAGGCAGCTCTTGCATCAAGTGCTCTTGAAATGATGAGCTTTGTAACCAATAAAGAAAGAGCAGAGCTTGAGAATAAGATACTGGCTGTGGATGCTCTAATCCAAGAGACCTATGGCGAGAAGATGGCAAGACTCACTTTTGAGGCTAAAGGATTAGACCTGGCAGCTATGAGACTTACCTACGATGAAATGGACAGAACCCTCAAAGCGAAGATTGGAGTCAATTACTTCGACAGAATGGCACAACTAGATTTAGATACTATCTCAGCTAATCTCGGTTTGACTAGAGCTCAGACAGATATGTTAGTAGCTCAGGCTGCCGGACAAGAAGCTCAGACAGCTCTACTAGATAGAGAGTTGGAAATGGGAACAAATGGTTTCTTACTTGGAACTGACCAAGAAAGAATACAATATGTCCAACAGCAACATGCTGTAGCTATGGAATATGGGTTAGAGAGGAAAATGTGGCCTATGGCTAATGGAGCAATAGAGGAAGCTATGAGAGTAGCTGAAACTATAGAAGACCCAGGACTGATGCAAGCTATGAGAGAACAGACTAGAAACGTTCATACTTCACTGATGCCCTTGGGACTGGGAGACTACAGANCCTCAATAGGACTAGGGCCCAAAGAAGTAGAAGAACCTGGAGTTTTCCAGAGGTTTACTGGTATGCTGGATGCTGGATGGTTTGGATTTCCCGGAAGTAGGACACTCATGTCTATATTAGGGGGCCAATAATATGGACAGATTAGACAGTATTCTATCTGGTATAAGAGGACGAGAAGAGCCAGAACAACAGCATCATAGAGGATTTAGACTGGGGCAGTTGGGCAGAGGAAGGGTTCATTCTCTGATGCCCAGAGCCCCAGAGGAAATGTTTAGAGCTACTGACCCACGCTTTCAGCAACAGCAGGGACAGACCATAATGGGAAGAGCTTTAAGTCAATTCGCCCAAAGTCCCAGTTTTCTGGCTCAACAAGCACAGACGCAACAGGCACAAGCTCAGGCACAGCAAGCTATGGCTATGGCTGGTTCTCCAATAGGCTCAGCTATATCTCAAGCTATGTCAAGAGCAACTCCTGACACACCTAAACAGGCTGTTACCGAATTGGGAGAGGCAGCTACCGGTTTCTATGATGCCACAGCAGGTCAGGTAGGAAGGCACTTTCACATTGACGAGTTCAAATGCAGAGGAACAGGCACAGCTAAGGTATCAGCAGAGCTAGTAAGACGACTGGATATGCTGCGAGATGAGCTTGGAAGTCCTATAGTTATAACATCAGGATACAGGTCCTCAGAACACAATAGAGCTGTGGGAGGAGCAGCACAATCAAGACACGTATCAGGAGAAGCTGCCGATATAGTGGCTCCTGGGGTTTCTCTGAATAAAGTATATGAGTTAGCTAAAAAATATTTTGGAGACGGTGGTATAGGTATTTATGATGGACACGTTCATGTTGATGTGGGACCACAGAGACGATGGGACCGTAGGGGGTGATTTGATTGGACAATTTAGATAGAGTATTAGCTCAAGCAGGAATGGGCAGAGGCATAGACACATCGTCTCTTATTGGTGGTTTTGGACAAACTGGAACTACTGGCGGTATTGGTCCTGGTCCTTTAACAGAGGTAAGTTTACCTACACAAACTCCAGTCCCAACAGCAGAGCCTAGAGGCGGTGGTTTTTGGGCACAGCTAGGCGAAGGATTTACCCAACCATTTACTATTATTCCCCGTAAGACTGGACTAATGGAAGACCAGTATAAAGAACCTATAAGTTTTGGCGACCGTGCAGGTAGATTTGTTGGACAGCTTGCTGGATGGGGTCTGCTTGGGGCTATAACAGCAGCCACTCTCGGTAAAGGAACTGTGGCAGTTCTTGGTGGAGCAACTATGGCCACCAAAGGAGGACTAACAGCTAAGGCTATAAAATATGGCGTTTCTGGAGCAGCTACAAGTGCTTTAGCTGGCGTAGATGAAGACCTGCCTCCGGGAGAACTGGCTAAAAGAGCAGGATACGGAGCTGCTGCTGGTGTGTTCTTCACAATGCTTGGACCAATGACTAAAGGCATCAGGGCAGATATAATGAGCAGGTATTATATGACTCGGATGGGTATTGAGGGAAGACATCTTGCTCCCGGTGTGGCTCCAAACATATTAAAGAATAAGGGAGCCTTAGCCAGCCATGTTCGTGGGATGACTAAGCCACAGGCTCAAGCTATACTTGACGAGATGGACTTAACCAAGCTGCCTCCTGGAGTGAAATCTAATCTAAAGAATACTATAAGCACCCCACAGTGGAAACAGGTTGAGAATATGTCTCCCCGTCAGGCAGCCTCAATGTTTCATCAGAGAGTGCCAATCAAGCAGAGGTCACAGTTACCTCAAGACCAGCTTGGACTTATAATGGACAGTCTCTTTGGCGAACCGACATATCGGAAGATGCTAAAGCCCATAATGAGACCCGCTATTAAGAGTGTATACAAGAGCAGGAAGATGCAGTTAAGAGCTGATAATGGACTTCCTCTTGACCACAGTAGTGCTTATGAACTTGCACTTTTAGGAAGAGCTCCTGGTAATCCAAGACTTACTGAAAACCTGCCTGATGGGTTGGTAGGAAAAGAGATAAACAAGAGACACCTGCAGGGACAGTTAAAATCTCTACAGGGTATGATTTCAAATAGACTGAAGAAGAAACAGCAGTTGATGGAAGAAACCAGTGGACATCCTGCTTATCTGCCCGGAGCTGGAAGAAACTATTTAGATTATACCAAGCAGGAAAGTAGACTTAAATATTTGCAGGGACAGCTTACCAAGTTTCAGAAAGCAGGTAAAAGCTCCGAAGTAATTAGAGTAAGAAAAGAGATACAAGATGTAAGAGGAGAAATGAGCAGGATACTCAATAACGTAGGCGTAGACGCAGACACTATGAAACAAAACCATCTGCGGTATACACAGTGGAGAGACCTCACAAGAGAAATTGACCAGTTGGAAACAGCACGATACAGCCTGAGCCCCCGTGTGGAAAAGACTCTGAGGTTAGCCGACAGAGGTATCTACCAAAAAGCTCTGGATGAAACTCCTGCTGAAGAGGCTAGAGCTATCCATCAGGCATGGGGAGTAGAGGCTAAAGTTCCAAAGCCTCCTCTACTAGATATTCTCCGTAAGTATAAGGTAATCAGTCCTGACCAGTTACCTGCAAAGGGTAAGTCTGAATACTACACCAAAAGGTTTATGATGAAACAAGCCGGTGAGGCTGTGGAAGAAAGTCATGGGTTCTTCTTCAACAATGAAAAGTTTATGCCTAAGGATACTATTGGAGTTCTACGGAAGAAGTATCAGTTAATGCCTGATGTTAAGGTTCCAACTGCACTTGATGAGGCATTAAGGTATAAGCCCCCAAGTTTTTGGGAAAGATACTTTGCTCCCAAAAGAGGTCCCTTTGGTGAGGGAACTCAACGGGTATTTAGAAACGCACTCTCCAGTAAAAGACAGTTTGAGGACATGTGGGAAGGCAGAGTCACTAAGCTAACTCACGGACTCAAACCGGAAGAACGCAGAGCTATCTACAAGTATCTGGTCTCTCAAGATAAGCAACAGGCAAGAAGTGCACTAATCAGAGAAGGAACGGAAGTTCAAGGAGCACCTAAATGGACTCCTGCTCTAGAGAAGAAAGCCGAAGGCGTTGAAAAGTTATTTAGAGAGTTAGCAGAAAAGTTTGGAATGGACCCAAGTCGTCTTATCCAAAACTATCTCCCACGAATTGCAGGAGAAGGTTGGGCGACTACCAGACGGACTGTTGCAGGTATCCCAGTGAAACACAAGCCCTTCTTTGAGGAAATGAGAACTGGCTATCTGGTAGGAGCAGAACAGGACGTTGACTCACTACTTCGTGCTTATATACGTTCTGGCTCTAAAAAGCTGTTCCTTGACCCTGCATTTAGAGTTACCGATAAGCGGTGGGCTCCAAAGGAGTTTGTTAAAAGAGTTAAGGTTGAGATGGATGACCTACTTCGAGAACATACCCCTGTGGGACAGCGAACAAAAATTACTCCCGACAAACTACCTGCAAGAGCCAAGATGCAGTATGACCGACTGGCTAAAGAAATGCAAAATGTTGAAGACGACATGGCACGTAAAATACAGGGAGCAGTTAAGAGGGGAATTCCACATGCTCAGGCAGAGGAAACCTTCGGCATGGACCCCTCCAAGCTGGATATGTATACCAACTTTAAGAGGAGCACGTTGGGTATGCCGGAAGACCTGCAGAACTTGGTGAACACAACCCTTAACTCTGCAGGAAAACTGTTATATGGTAAAGACCCTGGAGGAAACTTCACAAGGGATATATCATCCTGGCTGATGTGGTTGCAATACAACAGCACATTGAGCTGGAATCTGTTTTCTCCAATTAAGAACCTGACTCAGCAGATACTATCTGTGGCAACTCTGGACGATAACCCATTAGTGGGTATCAAATACTGGGGTAAGGCTTACAGGTATCTGATGACAGAACAGGGAAGACATTTTGCAGCTTTAACCAATGCTAACTTAACCAATCGTATATCTCACCAAGCTCTGTCTTATCAGTATTCAGCAGCCAGTAAGTATCCCTGGTTACAGAAGTTTGCTGATGCCGGATTTGCTGGATTTAAGAAGTCAGACAGAATGAACGTAACAGTATCCCACATGATGAAACTAATGTATGAAAGAGACAGAGGAGCATCTATAGCAGACGCTGTGGAAAGTGCGTATACTTTCACTATGGGAACTCAGTTCATGTATGGTGTAGACTCTCCTATGATTTATGAGAATAGTTTTGGTAGGTTACTTGGAACTCTATTAAGCTGGCCTTTAAATTTTACTCACCTGATGAGAGAACATGCAAGTCAAGGAGCTTACCAGAAAGCAGCTACAGCTCTTGGAGGATATGTTCTTGCCTCAGAGGCTTTGTCTGCATCAGGTCTTAGTTTCCAGAGTATTCATCCAGCACAGACAGCAGAAGGACTAATTCCTGTGGCTATGCTTGAAGGAAGTGACAGCTCACCATTGATTATATCAGCTCTAAATGCTCTGTTTGAGTATCCAAGAGCTTTAGGTTCTGGCGACCCTGCTGCAAGAGATTGGGCTTTCCAAGACTTCAAGCGAAGTATGTCTACCTTCATACCTTTTATGACACAGATTAGAAGAATTGATGAGGCTATAGACTTGGTGTATAACGACTTCGTTAAATATGAGAACGACTATAAGAGACAGGCACTATTCGGAGCTGATAGAGGAAGGCTCATGTATGAGGCTAGTCCCGGAGAGGCTGTGGCATCTTTGATTGGAACACCAAGTGCCAAGGTTCAGAGGTTTAGAGATATGAAGATGATTTCAGAAGAGCAGTCTAATTACAGACACCTTCGGGCATCAGCTATGGAAGACTTGTTTGAAGGAGACTTGGAAGGTTTCTTAAAGAAACAAGATAAACTGATAGTCCTATATGGAAAAGGAATAGAGCCACATGAAGTAGAACGAGAGCTGGAAACATACAGAGAAATGAACGCATTTGAACGTAGAGCTATAGGACTACCAGCTACATTTAGAGACCCATTCTTGGGAGAACTTGGTCGAGACCAAGAACGACCACCGGTATTTGAACCTGTGGACTTTCCACAAGTTGGTTTTTAGACATCCCTCCTTATTGGAGGCCCTACGAGGTCTCCTCTTTTTCTTTCTGGCTGTATTCTACACAAGCATACAGCAGTAGAATATAGTTTCTTATATCAGCCAGTCTCTGTTTAAAGCCTTCTCCATCTTCTGTATCCCATACTAATTTAGCATCACCTGACAAGACTGCTCGCTTAACACTTTGGACATGCTTTAGCATGTATAAAAGAGCTACTATTTCTGGTGTTATAACTACTGGTCTGTTGCCAAAGAAGTCGGCTATCTCTTTGAAGTTCTGCAGTCTATCTGTTTCATCAGAATATTCTTTTGCTTTCCAAATCATAATGCTCTCTTCTTTTTGTGTAAACTCTTCCATTATTTTTCCAAAGTCTTTAGGGTTCATCAGTTTTTTCCTCCTCATTAATGTCTACCAACTTGGATAGATTAGAGTTTATTCGGTTTAGTGAGTCAAGCATTTCTCCCAACAAAAAGAAGAAATGAGTAATGTCATCTTTAGTCATGTTTAGCCTCCTTTAGCAACCTGCTGAGCTGATAATATACGACATAAGCATAAAAGCAGCTCCGTAGAAAATTACAGCACAAAGAAATTCTTTAAGTTTTTCTCCATCCATCTTGTCACCTCCTA
>SL_3KL_010_SEDDRAFT_10005240_pt1 | contig 11669 bp, 6 predicted proteins | sample SodLakKL_010_SED_2_FD_10381 | JGI IMG/M metagenome (IMG submission 10381)
CCTGCCGCTGCCGCTGCTGAGGAAGAAGAAAAAGATGAGTTTGATGTAGTTCTTACTTCGGCTGGGGAGAAAAAGATTCAGGTAATCAAGGTTGTTCGTGAGATTACCGGTCTGGGTCTTAAAGAAGCAAAAGCCCTTGTTGATGAAGTTCCCGGCAAAGTTCAGGAAAAAGTGAATAAGGAAGAAGCTGAAGCTACCAAGGCAAAAATTGAAGAAGCCGGCGGTGCTATTGAACTGAAGTAGAGATACAAAAAGGAAAGTTATTGTCAGGCGGGACTGCTGTCAATCGGCAGTCCCGCCTTAGTTGCTGTAAAAATATTTATTTTATCCGTTGACACAACAAAACCCTTATGATAAAATTTAAAGATGTCTAGAACTACAACTATGTGCAATTTTAGAATGATTCGATTAGCCTTCTCATTAATGACATACCCATTATAGGAGCAACTAAGGTTACTAGCTTCAAAATTGATTTTTTCCTGTTTTAATACGGTTTTTAATCATAAATCAGGTGTCAGGGGAGTGATTTTTTTTAATGTCCATCAGTGCTGCTGCAGGCATAAGTAAACGTCGTTCTTATGCAAGGATTACCGAAGTGCTCGACCTGCCGAATCTGATTGAAGTACAGCGCAGTTCGTTTGAGTGGTTTCTTAACCAGGGTCTGAAAGAAATATTCGAAGATTTTTCACCAATCCAGGATTTTACGGGAAACCTGGTCCTGGAGTTCTATGATTATTCGCTTGGTGAACCTAAATATTCGGTCGAAGACTGTAAGGAGCGTGATGCTACATACGCTGTTCCCTTAAAGGTAAGAGTGCGGCTGATTAACCAGGAAACCGGTGAAGTCAAAGAACAGGAAGTTTTTATGGGCGATTTCCCGATGATGACCGAGAATGGGACCTTTGTTATTAATGGTGCCGAAAGGGTTATTGTCAGTCAGCTGGTCAGGTCTCCGGGTGTTTATTTTAAGAAGCAGCCCGACCCAACCGGCAGNACCGGTAAAGAATTGATCAGCGCCACCATAATCCCGAACCGCGGTACATGGCTTGAATTTGAAACCGATGTCAACGAAGGATTATATGTGAGAGTTGACAGGACCAGAAAAATCCCTGTTACTGTTTTGCTGCGTGCTATCGGTTACGGAAGCGATGAAGAGATAAACGAGCTTTTAAATCATGATCCCCGGCTTGTTGATATCCTGGACAAAGATCATACTGATACTGTCGATTCAGCGCTGCTCGAGATTTATAAGCGCCTGCGTCCCGGTGAGCCTTTAAATGTAGAAAATGCCCGCTCGCTGTTTGAGTCGCTTTTCTTTGATGGTAAACGCTATGATTTTGCGCGGGTTGGCAGGTATAAGGCTAACAAGAAGCTGTCGATGACAAACCGACTTTTTGGTCAGGAGCTGTCAGAGGATATCAAGGATCCTGTAAGTGGAACAGTTCTTTATCCTGCAGGAACAGTCGTTGATGAAGACACCGCCCGGATTATTGAAGAGCATAATATTCAGCGGGTTAAGATCAGGCATCGGGAGAAAGACCACCTTGTAATCAGTAACGGAAACGTTGATCTTTCAACCAGGCATTTGGTCTCTTTAGATATAATTGCGACAATCAATTACATTTTAAACCTCTTCGAAGGTATCGGTCACATTGACGACATCGACCATCTTGGTAACCGTCGTTTGCGCAGTGTTGGCGAACTTTTACAAAACCAGTTTCGGATTGGTCTGTCTCGTATGGAAAGAGTCGTTCGCGAGAGGATGACCATTCAGGATGTTGAGGCGATTACACCACAGGCTCTTATCAATATCCGACCTGTAATAGCTTCAATCAAGGAGTTTTTTGGCAGCAGCCAGCTGTCCCAGTTTATGGATCAAACCAATCCGCTGGCTGAACTAACCCATAAGCGCCGCCTTAGCGCCCTGGGCCCCGGTGGGCTAAGCCGGGAAAGGGCTGGCTTTGAAGTCCGTGACGTCCATCACTCGCACTATGGTCGAATTTGTCCAATCGAGACTCCAGAAGGTCCAAATATCGGCCTGATTGGTTCGCTTGGCACTTATGCGCGGATTAATGAATACGGCTTCATTGAAACTCCTTATCAGCGAGTTGACAAAAAAGAAGGACGGGTTACTTCGGAAATTGTCTATCTGACAGCAGATGACGAAGACCGTTTCGTTATTGCCCAGGCAAATGCTATTCTTGATGAAAAGGGTTATTTCGTCAATAATCGCGTCACATGTCGTTATTACTACGATACAGTTATGCGTCATCCCAACGAAGTTGATTTTATGGATGTTTCACCCAAGCAGCTGGTCAGTGTAGCAACGGCATTGATTCCTTTCCTCGAAAATGATGATGCAAACCGTGCCCTGATGGGCGCGAATATGCAGCGCCAGGCAGTCCCTCTTCTTAAGACGGAAGCTCCTTTTGTAGGAACAGGGCTTGAATCGAAAGCTGCTCTTGATTCGGGAGCTGTAGCTGTCTGTCTCACTGACGGCGAGGTTGTGCGTGTTACCAGCAATGAAATAATTATTCGCCGCGATGATGAGGATGAAGGCCAAAATTTTAATATTAACGGCCGTACCAGGGAGCGTTTCGAAGCAGAAAGGCGTCCCGGTTTTGAAGGCGGGCTTGATATTTACACCTTACAAAAGTTTAAACGCTCCAACCAGGGCACCTGTGTCAATCAGCACCCCATTGTCCAACGTGGTCAGAAAGTGAAGTTTGGTGAAGTTATCGCTGATGGTTCCTGTACCAGTGATGGTGAGATGGCGCTGGGTCGCAATATCCTTGTTGCTTTTATGCCCTGGGAAGGCTATAACTATGAAGATGCTATCTTGATTAGCGAAAGAATGGTTAAAGAGGATGTTTTTACCTCGATACATATAGAAGAGTACGAATCGGAGGCCCGGGATACCAAGCTGGGTCCTGAAGAGATTACCCGTGATATCCCCAATGTTGGAGAAGAGGCTTTAAAAGATCTTGATGGGCGCGGAATAATCCGTATCGGGGCAGAAGTGAGAGCAGGCGATATCCTGGTCGGTAAAGTTACTCCCAAGGGAGAAACAGAGCTCACCGCTGAAGAACGTCTGCTCAGGGCTATTTTCGGCGAAAAAGCCCGCGAGGTTCGTGATACATCTCTGCGAATACCTCACGGTGAATCCGGTATTGTTGTCGATGTCAAAGTTTTTAACCGAGACGAAGGTGACGAACTTTCGCCCGGCGTCAATCAGCTGGTGCGGGTTTATGTTGCCCAGAAAAGAAAGATATCTGAAGGCGATAAGATGGCCGGTCGGCATGGCAACAAGGGTGTCATTGCCCGGATCTTGCCCGAAGAAGATATGCCTTTCCTGCCTGACGGCACGCCAATCGGCATTGTTTTAAACCCCCTGGGTGTTCCTTCCCGCATGAATATCGGACAGGTTTTAGAAACTCACCTTGGCCGTGCCGCCGAAGCGCTGGGCATACGCATTGCGTCACCTGTTTTTGACGGAGCAACAGAAAGCGATGTCTTTGCCGCCTTTGAAGAAGCAGGTCTTTCGTTAAACGGTAAAAGTATTCTTTATGATGGCCGCACCGGGGAGCGTTTTGATGAGGAAGTAACCGTGGGCTATGTTTACATGCTTAAGCTGGCTCACCTGGTTGACGATAAAATTCATGCCCGCTCCACGGGGCCGTATTCGCTTGTAACCCAGCAGCCCCTGGGTGGTAAAGCCCAGTTTGGCGGGCAGCGCTTCGGAGAAATGGAGGTTTGGGCCCTGGAAGCATACGGAGCAGCTTATACCCTGCAGGAAATCCTGACGGTTAAGTCAGATGACGTTGTCGGGCGGGTCAAGACCTATGAAGCTATAGTTAAAGGTGAAAATATCCCTGAACCGGGAGTACCCGAATCATTTAAGGTGCTGGTTAAAGAATTGCAGAGCCTGTGTCTTGATGTACGGGTGCTCAGTGAAGAATCCGGAGAGGTTGAAATTAAAGAGGGCGATGATGATTCAGATTACCGCCGCCTTGACGTTAATATCGAAGGAATGGAGTCGGATGAAGATGACCTGGATCGCTTCATCTACCGTAAAGAACCTCAGGTAGAAGATGAGACTTTAACGGAAGCAAAGAAAGACAAGAAAAAGACTGTTGATAAGGAAGAAGAGTTAAACCTCGAGAGTGAAGCTGGAGAAGAGGAAGAGGCAATTATACCGCAGGTAATGAAGCCTGACGAAGTTGAAGAAGTCTCCCTTGATCAACTTGAAGAACTTGAAGATGAAGAAGACGAAGAAAATAATGACGTGCCCGGGCCGAAACGTTCATCCAAAAAGGACGTCAGCGTTGAAGAACTCGGGGAAGAGAATGAAGAGTTGGAAGAAGACGATGATAGTAATCTCTAATTGCAAAACAGGTGAAGATTGGCGAAAGGAGAGATCTTTTTGTTGGATGTAAATAATTTCGATGCCCTGAAAATCGGTTTGGCATCATCTGAGAAGATCAGGGCCTGGTCGCGAGGCGAGGTAAAGAAGCCGGAAACCATTAACTACCGCACTCTGAAACCGGAACGTGAAGGCCTCTTCTGTGAGAAGATATTTGGTCCGCAAAAAGACTGGGAATGTCACTGCGGAAAATACAAGCGTGTTCGCTATCGTGGGATTGTTTGCGACCGCTGCGGGGTTGAAGTAACAAGGGCCAAGGTGCGGCGCGAAAGAATGGGGCACATTGAACTCGCTGCCCCGGTTTCGCACATTTGGTATTTTAAAGGAATTCCCAGCCGGATGGGTTTACTGCTCGACATGTCACCGCGTAACCTGGAAAAAGTGCTTTACTTTGCCGCTTATGTGGTAATAGATCCCGGCGAAACTTATCTTAGTGATAAACAGCTTTTAACTGAAGTGGAATACCGCGAGTATTTTGAAAAGTACCAGGCTCTTTTTAAATCAAATAAAGGGTTTAAGGCTGAAATGGGTGCCGAAGCGATCAAAAAGCTGCTTGCATCGCTTGACCTGGATGAAATTGCCACCGAGCTGCGCGAAGAATTGGCTGTATCCAGCGGTCAGAAAAAAGTGCGGGCAATCCGCCGCCTGGAAGTGGTCGAAGCATTCCGGCAGTCGGGCAACGATCCTTCGTGGATGATCCTGGATGGCATACCCGTAATTCCGCCGGACCTGCGCCCAATGGTCCAGTTAGACGGGGGCAGGTTTGCCACCTCTGACTTAAACGACCTTTACAGGAGAGTTATAAACCGTAACAATCGTTTGAAGCGCCTACTTGACCTGGGTGCTCCGGATATCATTGTCCGCAATGAAAAGCGGATGCTGCAGGAAGCAGTTGACGCCTTAATAGACAATGGTCGTCGTGGACGACCGGTAACCGGCCCCGGTAACCGGCCGTTAAAGTCCTTAAGTGATATGCTTAAAGGAAAACAGGGGCGTTTTCGCCAGAATCTTCTCGGCAAGCGAGTAGACTATTCGGGCCGATCTGTAATAGTTGTTGGTCCGGATCTAAAACTATACCAGTGCGGTCTGCCCAAGGAAATGGCGCTCGAGCTGTTTAAACCATTTGTGATGAAGCGCCTGGTAAGCGGTGGTCTCGCCCATAATATTAAGAGCGCCAAGCGGATGGTTGAAAAAGTACGTCCCGAAGTCTGGGATGTGCTTGAAGAAGTGATCAGGGATCATCCTGTCCTTTTGAACCGCGCTCCGACCCTGCACCGCCTCGGCATTCAGGCTTTCGAACCGGTGCTGGTAGAAGGACGTGCCATACAGATTCACCCGCTGGTATGTGCTGCTTACAATGCCGACTTCGACGGCGACCAGATGGCTGTACACGTGCCGCTGTCGGCAGAAGCACAGGCGGAATCGCGCCTGCTCATGCTTTCAGCTCACAATATTCTTAACCCCAAGGAGGGGCGCCCCGTAACTACTCCGACCCAGGATATGGTCCTCGGGTGCTACTACCTGACCCTTGAAAAAGACGGGTCAAAGGGAGAAGGAAAAGTATTTCCAAATACAGACGAGGCAATTATCGCTTACGATCTGGGCAACATTGATCTGCATGCGCGTATATTTATTCGTGCTTCAGGTTTCAAAGGTCGCGATTTCGCCCGTCGCAAAAAATACCTGTTAACCACTGTCGGCAAACTGATTTTTAACGATGTGTTTCCCAAAGACTTTACCTATATTAATAATGCCGATTTTGTTAACTTTTTACCCGAAGAAAGTTTCGTGCCCTTAAAGAATTTCGAGCCGAAAAAGTTTCTTAAAAAGCTTCCGCGTAACAGGGCCATTAAGAAGGATTTTCTGGCTGAACTTATAGCCCGTTGTTATCGCTTGTATGGTAATACCCGCACAGCAGAAATTCTTGATAATGTTAAGAAACTGGGCTTCCATTATGCTACGCGGGCTGGAATTACTGTTGCGGTCAGCGATATAATAATTCCACCGGAAAAACAAGAAATTCTCACTTTGGCCGAAGAAAAAGTTGAAGCTACCGAAGATCAGTATGCCCACGGTTTAATTACCGAAAAAGAGCGCTACGATAGGGTTATTGAAGTCTGGGGCAAGGCCAAGGAAGATGTAACGGCTTCCCTGATGAATGGCCTGGATGAGCTTAACCCAATTTATATGATGGCTCACTCCGGAGCTCGCGGTAACGAATCGCAGATTACGCAGCTGGCAGGGATGCGCGGTTTAATGGCCGACCCGGCCGGAAGGATTATCGATATTCCGATCAAGGCTAACTTCCGTGAAGGGTTAACTGTTCTCGAATATTTTATTTCAACTCATGGGGCCCGCAAAGGACTTGCTGATACAGCTTTAAAAACTGCTGATTCGGGTTATCTCACACGCAGACTGGTTGACGTGGTTCAGGATGTTATTGTTCGTGAAGATGATTGTGGCACCGGTCAGGCCATAGGGTTAAGCGAATTTCTGGATAACGAAGAAACCCTGGAAGATGCCGTTAGCAGGCTCATCGGTCGATATACGATGGAACAGGTTTATCATCCCGAATCGGGAGAAGTATTAATCGAAGCCAACACCCTGATTACAGAAGAGATGGCCGAGCAGATAGCCGGGTTAGACATAAGTGAAGTTCGGTTCCGTTCCGTGCTTACATGCAAAACGCGTCATGGTGTTTGTGTTAAGTGCTACGGTCGCGATCTGGCCAGCGGAAAAATAGTCGATGTCGGTGAAGCAGTAGGTATCATAGCCGCCCAATCGATTGGAGAACCCGGTACCCAGTTAACAATGCGGACCTTCCACACCGGGGGTGTGGCCGGTGACGATATCACCCAGGGCCTTCCCAGGGTAGAAGAACTTTTCGAAGCCCGTAAACCGAAAGGCCAGTCCATCATTGCTGAAATTGCAGGCGAAGTTGAAGTTATTGAGACAAGGTATAAACGCGAGATCAGGCTAAGTTCTGAACACGGTGAATCCAGGGTTTATCTCATTCCGTACGGTGCAAGGATTAAGACAGACAATGGGGCGACTGTAAATGCCGGGGATGAGCTGACCGAAGGTTCAATCAACCCTCATGAACTGCTTAAAGTGAAAGGCGTGCGCGGGGTTCAGCTCTACCTGCTCAAAGAGGTCCAATGGGTTTATAAAATGCAGGGTGTCGATATTAGCGACAAACACATCGAAATTATTGTTCGCCAGATGCTCAAGAAGGTCAAGGTTGAAGATCCCGGTGATACAGAGCTTCTTCCCGGCGGCATGCTTGACAGTTATGTTTTTGAAGGCCTCAATAACGCAGTGGTTGAAGAAGGCGGCCAACCAGCCATAGCCCGTGCCCTCCTGCTTGGCATAACAAAAACCTCACTGGCTACCGAATCGTTTCTCTCTGCAGCTTCATTCCAGGAAACTACACGTGTTCTGACTGAAGCTTCAATCAAGGGTCGCCAGGATCAGCTTTTAGGTCTTAAAGAGAACGTAATTATCGGAAAACTGATCCCGGCCGGGACGGGGATGACCCGGTATCGTAATATCGAAGTCCACCCGCTGGGTCTGGAGCAGGAACCGGAGAAAGAAAAGAAGCCGGAAGCTGATCTTAACCTCGATACCGAAGAGACCGCGATCGTATCGACCGGTGATCAGCGGCCGGAAAGAATTGAAGAAGATCCGGAAATGTTTGAGGATTAACCCGAATGTTTTTATTGACAAGGGTGCTGTACGGTGTTAAACTCTTATGGTGCCTCAACTAAGATTCCGGGAGAGGTTTATATAAGGAAGGTGTGCCTTTCCATTGGATGATTTAATAAACAATTCCCGAAACAAAGTAGTCGGGACAAAACAGACGATAAAAGCTATTGAAAATGGTGAAGTTCATAAGGTTTTTATTGCCAGGGACGCGGAAGAAAAAGTTATCAGTCCGGTAGTTACTTTATGTGAAGAGAAAAATATTGAGCCACATTATGTCGAATCGATGCAGCAGCTCGGAAAATTATGCGGCATAAAGGTAAAAGCAGCAACTGCTGCTATTAAAGAATAAGAAGGAGGTGGACTAATGCCGACAATTAACCAATTGGTTCGTAAAGGCCGCAAGCAAGTGACCCATAAGTCATCTGCCCCGGCATTGGATCGTTCACCGCAAAAAAGAGGCGTCTGTATCCGTGTTTCGACAACAACGCCGAAAAAGCCAAACTCAGCCTTGCGTAAAATTGCCAGGGTTCGTCTGACAAATGGAATTGAAGCTACCGCTTACATTCCCGGTATTGGGCATAACCTGCAAGAGCACTCAGTTGTTTTGGTCAGGGGCGGCCGGGTTAAGGACTTGCCCGGAGTGCGCTATCACCTGGTCAGGGGAGCACTGGATGCAGCCGGTGTTGAAAACCGGGCCCAGGGGCGCTCAAAATACGGCACTAAGAAGCCGAAAGTATAGTAAAAACGTGAGGAGTGGATGATATAAGATGCCTCGTAAAGGCCCTGTTTCAAAAAGGGAAATACTAGCAGACCCGGTTTACAACAGCAAGTTGGTGACCCGGTTTATAAACAAGTTAATGTACGATGGACAAAGGGGATCAGCCCAGGAAATTATATATGATGCTTTCGATATAATCCGCGAAAAAAGCGGAAATGAACCGCATGAAGTATTTGAAACAGCAATGCGTAATGTGGCTCCTGTCCTGGAAGTCAAACCCCGGCGTGTTGGTGGAGCGACATACCAGGTGCCGGTGGAAGTGAGTTCACATCGTAAAAATATCCTGGCAATCCGTTGGGTAATTGGTTTTGCCCGCAATCGTGGAGAGAAAACGATGGCCCAGCGCCTGGCCGGAGAATTGATGGATGCTGCCAATAATACCGGTGGTTCTATTAAGAAGAAAGAAGATACCCATAAAATGGCTGAAGCCAATAAAGCTTTTGCCCATTACCGCTGGTAACAATTAATATTAGTTTAATGAGATTTTTATATCGCAAAGGCCGTTCAGTTTAAATTTAGTTTGTTCTACCCGGGTGACCGGTATGCTGATCAGCGGCCTCTGCATTAGAAAGGAGGGATAAGATGAGCAAGGAAGCAGAATTAGGAAAAATTAGAAACATAGGCATTGCTGCCCATATTGATGCCGGCAAGACAACAACTACCGAGAGAATCCTGTTTTATTCAGGACGCTTACACAAGCTTGGTGAAGTTCATGATGGCACTGCAACTATGGATTGGATGGCCCAGGAACAAGAGCGTGGTATAACTATAACTTCCGCAGCCACAACCTGTAAATGGAAAGATTGCCTTATTAATATTATCGATACGCCCGGACACGTGGACTTTACCGTAGAGGTAGAGCGTTCACTTCGTGTCTTGGATGGAGTGGTTGCTGTATTTTGTGCTAAAGGCGGGGTAGAGCCGCAGTCAGAAACAGTCTGGCGGCAGGCCGATCGCTACCATGTTCCCCGACTGGCTTATATTAATAAAATGGATACAGTCGGCGCAAATTACTTCAATGTTATAGATCAGTTAAAAGATAAACTCCATGCTCATGTCCTTCCGATTCAACTGCCTATTGGCGAAGAAGCTGACTTTAACGGTATAATTGATCTTATTACCGGTAAAGCAATTAAATATGAAGATGATCTTGGAACCCGCAGTTCAGAAACCGACATTCCCGAAGAAATGCAAGAGAAGGTTGCTGACTACAGGGAGAAAATACTGGAAACAGTTGCCGAGTATGATGACGATCTGATGGAGAAGTACTTTAACAATGAGGAAATAACAGTCGATGAGTGTTACCGGGCTTTGCGTAAAGCGACCATTCATCACAACCTGGTTCCTGTGTTATGTGGATCTTCATACAAGAACAAAGGTGTGCAGTTATTACTAGATGCTGTTGTTCACCTGCTTCCTTCTCCGGTTGAGGTTGGAGCAGTTAAGGGTTATAACCCCGACAGTGGTGAAGAGGACTTTCGTCTTCCCGCAAATGATGCGCCTTTCGCAGCCCTGGTCTTTAAGATCATGGTCGATCCTTTTGTTGGGAAACTTGCTTTTGCCCGCGTTTATTCGGGGACTCTGAAAAAAGGGACAACCCTGCTTAACGCAACCCGCCAGAAGAAACAGCGTATTGGAAGATTAATCCGGATGCATGCTAACTTCCGGGAAGAAATAGAACAGGCTACAACCGGTGATATTGTTGGATTAATCGGACCGAAAGAAATCGGGACAGGTGAAACGCTGTGCGCAATGAACAACCCAATAATCCTTGAGAATATCCAGTTTCCCGAGCCGGTTATTTCAGTGGCCATTGAGCCGAAGACGAAGGCTGACCAGGAAAAAATGGCAGTTTCGATGCAGCAGTTGTCTGAAGAGGATCCCACCTTTCTAATTCATACCGATCAGGAAACAGGACAAACAATTATTTCGGGTATGGGTGAACTTCATCTCGAAATTATTACTGACCGTCTTCTGCGTGAGTTTAAGGTGCAGGCAAATGTTGGTCGGCCGCAGGTAGCTTACAAGGAAACTATCGTCAACGAAACTACTGCAGAAGGACGTTTTGTTCGTCAGTCAGGTGGGCGTGGTCAATATGGACATGTGGTAATTGATCTTGCCCCTCTTGAATCTGGCGGTGGTTTTGTTTTTGAGGATAAAATTGTCGGCGGCGCTATTCCGAAGGAATTTATTCCCGCGGTTGAGAGCGGTATGAAAGAGGCAGCTCTGAACGGGGTTTTAGCCGGCTACCCTGTTGTTGATGTTAAGGTTGTCTTAAAAGACGGTTCTTTTCACGAGGTCGATTCTTCCGAACTGGCTTTTCGTATAGCCGGTTCCAAGGCTTTCAAAACAGCGCTTTCGAAAGCAAAACCGGTTCTTTTAGAGCCGGTGATGAAGATAGAAATATCAGCGCCCGAGGAATATTTGGGCGAGATAATTGGCGACTTTACCGGTCGCCGCGGACGCATTCTCGGCACAGAGCAGAGAAGCGGCCTTCAGGTAGTGAGGGGAGTTGTCCCCTTGTCCGAAATTTTTGGCTACATGACCGAACTTCGCTCCCATACCCAGGGACGTGGTGTCTATAACATGGAATTTTATCGCTATGAAGTAGTTCCAGAGAGCATTGCTACGAAAATAATTACTCAAAGTGTTGCTTATTAATTGTTGGAGGTGCATTTAGTTGGCTAAGCAAAAGTTTGAACGAACAAAACCGCACGTTAATGTAGGGACGATTGGTCACGTGGACCACGGCAAGACGACGTT
>SL_3KL_010_SEDDRAFT_10005241_pt1 | contig 11666 bp, 7 predicted proteins | sample SodLakKL_010_SED_2_FD_10381 | JGI IMG/M metagenome (IMG submission 10381)
GGATGAGTCACCGTCGTGACGAGGAAGACGAGCGGCTGGCCGCCGCCGGCCTGACCATCGCCGAGTTGCTGATCGACGTCGCTGCGGCCGAGCGCATGGCCGAGCTGGCTTCGCCGAGCCAGCGCGAGCGTGCCATGGACGATCTGCGCCAGGCGGTGCGGGCGCGCGAGCAGGTCTGCGTGGGCACGCTGCTGGACCTGTACCGTTTTGGTCGCGAGGACTACGCCGACGAGGATCTGCCGCTGACGGACGGGCGCTGGTCGGAGGATCCGTTCGACCCGGACACGCTGCGCTATCACGGCATCCGCACCACGGGCCATGCCGGCATCGGCGCCGGGGCGGGTGCCGTGGTGGATGTTGCCACCGGCGGCCTGACGCTGGGCACGGGCACCCTGGTAGGGGCAGCCCTGGGCACCGGCGTGGGTCTGGCCCGTGGCTTCGGCGTGCGCATCGGCGATCGCCTGCGCGGTCGCGAGCGACTGATGGTCGACGATGCCACACTGCGGCTGCTGGCTTCGCGCCAGCTCAAGCTCCTGGCCGGTCTGCGCCAGCGCGGCCACGCTGCCCGGCTGCCGCTGCCCGCCGCGGCGCGGGAACGCTGGGCGGTGGAGCGCCTGCCGGCCCCCTTGCGCAGCGCCAGGCGACATTCGTCCTGGTCGACGCTCAACCCCGGGTCTATGCCTGACGCGGCGGGAGCCCCCCAGGCGGCGAGTCGCCTGGCCCGTGCGTTGATCGAGGACCTTGAACGGGAGTCTGCCGAGGTGCCAGGCGCCTCCGCGGCGGCCGACGACTGAAAATCAGCGCTGGTAATTCGTTTCCGCGTGAGTTACACTCGGCATGCCTGTAGATTATGGCAGTGAGTGTTCAGGTCGTTATCCCTCCCGGTTTGCCTCCGAAAACCCCCCTCTCATAAGCTGCACGCTTTCTCTTTTTTTGCAATTTCAAGAAGGTAGTAAGAACATGGCAACTGGTTCCGTCAAGTGGTTCAACGAGGCGAAGGGTTTCGGTTTCATCAGTCAGGATGATGGTGGCAAGGACGTATTCGTGCATTTCAGCGCCATCCAGGGCAGCGGCTTCAAGACGCTGGCCGAAGGTCAGAAGGTCTCCTTCGACATTCAGGACGGCCCGAAAGGCCCGCAGGCTGCGAACGTCCAGCCTGCCTGATCGTCCGACCTGGCAACAGGTTTTCACGAAAACCCCGCCTCGTGCGGGGTTTTTTGATCCAGGTCCATTTTCGGCGTCGACGAGACGCCTACACTGCCGGTTGAGAATATGAAAAAAACCGGCGTGACCGCCCATGCATGACTCTTCATCCAGTGAAGCTCCGCTGCCGCTCGATCCGCCACTGAGCGCGGAAGAGGCGCGCGTGCTGGGTTGCCTGATCGAGAAAGAGGCGACCACCCCCGAGGCGTATCCCCTGACGCAGAATGCCTGCGTCACCGCGGCCAACCAGAAGACCAGCCGTCATCCGGTCATGAAGCTCGATCCCGGGCGGGTCGGCCAGGCCTTGCGACAGCTCGAGCAGCGCGGCCTGGTCCGCAGCGAATTCGGCTCCCGCGCCAGCCGCTATGCTCACCTGGTGGACAGCGCGATGTCGCTGACGCCGGCCCAGCGCACCTTGCTGGGCCTGCTTCTGCTGCGCGGCCCGCAGACCCTGGCCGAACTGTTCGCCCGCAGCGAGCGCCTGCATCGTTTCGATGATCTGGACGAGGTGCGGTTTTGCCTGGAGCGTTTGGCCGGGCGCGATGCGCCGCTGGTCGTGCAGGTGCCGCGAGGCCCCGGGCAGCGTGAGGAGCGTTATGCCCAGACCCTGGCCGGGCAGGTCGTCGAGGCCAGTGCGGTCAGTCGCAAGTCGGCAGCCGAGGGCTCCGCCGCAGAGAGGGCCGTGAGCCCGGATTTGGATCAGCGTCTGAGCGCCCTGGAAAGTCGGGTCGCGGCGCTGGAGGCGGGCATGAAGATGCTCCTGCCCGGCGGGCCCCATTCGCCGTCCCAGTAGGTTTTTCAGCCGGCGCCGGCCAGCAGGGCCGACGGCGCTTCCCCTTCACAGCTCAGGCGCCGAAAGTCATCGCGCAGCGAGGTCAGTCGAGCCACCATCCGGTTGATGTGCCGGGAGTCGGAGAGTTGAATCACGTCTTCCAGTGCCGCCAGGGTCAATGCCCGGTTGGATTCCATGGCGGCCTGGTATTCCGCTGACCAGGCCGATTCCGGCCGCATCAGCGCGGCGATTTCTTCAGCCAGGAAATCCGGGTCGTCGCGACGTTCCAGGGCCGCTGCCAGTCGTCCCTGCCAATAGCGGCGCTGGGCCAGGTGATAGGGTTCGGTCGCCGTGACGGATTCGGCCCAGAGGCTCAGACGCTCTGTTTGCGCAGCGTTGGTCCGACCCATCAGGCGGCGCAGCGAGCGCTCCATCGAGGCCAGCCGGTCCTCGGCCAGATCCTCGCTTGTTTTTTCCTCGACCCGGACACGCACCTCCTCCGTGCGTTCATCGAAGGCCGCCAGCACCTGCTGCACCTGGCCGTCGTCCAGCGAGGCGGCCAGTTCGGTCAGCATGGCCAGGCTGCGTTCGGTCAGGGTGCGTCCGAACACCGCGATGGCCGCGCCGTATTCGGCCAGGCGTTCGGCATCGAGGCGGCCCGCGAGCAGATCCACGCGCATTTGCTCGAGCAGGCCGTGGTAGCTGGCCAGCTGGGTGGCGCAGTGCCAGCTCAGCTCCTCGTCCAGCCACGCGCGCAGCATGGCTTCCTGCTCGCGGTCCAGGCTGACCTGCTGGTTGACCCAGCGCACGGTCAGCCAATCCAGGTTGTTGTAGGCCGTGCGCACGCCGCAGCCGCTCAGGCTGATCCCGAGCAGCAACAGCAGGAAAGAGCGGGCGACGATTCGCATGGACACAGACTGCGCCCGGCCCAGTCAAGAAGGTGTCATCGGCCGACTAGCGGGTTTCCTCCCGACGGGCTTCCAGCGGTGGCTGGCGTCGATCTTCAGGGCATAGAAACGGGCGACCGTGGCTGCCGCCGTGGTAGTGATACTCGGCATCGCCGACCGCCAGCACCACGCGGTAGCCCGGCACCAGGGCCTGGGTGTAGGCGAACCCGGGCTGCGGACAGCCGAGCGCACCGTCCGACCAGGTCACGGGCTCGACCGCGCGGACCTCGATGTCGGCAGCCAGCACCCGCAGGCGCCGGCTCAGATCGCGCCGGGCGTCGTCGCGCATGGCCTCGGCCGAATCGATTTCCGCGTTTTCCGGGCCCAGGTCGGCGTCCTGGCTTGCCGGCGTTTCCGGGGCCTTCGGGCTGTGGCTGCAGGCCGCCAGCAGCAGGCTGAGCAGTGCCGAAAGGATCAGCCCGTGCCAGGTGCATGGATAGGGTCTCTGCATCTTGGAGTCTCGCTCCCGTCGCTTGATCGGCTAGTCTGAACGATTATGACAGTCCGTGCGCGTGGAGCAGCCTTGAGCAAGTCGATCCCGACCGCTTCTACCAACGAGATGGCCCGCTGTGGCTGGTGCGGCAGCGACCCGATCTACATCGCCTATGCCTTCATGCAGGCGGTCGGCGTGGTCAACGACCACCTGGTCTCGTGCCCGCGTCACGCCGCCTGTGCGAGCATGAGGCCCGATTTGAATCGACCAATTTGAATTGACCAATCAGAACGGACCGGCCTGAGTTGCCGGCAAGGAGAGCTAGAAGCCATGGTCGTAGTGCATCACCTGGAAGACTCGCGCTCGCAGCGCATTCTCTGGCTGCTGGAAGAGCTGGGCGTGGACTACCGCATCAAGCGCTACGAGCGCGACGAGAAGACCTCGCTGGCGCCCGAGGCGCTGCGCAAGGTCCACCCGCTGGGCAAATCGCCGGTCATCACCGACCAGGGCGAAACCTACGCCGAGTCCGGCGTGATCGTGGAATACCTGGCCCGCAGCTACGGTGATGCGCAGTGGGCGCCGCCGCTCGATGACGACCGTTACTGGCAGTTTGCCTACTGGATGCACTATGCGGAAGGCTCGCTGATGCCGCCGCTGCTGCTCAGGCTGGTCTTCGACCGCCTGCGCAAGGGGCCGGCGCCCTTTTTCATTCGCCCGATCCTGCGCAAGATCGCCGACGAGGTCGACAACCGCTTCATCAACGCGCAGATCGCGACCCACTTCGGCTACGTCGACCGCCACCTGGCCGAGCACGAGTGGTTTGCCGGCGACGACATCTCGGCTGCCGACATCCAGATGAGCTTCCCGCTGGAGGCCGCGCTGTCCCAGGGGATCATCAGCGAAGCCTACCCGGCAGTGATCGCCTACGTGGAGCGTTGCCAGGCGCGTGATGCCTACCGCGAGGCCCTGCGTCGCGGCGGCGACTACGCCTACGGGCCGAAAGCCTGATCCACTCGCTCAGCGGTCGACGGCAAAGCTCAGGTCAACACCGGTATCGCGCTCGCCCGAGACCACGCGCACGCCCCAGCGCTGGGACAGCTCGAAGCGACCCGAAAGCACGTTGCCGGCCTCGAACAGACCGATGCCGTAGCTGACGAACAGGCGCGGCAGCAGGTAAAAGCCGACATTGATCGCCGCCTGGCCATCGGCATGGTCGAAGTTGGCGCCGGTGACCACGTAGGCCAGCGCCTTTTCCTCGCTGGTCGGCGGCTCGGTGAACAGGGTGATGCGCGGGTCGCGGGCGTTGCCGCGGATGCGCACGCCGGCGGCTTCGACCTGCGGGTCGCCGAAAATCTCGCGCACGGCGTCGATGTTCAGGCTGGGGTTGTCGATGGCGTGACCGGTGAACACCACCTCGCCGTCCTGGATCTGCAGGTTCTGGCCGTAGGCGCGGTAGGAGCCTTCGGGAATCCGGATCACGCCGCGCGCTCGCGGTTCGATGCTCTCGCGATCCCACAGCATTTCCAGCCCGCCGGCCAGCCGCGCCTGCATGCCGAGCGCGCTGGTGCGGGCATCGTCGCCCAGGTGCACGGCCAGGCGCCCCTGCAGCTGCCCGGCCAGCTCGGACGCGGCGTCTTCCGGTTCGACTTCGCCACGTACCCGCACGTCGGGCGAGGGGGTGACCCGCTGCTCCGTGCCGGGCGGCAGGCCCGCGCGCAGCTGGTCGATGTGGATGTCGCCGTCCAGGGTGATCAGGCCGTCGCCCGAGCGCAGGAGATGGACCTGCGGGCTGGCGCTGATGCGCAGCCAGCTGACGTCGCTGAAGAGGAACTCCTCGCCGTTGACCCGCGTTTCCAGCTGCCACTGGTTGTCGACCAGTTCCATTTCCCCGCTCAGGGACAGCGTGCCGTCGCCGCCGCGCATGCGCCCTTCCAGGCTGGCCCGCTCCTCGGTGCCGTCCAGGGCCAGCTCGATGTCCTCGATGCGCAGGCCGAGCGGGGCATGCACGATCAGGCCGTCGTCAAGACGCAGTTGTCCATTCAGGCTGGGACCCAGCAGGGCGCCGCGCACGTCCATCTCTCCGCTCAGGCGTCCACCCAGCTGGTCGAGTTCGGCGACCAGGCGGTTGAAAACGCCGACATCGGGCAGGTTCAGGCGGGCGCGGGCATCCACCGTGGCCGAAGACAGGTCGTTCAGGTCGACCAGCTGGGCCTGGCCGGTCAGCTGGCTGTCGCCTTCCAGCAGGGCTTCCAGGACCACCCGCAGGTGATCGGTCTCCGGAACCAGATCGATTCGGATCGACTCGATATCGAGCAGGCTGTCTTCCTCGCCCAGCGGTTTCAGTGCCCCGCTGTCCAGGGCCAGGAAACCGGCGATCCGCTGCAGCCCGTCGGCCTGGCTCCAGCTGGCTTCCAGTTCGCCCGACAGCGGCGTGGTCAGGTTGAAGATCGGATCCAGCGGCACCAGCAGCAGGTCCATGGGCACCTGCTCGATCCCGATTTCGGCCCGCCCGGTCTCGGCCACCTCGAGCTGGCGCAGGCACAGGCGGCCAGTACGCTCCGAGGCCTCGACCAGGCAGCCACGGCTGGCCGTGATCCGCTCGGCCGACAGTTCCAGTTCCAGCGGCTGGTTCAGTTCCCAATCCCCTGCCGGAGTGTTGCCGATGAACAGGTGATCGATGGCCCCGGCCCAGGCCGATACGCCGGCCAGCACGCACTGGTCGAGCGCGCCGCCGGCCTTCAGGTCCACGGTGCCGCGCTGTCCGTTGATGTTCAGTTGGGCGGTGTGAGCCAGGCAGTCGCCGTCTATTGTCAGTTCCAGCTCATCGACCCGCTCCCAGGGGTTGAGATCGAGGTCCTGCAGGTTGAGCCGCAACAGGCCGCCGAACTGTTCGTCCTGCCAGTCCAGTTCGGCCCGGAGCGTGCCCTGCTCGAGACTGATCTCGGCCCAGCCGGCCGTGTCGAGGTCGGCGTCGAGGTGCAGCCGGCGCTGGGCCAGGTCGACCTGGCCGGTGGCGTCCAGGCGACCGCCCGAACGCGGCTCGATCTGGTTCAGGGCGTCAGCCTCGATGTGCAAGTCCCAGACGTTGCCGTCGGCGCTGCTGAGCCGTACCCGGTTGTCGCCGAAAGCGAGGTTGAGCTCGCCGCCACGGCTGGCCTCGGTGCTCGCCTCCAGGCGGCCCTGGCCGCTGACCGCCTGATCCCGCAGGCGGCCGTCGAGCTGGCGCAGGTCGATGATGATGTCATCGAGCGAGCGTGCCGCCACGCCCAGATCCACATCCAGCCGCCCCGGCAGGGCGTCGACGAATTGACCGGTATCGAAGCCGACGAGCCTCAGTTCCAGATCGCCGGAGGGCTCCGGCGCCCAGGCGACCGCGCCGCTGGCGCTCAGGGTTCCGGCGGTGCCGGCGTCGACGTGGACGCGGCGGACATCGGCAGCCGACTCGCTGCCGCTGGCGGCGGCCTCCACCCGCGCTTCCGGCTGGCCCATCAGGCGCAGGACGGCGTCCAGCTCGGCCTGCCAGTCGCTCAGCTGTCCGCTCAGGTTGAGCGAGCCGGACGCGCTGTACAGTAGCGGTTCGCTGTCGTCCAGGATCGGCGGCCAGTTCAGCTCGACCCAATTCAGCGCCAGTTCCACCTCGTCGTTTTCGGCCACCCAGCGCCCGTGCCCGCGCAGTTCGAGCGGGGAGGGCGGGGCGGTGACCGAAAGCTGTTCGATGATCACGCGCTCCGGCGTGGCGTCCAGCTCGAAGCGGCCGTCCAGGCGCGCCTGCTCCGGCCAGTCCGGGTAAAGCAGGGTCAGATCCAAAGCGCTCAGCTGGATGCTCGCCTGCGCCGCCAGGCCATCGCTGAGCCCGGCGCGGCCGGTCAGATCGATGCGGCCGTCCAGTGTCTCGACCCGGCCGCTGCGGACTTCGACCGTCTCCAGGTCGCCTCCAAGCTCAAAACGCCAGCGGTTGCTCGGGATGTCCGGCCCGGTCGCCGCGCCCGCCAGGTCGACTTGCCAGGCCTCGAGCCGCCCTTCGCCCCGCATCTCCAGATCCTCGATCGCCAGCTCCAGCCCTGGCCAGTCGCCCAGCCGACCGGACAGGTCAAGCTGGAAGGCCGGGTCGTTCAGCGCCTCGTCGACGCCGACCCGGCCCCTGAGCGCGGCCGGGCCGCGGGTTTCCAGCTCGATCCGCAGCGCGTCCAGATCGCCGCTGACCTGGGCCTCCACGACTTGCGCCAGGTCCGGCTCCAGCTGGTAGCGGGCGGCCAGCTCGACTTCACCGGCAAAGGGAGCGCTCAAGCCCCAGCGCCCGCTCAGGCTCGCCTGTACATCGGGCATCTCGACCTGCAGGCCGGCCAGGTCCAGAACGTCGAAATAGCGGGCCTCCATATGAATGCGGTCAATCCGAATGGGCTCGGATGCGGCATCGGCGGGCTGCAGGGTCAGCGTCTGCACCAGCAGTTCGTGGACGCGAATTTCGACCGGGCTGGCCAGGTCCGGCAGCTCCAGCGGCTCGGGCTCGGGAGGCGCTTCGGCGGCTTCCGGCAGCCCGACGGAGACATCGAACACGCGCAGCCAGTGGACGTCGACTCTCGGCGACGGCGGCAGGTGGATGCGCACCGCCAGCTCGGTCCGCTCGATCGCCACGCTGGTTTCGGCCACCTCCACGTTCAACTGGTGGACGGTGAGACCGCCGCGCAGATTGCCCTCGATGCGTTCCCAGCTCAGCTCGGGCAGGACGCCGGCGGCGCGGTTGAGGGCCCACTCGGCGCCCGAGCGCGTGCCGGTCAGCCACCACCAGCCGGTGGCGAGCAGGCCGATCAGCAGCACCAGCACCAGCGTGACGATGATCAGGAGCTTTTTCACAGCAGTCGGGTTCCGATGGTGAAGTGCAGACGCCACGGCGTGTCGACGTCGTCCAGTGCCTGGGCGATGTCGACCTGGATCGGGCCGATCAGGGTGTACCAGCGAAAGCCCACGCCGACGCCGCGTTTGAGCTTGCGTTCATTCCAGTCGTTGAAGGCGTTGCCGATATCGAAGAAGCCTGCCAGCGACCAGTTCTCGCCCACCCGGTATTCGTATTCGACCGAGGCGGTGAGGATGTGGTTCGCCCCGTTGCGATTGGTGCTCAGAGTCTCGAATCCGTAGCCGCGCACCGTGCGGTCGCCGCCGGTCTTGAAGCGGTAGCGTTCGGGCAGCTCGGTGATCGACAGTTCCAGGAAACGGTCGTCCAGGCTCAGGTCCAGCTTGGCGACGTCGGCTTCCGTGTAGCCGATCTCGCCGCTGATCATGAACTTGTGGCGATTGCCGACGATGCGGTGCATGCGCCCGCGCAGGTAGGCCTGGGCGAAGCTGACGTCCGAGGCCAGCGACTCGTGTGCCGCCAGCAGGCGTGCCTCGACGATGTGGCCCTGGGTGAAAAAGCCGGTGCCTGCGATATTGGGCAAGCGCCATTCGGCGCCCAGGGACACGGTGTTGGTCTCGGTCTGCAGGAACGGTGCGAGTTCCGGGTTGGCGACGAGCAGGGCCTCGTTTTCCTCGCTGAAGCGCGCCTCGCGGAAGGCGTCGAAGGATTCGTTGAGCACCGCGACGAACAGCCGCTCCTCCAGGGACTGGAAACGGTCGCGCCAGAACAGGCGCTCCTCCAGCCGACCGAAGCGCAGCTCGACCTGCTCGCGCCGTCCGCTGTAGGAGTCGAACACCGCTTCGCGCTTGCTTTCGTCGTTGAAACGGAAATTGTCCTGCTGCCGGCGCAGCACGGCGCCGGCGGTCAGGAAATCGCCGGGGTCGCTGCCGCGCGGATGCAGGTACTCGCTGCGCAGCACGTACTCGCTGTCGCTTTGCTGCACGCCGAAGCCGGAATCGAGCCGATTGCCGCGGCTGGACAGATAGTGGCGAATCCAGTTGAGCTGCAGGCGGGCACCGGTGTCGGTGCCGAACCCGACCGTGGCCCGGTAGGAGTTGGGCGGACGCGGATTGAGTCGGTAGTGCAGGTCGACCGTGCCGCTGTCGCGGTCCCGCTCCTCCTCGACGACGATGCGGTCGAACAGACCGGACCGGGCCAGCACCTCGCGCTGTTCGTCGACCCGTTGCAGGTTGTAGGGCTCGCCGGGTTCGATCACGCTGAGCCGGCGCAGCAGGCTGTCGCTGAAAGGCAGGGGCTCGCTGCTAAAGTCGCCGAAGCGATAGCGCTGTCCGGTATCGAAGTGCAAGACGATATCGGCTTCGTTGCGATCGGGGTCGATGATCACGCGGCGCTGGCGAAATCTGTGCTCGAAGTAGCCGCGCGTGTTGGCCAGGTCCACCAGCCCGCGCCACGCGGCCTCCCAGGTCGCGTGGTTCAGCACGCTGCCGACCGGCAGCGGCCAGTCGGCTTTCCATTCGTGCAGGTCGCGGTCGTCCGCGCCGTCCCCGAGCAGCTGCAGATCCAGTTCGGCCACGGTCACCGGCGTTCCCGGCTCGATCCGGATCACCGCGCGCCAGGGCTGGCCGTCACCCTCCGGCTCGATCAGTCGAACGTCGATCCGCGGCCGATAGTGACCGAACGGCCGCAGCGCGTCGCGTGTTTCCTCCCGGGCATCATTGGCCATCTGGCGCAGGCGCCAGGTGGACACCGTCTCCAGGGTTTCGGCCCGGACCAGCGACAGGTGGGCGCGCACGTTGGCCAGCTTGGCGCCGTCGACGCCGGAGATCTCGGTCACGACCGGCGCTGCCAGGCTCGCTTGCGCAAGCAGCGTCAACAGCAGCGCGAGGACGCCGTTGCGCAGGGATGTGCCGTGCCAACCGTTCATGGGCTCCATCCTACCGTCACCGGCGTCTGCAGTCTGCATCGATTCTCGTCTTGGCGCGCTCCTGGCCCGTTTGGCCGGTCAGACAGCACGACGAACGAGCGCCGTCGGCGCGAATCCGGCTACCTCTGCCGTCTGCGAGCGCCAGTGCCCGGGAAGTAACTCAGGCCGTTCCGCGATCGAGTTGACGATAGCCGATGGCTTCGCTCAGATGCTTCAGGTCGATCTGGTCCTGGGCATCGAGGTCGGCAACGGTCCGGGCCACGCGCAGGATGCGGTGATGCGCGCGCGCGGACAACTGCAGGCGCTCGCAGGCCTGTTCGAGGAAACGCGCGGCTTTCGGGGGAAGGCTGCAGTAGGTGCGGAGGCCGGCCACGTCCAGGCGCGCGTTGACCGCGCCGCGTGCGGCCTGGCGTTCACGGGCCGCCATCACGCGGGCCCGGACCGCCAAGGACGGTTCGCCCGGCTCGTGGCCGTTGAGCGACTGGCGCGGGACTTCCACGTGCAGGTCGATGCGATCGAGCAATGGCCCGGAAATGCGATCGCGGTAGCGCCGCACCTGGTCCGGCGTGCAGGTGCAGCGCCCGGACGGATCGCCGGCGTAGCCGCAGGGACAGGGATTCATGGCGGCGACCAGCTGGAATCGGGCCGGAAATTCCGCCTGCAGCGCGGCGCGCGAGATCAGGATGCGGCCCGACTCCAGCGGCTCGCGCAGCACCTCCAGCACGTGGCGGCTGAACTCGGGCAGCTCGTCGAGAAACAGCACGCCGCCGTGGGCCAGCGAGATCTCGCCCGGCCGCGGTTTCGAGCCGCCGCCGACCAGCGCGATGCCCGAAGCCGTGTGGTGCGGGCTGCGGAAGCGCCGGGTGCGCCAGCGCGCCGGCTCCAGCCCCAGGCCCGCAACCGAGGCCACGGCCGCTGCCTCCAGCGCCTCGTCTTCGCTCATCGGCGGCAGGATGCCGGGCAGGCGCGAGGCCAGCAGGGTCTTGCCGGTTCCTGGCGGCCCCATGAACAACAGGTTGTGTCCCCCGGCAGCGCAGATCTCCAGGGCGCGGCGCGCGCGGTGCTGACCGACCACGTCATACAGGTCCAGCACCGTTTCCTCGGCCTCGCCGCTCAGCGGCTCCGGCCGGGACAGTTCGCCGGCGCCGTTCAGCGCCGCGACCACCTCGGTCAAATGCTCGGCCAGCAAAACATCCGCGTCGCTGACCAGGCTCGCTTCCTCGGTGTTGGCGGCCGGCAGCACCAGGCGGCGCCCGGCCGCGCGCGCTTTCAGGATCGCCGGCAAACAACCCTTGACCGGGCGCAGGCTGCCGTCCAGGGCNAGNTCGCCGAGGAACTCCCAGCGNTCCANTTCGCCGTTTTTCACCTGGCCGGAAGCGGCCAGCACGCCAAGAGCGATCGGCAGNTCNAAGCGCGCGCCCTCCTTGGGCAGATCGGCCGGCGCCAGCGACACCGTGGTTTTCCACTGCGGGCGCTTGAAGCCGGCATTGTCCATGGCCGCGCGCACCCGGTCCTTGCTCTCGCGCACCGCC
>SL_3KL_010_SEDDRAFT_10005242_pt1 | contig 11665 bp, 13 predicted proteins | sample SodLakKL_010_SED_2_FD_10381 | JGI IMG/M metagenome (IMG submission 10381)
CGCATAATCACTCGCAATGGCTTCTGCGTTTTGAATATGAAAGACCAGTTGAGAAAACCACGGCGTCAAAAATGGCACAAAAATACCAAACACAACACTCACCACAAACGCCGTTTTAAAATAGCTTAAAAACTTCGTTTGATCTTTTTCGCCAACCGCAATCGCAGCTAACGCGTTTAACCCGTTTCCCATCCCACTAGCTATTGACATTAAAATCATGTAGATAGGAAAAGCCAAAGTCATCCCAGCGATGGCCTCAGTGGATATTTGACCTGCATAAAACGAATCCACCACGTTAAAAAGCGTACTGAATAAAAAGCCAATCATCGCTGGAATAGCGATGTTTTTAATGCGTTGATTTAAAGCTTTAGCATCTTTTTTTGTCATCACAAACACCTCGTTGTAACGTTTTTAGGTGTCACCATTACCAAATACATAGCAAGTAAGCAAAAGACCAAAATAGTCAGTCCCTTAAATGCATAAATTTATAAACATTAACATGCCTTGATTATATCATATAGGAAAACAAACGTTATTATACTTGAAAACAGATATTTTCATGATTGATTAAAGGGTATTGGCAAATCATAACTAAAAAAGGCATGATTTAACTTGCGTCTTATCATGCCTTTTATAAGTCTTATAAATCTTAATAATGGTTAGTTAGATTCAAATTCATTGATTAAGTATTCAAACATAGGGTTCAATTCTAACCACGGTCTTTGTGTGTAAATCATGCGTGGCGGGTTAAACTGAAAATGATCCATATCTGGGTTCATCAAGTCATTTGTGAATGCTTGATATGCTTCTCTAGGTGAAAGTGCTTGGTCACTTGTAAAGTAATAATCTTGTACTTTACGGCCGTAATCAGTATCATTGATCCTAAAAGTCCCATAGCCGCCTTCACTAATAGAAAATTCTTCTCGATCATAGATGGAGTTTTCAACATAGGAAGTACTGTCTTCCCCAAATTGAATGATGTCAACTGTATCTCTAAAGGGACGAAAGGCTTCAGCGATGTGGTTGTCCGCTCTAAAATTTTCTAAATATGTTTTATCTTCAAAGAGCTGAACGTGAATATCAAAGACTGGAGGGTCGATGTTTAAGGTTTCAGGGTTTGTGATGATGTATAAACTTGTGTAATCATTCATAGCTTCGATTTGTCCGGTGTACCTTAAAGTTTCATCATAAAACGTATCATGAATTTCAAAGGTTAATGCATCATTATCATCTTCATATAACAACATTATCTCATGATCTAATACGGGGCTTTCTAATGAAAATGGATAATGTTCAAAATCAGATAGATCACGATCATCATAAATGTCTCTTTGATGACGGTCGGCTTTTTTAGTTTGTGTGATCGTGCCATCATTAAAGTCTGTGTTAATCTCTAAGTAACGGCTAGAAAAGATTTTTCTAGTTTGATGTTCGTCAAGATCACGGTCATATTGATTAACCGCAAATTGCCTTGAGTCTTTGATGGTGTAGTTTTCAATCACACCGTTATCGTGGTATCTAATCGTGACATCAATCTTAATGTAACCTTCTTTTAAGGTTGAATGCGTTAAGTCTTTAAGCGTGTCATCATCTGAGTGATCGACATGATACATGACTTGAAACTCAAAACGTTCACTGTTTTGAACGGTGATATTAAGTTCAGGACACTGAAAAGCTAGCGTAGAACCATGAACATAGTTGCCATAAGCATCAAAGTGATAACAACGTTCAACGCTTCCTGCGCTTTCATAGCGCTCAATATATTCATTTTGAATGATGGTTGCTGTGAAAAGTAATAAACCAATAAAGACTATGGTAAAAACATTGAAAATTTTAAGTCTTTGTCCATTTAAAATATGTTGGTACTTGTTAGTTAACCAGTTGTATAAGCTTTTAACTAAAACAATAATCACACTCGCGATGAAGATAAAAATCACGATGTGCCTAATCAAAAAAGTCGCTTGATAATAAGGTGGTAAAAGTAAATTTACCCCTAACAAAATAATCGTTAAGATAATAAAATATATAAGTTTGTATTTAAGCATTGCTTCTCCTTTATCATTTGTTTTTTCTTACCTAAGATAAAACAAATGATACATCAACAGCGGTAAACCGCATGCTTAATAAAGAGTTTTTCCACAATGATATTTTTTATTTGGTACTGTTTTTTAACACTTGTCGTTTTATATGGACGACTTGGTAATATATGTATGAATAGATCAATGGTTTCTAAAACGAGTAAGGTTGGAATCATGTAAAAGAAAATTATAATAAAAATGAGGGCAGTAGAAGAAAACAAGACATAAAGACTGCGACTGATTTCCATGTCTTGCGCATATAAAATATCAACATTTAAAAATGTTGATACTTGCATCACTAAAAAGCCAATCGTTAAGACAATCCATGAAAAATCAAAGTAGGTTAACTTTTTCAAAGGTCTCATTTTTTCAACGCCTTTCTTACCTTTACGATAACATTAAATGTCTTATACCTCAATAGCAGCACCTTAGCTGAAGGCAAGACATTTGCTTTAGCTTACAAGTGGTTTATGTATTACATTAAGCTAAACTTTTTACATATATAACTCAATTTCTTCATGATGCCTTTATTAATGTGGAGAATAATGCTGGCGTATAGTATCAATCGTTCCTTAAATTACAGTTATAATTTTTTCCAAATTATCCGTTAATTGTAACACCAGCATAATCAAAAACCACACGCATACTTTACTTTCTTAAATGACTGGTATTTTTAGATATGTATTTTATCTTGGTATATATCTTTCATACTTCTTTTCGTAGTATGATTTTGCCTTAGATGTTATCTGATGTACATAACTTGTCTTTTTGCAGTTTGATGGTTTTTGTGGTGCTTATGATTTTCAGCCAACGCTTGCTTTAAAGCTTTGTATTCTTTAGTAAAGTCAATTAAGTAATCACGAAAATACAACGCGTCATGATCTTTAAAGTATCTTTCAACTTAACCTTGTTTTATCTACCAAAACCTTATTAAATTGTCCCACATAAAACCATCTTTTAATCAACTATTGTTTTTATTTAATACTTTCTTTGTAACCCATTTAGGGAAACAATAAAAACAATCAACGGCATCCCATACAAATAAAAAATACCTTGTAATAATCCTGCCAAAACATGCAAGCCTTGACCAGAAAAGTCATCAAATAATAAATCAATAAATGTATCAAAATCCATGGCATTCATTCCTAAATAGGAAAACAAACTATTGATAGAAATCGTCACGATAACCATTGTTAACAAACTAAAAATCATGAAAAAAAATAATATTGCTCTAATCAATTCTAATCCCCTCCCTAAAGATTGTATATATTGCTTTTGTGATTCATTTTAATAACGGTTATGATCCATGCGCGGGTGGTCATAACATGACATTAAAAGACACTCAATATATGAATGCCTTTTATGATTAATTTTTTTATTCAATAAAGATTGAAACTGGGCCTGTTTGATCGTTATCGCGCGTGTCACGGTAACATAAAACATGGTTCTCTAAATTTACACGGTACATGCAGTGTTCATCGGTTTGTTCAACATCGTGATGTGTTTTGAAATAGGTGTCAATAAACTCAAAGGCATTCTCACCATCGATGGTTTCACTATTAATGTTAATGTGACTGGTTTCCACTAACGTTAAATCTCTGCCTTCATGGAACGTGTTGTAACGGTAGTTAGTCAACTCAGGAAAAGGTATCCTGTAAACCACTTCAAAACGATCGTCTTCATTGATGGCCAAGGGTGCTTCGAAGTGTGTTACGGTCATTGATACATCTTTACCCCCTTTAACACCATACCGCTAAACACCAAACAAATAAATAACAATATTTTTTTCATCATTTCATCCCCATGATATTATGTTATGAAACATGTATCCCCTAAATCATGAATCCCAAAAAAACCTATTACCTATTCATTAATAACGCTCATCAAACTTTTTAAGCCTTAAAACTATATACCGGCTTGATCATATCAATGATCTCCATGGTGTCCTTGGTGTTATCAATAATCTCACGCATATTTTTATACGCTGCCGGTGCTTCATCCAAGGTCTTTTTACTCACCGATGTGGTGTATACACCTTCCATTGTTTTCTTAAAATCACTCAGTGATAACCGCTCTTTCGCATCCTTTCGGCTGTATAATCTCCCCGCACCATGTGGTGCGGTTTGATTCCAATCTGAGTTGCCTTTACCAACCGCAAGAATAACCCCATCTTTCATGTTTAATGGTACGACCAACTGTTGGCCGCTGCGCGCAGGCACAGCGCCTTTTCTAATGATGTTGTCCGTAAAATCGATGTAATTATGGACGGTATCAAAGCGTTCAATGACATCTAAACCCATCGCTGAGATCAACGCTTCGGCGATGGTTTCACGGTTCTTAGCCGCATACGTTTGAGCAATGCTCATATCATGTAAATAATCTTTCATATCACGCCCTGTTAAGTAAGATAAATCTTTTTGGCCTTTCGGTAAATCTTTATGTTGATTTTGGGCCATATTTTGATAATAGTTTGCAATTTGAAACCCAAAATGACGGCTTCCTGTATGAATGAAAAGATATAAACTATGGTCTTTGGCTTGGCCCACTTCAATAAAGTGGTTTCCACCACCTAAGGTTCCAATACTTTTGATGGCACGTTCGTGATTCACCTTAGCTTTTACATGATGAACCCCAATCTGATCGGCAAGTCTTTTAAGACGTGGGTCAAGACGATTGTGAACTTGTTTGCCACTTGGTATGACTTTCTTAATAACCTCATCTAACTTTTCCATGGATATGGTTCTTTCTTTCAGTTTGAGCGTTAACACACCACACCCAATATCAACCCCAACAAGGTTAGGCACAACTTTATCTTTTAACTCCATGCTAAGACCAATCACACAGCCAGCCCCAGCATGAAGGTCTGGCATGATTCTAATCTTATGCCCTTGAAACGCTTCTTGATCAAGCAGTTTAATAATCTGTGTTCTAGAGGTTTCATCTATGTTATCCGTAAAGACTTTGGCCTCGTTAAACATGCCTTTCAACACCGTTGCCATGTCACACCATCCTTAACTAGAAATACTTTCCAATAAAGCGGTTGTACTGCTAGTAAATCGTCACCTTCAATAGCCTATTAATTAAACTTAATAATAAGTTAACTATACCATGGTTAAAATGCCATTTCCAGTTTCCAAGATAAGATAATAGTAATATATAATCACTCAAACTTATTTACACCTTAACAAACGAAATTTACTTAGTCCTATTTCAATTTTTTACGCATTAAAAAATCATCGTTTTGGGCACTTTTCCCCGACCAACGGCCACCTACACCCCGACCAACGGCCAAACGGCCGTTTAGACAGCTATTTTGGCATAAAAAAAAGCCCTTTGCAGGGCTTCGCTAAAAGCAAAATGGCGTTCCGGGAGGGATTCGAACCCCCGACCGATGGCTTAGAAGGCCATTGCTCTATCCAACTGAGCTACCGAAACATACGTGTCATTTCAAGATATCAAGCGATTAAGAGTCATCTCAAAATGCCTTAATAATTATATACCAACCATGGTTTTTTGTAAAGGCCTATTNCAACCAATTTAAAAGCAATTCCGGTGGAATTGCTTTTATCTTGAAAGTTTTTTGATAAAACAAGCATCTGTGGCTTTACATTGGTCTGTATCGTAGTGAGCACAAGTCCCCTCAACAACAATTTGCAGTTTATTGACGTTGAAGTTTTTAAAGATTTCGTGATTCTTAATATAATCAAAAATATCAGAATCATTGATCTCAATGATGTTGTTGTTAACACGGCATGTCACATGGATATGAGAATCAGCAGAATGCGTAGATTCATCAATGGTTAAATCATAGTGTTTTTTGCCATTAATGAAAATTTGCGTGACGATTTTATGTTCAATTAAAAAATCAATGTTATTATAGACAGTTCCCAAATTATGAAAGCCAAGTTTCTTCAATTCAGAGTGAATTTCTTGAATGGTTAAATGTTTGCCTTCAAGCACATCAATAATCGCTCTTCTTTGTTTAGTAATTCGAACATTTTGTTTTCTAAGTTCTTGAAAGATTGCTTCTTTATGTTCCATAATTATCACCCACTGCTATATTAACATTTTTATAAATAAAAAAACAGTGAAATACCTATAAAAAAGCGATAACACCTTATTAAAGGTATCATCGCTTGATTAGACTAACTGTCAATTGTTTTTTGTTTGAGTTTATCAACCACATATGGTGGGGCAAAAGTTGACAGGTCGCCTTTGAATTGGGCGATTTCTTTGACAGTGGTGCTACTCATAAATGAATACTTATTATCAGTCATGAAAAACACCGAATCAATGCCTTTGTCTAAGACACGGTTGGCATGCGTCATTTGGAATTCATACTCAAAATCGGTTAAAGCTCTAAGCCCACGCACAATGTGCGTGGCGCCTAAAGCTTTCGCGTGTTTCACCGTTAAGGTATTAGAGGTATGAATTTCAATTTTATCTTGGCATGATTGTAAGCAATGTTTAATCATATCAATGCGTTCATCTTGATCAAACATCGTATTTTTTCTAGGGTTCACACTCACTAAAATATAAAGCTTATCAAAAATTTTAAGTGCGCGTTTAATGATATCAATGTGACCGTAAGTAATGGGATCAAAACTCCCAGGATAAAGGCCTACTTTCATAATGAAGGCCGCCTTTCTAACAACAAGATTTTGGTGATGCCCATGGTGCGTTCTTTTTTAATTGTTAAGGTTGATGGAATGTCAACCGTAGTTGTTTTACCCGTTAAGATGGCAATCACCCCATGAGGGTTTAAGATGGTATTTTCTTCAATTAACGCTAGACAACGCTTAAGTAAGTCGCTGTCATATGGTGGGTCCAACAGAATCAGATCATAACGACCTGCCTTAGCATTTAGAAACTTTAAGGCATCCATTTGATGGGTGTTTGTGGATTGTTGAATGGCAAGGTCGGTGATGTTATCTAATAAAACGTGATAAGCACGCCTATCTTTTTCTACAAACTCACAAAACCTTAAGCCTCTAGACACCCCTTCAATGCCCAAAGCCCCACTGCCAGCAAACAAATCTAAGGCAGTTTGCCCTGGTAAGTGGGTTTGAAGGCTGTTGAACAAGCTTTCTTTAACGCTATCTTTGGTGCTTCTGGTTTGATCACCAGCCACCATATGCAGTTTTCTACGCCGGTATTCACCAGCAATCACACGCATGTTATGCGCCGTATGTGATTTGCTTGACGGTTTCTTCATCTAAGGCGAGCACCATCTTCTCGATTAAATCAACAAGCGCATTGTAATCATCTTCATGCATGATTGATGTATGAGAATGCAAATATCTAACCGGCACACAAAGTGCGATTGATGGGACCCCTGAACGGGTTAAATGTATTTTTCCACCATCAGTTCCACCACGCTTAAGATGGGTTAACTGATAAGGGATATTGTGCTTTTCAGCTAAGGCAATTGTGAAATCACGCATGCCTTTGTGGCCAACCATGCTAGAATCGCTGATCATGATGCCCACACCCTTGCCAAGTTCGGTCTCTTTTGAACCGCCTGGAAAATCGTGTGCAATCGTCGTATCAACCGCAATACCGATATCTGGGTTGATTTGGTATGCACTGGTCGTCGCCCCGCGCAAGCCAACTTCTTCTTGTACGGTTCCCACACCAAAATATGTGTTTTGATGTTCTTTATTTTTAATACGGTTTAAGACATCAATCGCTGCGGCACAACCAACACGGTTATCCCATGCTTTACCTAAGTAATATTTTTCATTGCTTAAAGTCATGGGTTGAATATACGGTGTGATCATATCGCCAAGACGAATGTTTAGTTTTTCAGCTTCTTCTTTATCTTTAACCCCAATATCTAAATACATGGTGTCCATATCAACTGGTTTTTTACGCTCTTCAGCAGTTAAAATGTGTGGGGCTTTCGCACCAATCACACCACGAATTTTTTGGTTATCGTTGGTGGTGATTTCCATTTGCTGAGCCAGCATCACCTGTGACCACCAACCACCTGCTGGAATAAACTTAATGTATCCTTCATCGGTGATTTTTGTCACCATGAAGCCAACTTCATCCATATGACCAGCGACCATAATCTTAGGACCGTTTGATTGACCAACGCGTTTGCCAATGACACTACCTAAATTGTCATAGCTCACTTCGCTGTTTTTTTCTAATTGTTTACTCATGTAATCGCGAACTTCTTTTTCATTCGCAGGAATGCCGTTTAAGGCTGATAGTTCTTTTAAAATTTTATGCATCTACATATCCTCCTAGATTTATGTGGTTGTTTTTGTTTTAGCGGGTTTATCTTTATGGGTTGCTTGGTTAATACCAATGAAAACATAAAATAAGCCGATGGCAAGACCAATCACTAAAAAGACAACGTCTAAGTGATTTAAAAATGGCATACCAGCAAATAATATATAAGCACCAATCGTTAACACCACAATGTAGGTTACAAATTTCGGTAAATCGGTATGCTTATTCAGTAAATGAAGAATGAGTAATAACACAACCCCACGTAAGTAAAGCAGTAAACCTAAAGCCACCGTTAAGGTCATATCTGTCCCAAAATCAAGCAGTAAGAACACCGCTAATCCAATGGCAATGACAAACTCGACGGTTAATATAAATAGCACACGGTTATCATGATAATGTTTATAGTCTTTCACGAACCGTAGCACACTATACACCATAATCAAACCAGCGGCGATATACGTTACCCAATCGTCCAACATCTCCATAAAGAAACTAACTAAGAAAAAGGCAATAAATACAATGCCTACAACTAAATTAATCACATGGTTCTTGCTAATCATTTTTTTCATTTTGATTCCTCCTTAAGATTTTGTAAGTGATTGTATTTTTTCATTTTGATTCTCAATGATGCGTTCAAACACACTAAAGAAGTTTTTAAGTTCACGTGGTTTGACATTTTTTGTTAAATCTTCTGCACATGTTGTTTCAATGTCCATCACTTGCTGGCACAGCGCTTCACTGGCTGCGGTTAAACTAATGTGCATCAATCGGCGGTCTTTCGCATCTTTTTCACGCTTGATCAAGCCTTTTTTTTCTAAACGTGTCAAGACCCCAGAAAGGGTTGCCTTATCCGTATCTAAGTACACAAGCACTTCTTTGGCACTTAAAGACTGATGTTTCTTAATGGTTTTCAAGACTTGATACTGAGCATAGGTTAATTCAAACCGCTCTAAAATTTTGCTCATCATCCGTTTATGCAACATCGATGATTTGTTGATCGTGGTACACACTTCTTCTGTCACATCAAACACCTCTTCCTTGTACATAGGTTGCACACAAAATATTATACTTCGTTTTACATCCTTTTTAAAGAGAAAAACAAAAAAAGCTTTAACCCCGAGGGGTTAAAGCCGTTAACTTATCGGTTGATCACGATCTTTTTCTTCATCTTTTTTGCTTGGCGCTTGAATGCCTGTTGGCATCTGATCTTCAGCTGAAGGTTGATCGGTTGTTTCAACGGTTTTATAGCGACGGTAACGGTTATATCCGTTATACCCATCAAAAGCACTATAAGCAGCGCCTAAAAAGGCAAGGATTGCAAGTAAGATAACCAAATCTGAAGCTTGAAAACCTCTTGAAAAGATAAAGGATGCAACCACAATTGCAGCGATATGGAAGAAGTAACTCACATGATCACCGGACTCAGCGCCATCACTAAGACCATAAAAATGTACCATTCCACGGACCAGTAACACACCCGCTAACATATAACCAAACACAGCCCCTAAGCCTTCTTCTGTGAAAAAAGCACCGAGTATAAAAATGGCAGCAACTAAGATGTTTAACGTGATTTCGATGATGTTAATGGTTTTAATTAAATCACTTTTTTGTGTGCGAACAAACGGCACCAACCTTATGATCGCATAAACGGCAATTACCACACCAACCGATGCTTCAATGAGTTGATCAATATCTATCCAGATGAGCACAATCCCTAATGTAATGAGTAATGCGGCAGCAATAAGTTTAAGAAACCAGTTATACATGTGAATCGTTGTAACTAATTTGTTGGCCATTTTATCCCTCTTTCTTGGTTCATTGATATCTATATAATACTATTATAGTCTTGCACGGCTTAAACCACAAGTTAAACCATAAAAAAATAGGTCCATGGGAAATCACTCGATTGCAGAACCGTCGCTCTACTATGGGGGTAACCTCTTGCTCAACCTTTAGGATTCCTTTAAAAAGCAAAGGCGTTCAACACCGGTTAAGCCTCGGTTCCTTATGTGATAATTTGGGGTCGCACGTGAGTGATTTCCCATCGACCTATTCACACTTAAATTATAAGTTGATTTTCTTTAAATGTCAATCGACTTGACCACAACCTTACATGCGGGCGGAGACATTGAGTAAAACTTTACCAAATAGCCCTACACACAAAAAAAGAGGGCCTAAGCCCTCTAAATGACGCGTTAATCTAATAAATCATCAATGTCACTAGGTGAAAATGATCCCGTCTCAACATCATGGGTATAATCAAATGTTTCATCTTCCATGACTTGTTCTTCTACTTGATTGGCAAAAGCCTCTTCTGATAACGCTTCGTTAAACTCAGCCAAGGTTTGTTCAGCCTCCATAGGCTCATCATAAATAATAACCTCAACATCGACACTTTGTGGTAATGTTTCATCTGTTTTAGCTACCACATAATGCGTGGTGCCATCCACATCAATCACGATGTCATACACCGCATGGTGGAAATAGGTTTCTTGTAAATCAATCATTTGAAACAGTACATACGCATGATAATCAATCGACTCAATGTCATATTCACTCCCGAGTATTTCATCGATTTCATCGATTACATAACCGATATGTTCTTGTGCAACATCCTCTTCCGGTGAACCACATGCTGCGATGCTAAAGATAGTGACAAGTGATAATAGCATGATGAGTTTTTTCATCATTATCCCTCCTAATATGTGATCACTTGACATCTATAGTTTAACATATTAAATGCTAGGTGCAACTAAAGTGATGGTGGCCTCATTGACATCTTTTGATTTATTATGTATAGTAACGTGAGGTGATAACATGAAACGACCAACCTTTACATGGCTTGATTTAAAAGCGGTTATGCAACCTGATATGTGTCCTGTTTGTCAGCTTGTAAACTTAAGAACCGAGCAAAAAATCGCAACCTTTCAATACGCTCATATCGCGGATGTTGATTTTCGAAAAACTTTTATAGATAGCGATGGTTTTTGTCAGCATCATACTGAGAAGTTTTATGAAGCGGGCGATCATTTAAATCATGCGGTTCTTTATCATCACCTATTAACCGTTAAGTTAAACCGCATCACACAACAAAAACCCGCCCAGAAGAAAAAACCAACCGCTTGTTTATTATGTGCGCATGAAAAAACAAGTGAAGCTTTATATATCAACCTTTTTGCCAGTGGCTTAGAACATGACGCACTTAAAACCATGTACATGGATAAAGGCATCGTTTGTATGCATCACTTTGACCCGATTTTAAAACGGTTAAGAAAAATTAAATCGCCGCATGTCGATGATTTTATAAAACACACCTTAACCATGTATCAATCCTACCAACATGATTT
>SL_3KL_010_SEDDRAFT_10005243_pt1 | contig 11664 bp, 6 predicted proteins | sample SodLakKL_010_SED_2_FD_10381 | JGI IMG/M metagenome (IMG submission 10381)
CGACCCGGGAGTTTTGGGTGATCAAATCAACCTGTGTATTACAGAGCCAAATGTTACAGTAGGTGATTTTGTTGCAGATCCGGAAGGTGAAGAAGGAGATGTGGGAACTTACATTCTACACACAGGCTCCGGTGATCAGCCCGGAGACATCCTTGACGTAAATGTCAATGGTGAGTTTACATTCAACCCGGATACCATGGTGTGCGGTGAGACTTATTACATTTCTTATGCAATAGGACCACCTGATGACGATGGAAATACCAACCTGATGGATGGTTGTACAAGATATTCTGTCGGTCAGCCAGTGGTTTGGTATTGTGAACCTACTGTTGACGCAGGAGAAGATGTGACCGTATGTGGTACCAGTGCAGCACCATTGAATGGTTCATCCACCTTTGGAGACGGTCAATGGAGTGGAGGTGCAGGTACATTCCTGAACCCCGATGACCCCACTACCAGTTATCTGCCGGATTCAACAGAATTTGGCGGTACAGTCACACTGACTTATACCACCCTGGCAGATGACGGTGTTTGTCCGGATATCAGTGATGAAATGACCGTGACTGTCGAGCAGCCGAGATTTGCAGATGCAGGACCTGACCAAATTTTCTGCGAAGTGGATGATGTTCAATTGAGTGCTGATTCCGAAGGGGTTCCCGGTATGTGGTCAGGTGGTGAAGGAACTTTCGATGATCCGACATCTCTAACTGCTGTTTACTCCCCGGACGCATCTGAACAGGGTACTGTAATCACACTCACCTGGACTACAGATGCAGGTGATGAGTGTCCGGAAGTAACCGATGAAATGAACATCGAAATTGTCGATGACCTCACTGCGGTACCAGGTGATGATTTTATCGCCTGCTTCTTAAGTACAAACCTGAACGCTGAACTAGCAGGTAACCTTGATGGCGAATGGACAACAACAGATGACGAAGTGGAATTCGCCGATATCAATGATCCGAACACTGAAGTCACTGTACCCGAACTCGGTACTTACTGTTTCACCTGGACGGTATCAATCGGCAATTGTGAGGATGAAAACGAAGTATGTGTGACCTTTGTGGATGCACCGGTTTTGGTCGATACCATCTTTGAATGTAACGATATAGCTACCGAGTACTTTGTTACAATTATTGTAGAAGGTGGTGACCCGGACAGCTATACCGCAAATGGAGAGCCGTTTACAGGTGATTCGTTCGAAACGGATTGGATCACTTCCGGTGAATCTGTAACCGTTACCATAACAGATGAAAATGATTGTGAACCTCTTGTGGTCCCGCTAGAAAATGAATGTGAATGTCTTACGGAGGTTGGTGAAATGGATGATCCTGATGCAGTTACACTCTGCGAAGATCAATCCTTTGACTTCTCCACTTTCTACGATGCAACCGACGAATTCCTGGATCCCAATGACATCAGAGTTTATTTGTTGCATGATGGGGACAGAGACAATGTTGGTAACATCATAGAGGAAAATACCAGCGGTGAATTTGGATTCCAGGCTGGAATGGACCTCGAGGAGAGCTACTGGGTTACCGTTGCAGTTGGTGATGAATTAGGAACAACCAATACCATCGACTTTAACGATCCGTGTTTGCTCTACTCTACTGGTGTGGAAGTAATTTGGTATGAATACCCGGATGCAGGAATTATGCAGCCAGATATTCTCACCTGTGCTGTTGAAGAAGTAACCATTACTGCTTCCACGGATGAAGCACCGCATATCGCATACAGTTGGAGTGGACCAGGCGTGGTTTCGGGACAAGATGATCGGACGGTAACTGTAAATCAAGTCGGCGTTTATACGCTCGAGATTACCGATACCAGAGCCAATTGTACCTCAACCAATACCATTGAGGTAGAGGGCGACTTTGAAGACCCAATTGTCTCTATCGATACGCCCGATCCTTTGACCTGTGCAGATACAGAAGTCGAGGTGGACGGAAGTGCATCCAGTGCGGGTAACTTTACCTACGAATGGGAAGGACCATCCGTAGTAGCCGGTGGGACTACTCCTGTGGCAACAGTTTCGGAGCCCGGAACCTATACTTTAATCGTGACAAACAATGACAATGGTTGTGTATCCGAGGCCAGTATGAATGTAATCGAGGATGTTGACTTCCCGGAAGTCAATCTCTCAACAGATGCTGAACTGGATTGTAGCACAGAGCTTGTAAATATCTCAGGGGCCGGTTCAAGTGAAGGACCTGCATTTGCATACAGTTGGTCAGAAGTGCCCAATACCGGTGCCAATATAGTTGGTGCAACGGATGAAATCAACGCTCAAGCCGATCAGTCCGGTCTCTACGTACTCGAAGTACTCAATACCGACAACCAATGTCGTTCAATGGATACCATAGAGGTGATCGAAATCACTGATGTGGTAACCGGAGCAATTATAGAAACCGATGGAATCAACTGTTTCGGTGATACCGACGGTGTTATTGAAGTAGTAAATGTGGTTGGTGGAACAGATCCGTACCTGTACTCATTTGACGGTGGACAAAACTTTGGTACCAATCCGGTTGCAACCGGCCTGAATCCAGGGTCATATACTGTCGCCATTCAAGATGATAGAGGTTGTCTGTACGACACCACCCTGACGCTTATCGAACCAGAATTGCTCCAGGTGGACCTCGGCCCAACGGTAGTAGTTGAACTGGGAGAGAATGCAACGCTGGAAGCTGAAGTAAATGTGGATGAAGAAGCAATCGTAACCTGGGATTGGAATCCTCCGGTTGATCCAACTTGTGAAAACTGCCCGCAGCAGGTATTTATGCCGGAGCGCGAAACATTCGTTCAGGTAACTGTAACCGATACTTCGGGCTGTATGGCTACCGCCGGTGTCAATGTGCTGGTAAGGGTTACCAGAGAGGTATATCTGCCAAACGCATTCAGCCCGAACCAGGATGGTATCAATGACTTCTTCGGAGTTTATTCAGACCCACTCCGCATCGAGCGAATTGTTGACTTTAAAATATTCAACAGATGGGGAGAAAAAGTATTCGACAGGGAAGATATTCCATTCTCAACAGAATTGGATGAGACCAACGCCTGGGACGGTACTTTCAACGGAGAGGACATGAACCCTGATATCTTTGTTTACTATATCGTAATTGAATTTGCCGATGGTGTGGAAGAAACCTTTAGAGGTGATTTCATGCTGTTTAGATAAGCTGCCATAAATAGCATTTTGATTAAGAAAAGAGGGGGTTCCCAATAGCTTGGGAACTCCCTTTTTCGTTAATGGCTAACTTTAATAATGACTTTCGTTCAGAGGCAGGTTCTCCAAAAGAGAGCAACAAACCCGGAGTTGTTGCAAAAATTATTTCAACTCATCTGCAGCAGTACTTCCGGAATTATCTGGGTTGTAAATGCTGTTGTCGGGTTTCGCAGGCTCCCATTTTTCACCGGGTTCAGGGGAAAACTTGAGTCCAATCGGTCCGGCATCAACATAAATGGTATCACCGTTGGCAAATTCTCCGGCCAGTATTCTTCTGGACAATTCGTTTACCAGTTCTTTTTGCAACACCCTTTTCATCGGACGCGCTCCGTACTGAGGATCAAAGCCGAGGTCGGCAAGCACTGTGGCTGCCTTCTTACTTATCTCAACCTGCAATCCCTGTCGCTTGAGGTTTTCCCTAACCTTGTCCAAAAGCAGGTGTAAAATTTGCTCTACCTCGTAGCGCGTCAGTGGCAAAAACATAATTTGCTCGTCGATTCGATTTAGAAACTCAGGTCTGAGTTGCTGTTTAAGCAATTCAAAAACTTCAAGCCTGGTAGTTTCTATGATGTCATCGCGGTGTTTGTCTTCGGCCTCGGCCAGGTCTTCGAAGTTGTCCAAAATGATGTCAGAACCCATGTTGGAGGTCATGATCAAAATGGTATTCTTAAAATCTGCTACCCGGCCCTTACTGTCCGTAAGTCGGCCATCATCCAATACCTGCAAAAGAATATTGAAGGTATCCGGATGGGCTTTTTCTATCTCATCCAAAAGGACAATACTGTATGGTCTCCGGCGCACCGCCTCTGTGAGTTGACCTCCTTCATCGTAGCCCACATAGCCCGGAGGAGCACCCACCAATCTTGAAACAGCATGCCTCTCCTGGTACTCACTCATATCCAGACGAATAACAGCTTTCTCATCATCGAAGAGCACCCAGGCCAGTGATTTAGCAAGCTCAGTTTTTCCGACACCGGTGGGTCCGAGGAAGATAAAGCTGCCTATTGGTTTGTTGGAATCCTGCAAGCCGGCACGACTCCTTCGCACAGCATCTGCAACCGCTCGTACCGCTTCATCCTGCCCAATTAACCTGCGGTTGATCTCACCCTCCATATTGAGGAGTTTCTCCTTTTCGGATTGAAGCATCTTCCGCAGAGGGATTCCGGTCCATCGGGAAACAACTTCCGCGATGTCGTTGGCAGTTACCTCGTCTTTAGTGAATCTTCGGTCTTCAGGAAGTGCGTCTAATTTTTCCTCCGCCACTCTCAACATGGCCTCCCTTTCCTTTAGCTCACCATAGCGGATTTTTGCAACCAATTCGAAGTTGCTATCCCTTTCAGCGCGCTGCGCCTGCAATTCCAATTCCTCGATATCCTTTCTGATACTTTGAATGGTATCTACAATTTCTTTCTCGTTGTTCCAGCCGGCCTTTAGTTCATCCAGCTTCTCTCGCGCATTGGCGATCTGTTCGTTGATGGATTCAATTTGGCGCTTGTTTTTCTCCCTTTTAAAGTGCTCTTTTTCAATCTCAAGCTGACGAACCTTTCTGTCCCACTCATCGATAACCTCAGGCACAGAATCCAATTCCAACCTGAGTTTAGCTGCAGCCTCATCAATGAGGTCAATGGCTTTGTCGGGCAACTGCCGGTCAGTGATGTAGCGGTCTGAGAGTTCCGCAGCGGCAATGAGTGCCTCATCCAGAATCTCGATTTTGTGATATACCTCATAGCGTTCCTGTAAACCTCTCAAAATGGTAATGGTATCATCCACTGAGGGCTGACCGATTACCACCTTCTGAAACCGCCTCTCCAGTGCTTTATCACTCTCGAAGTATTTCTGGTATTCATCAAGGGTTGTTGCACCAATGGTCCTCAGTTCTCCACGGGCCAGGGCGGGCTTTAGAATATTGGCAGCATCCATGGCTCCACCTCCGCCACCGGCACCAATAAGGGTGTGTATCTCATCAATAAACAGTATAATACGACCATCGGAAGAGGTTACTTCCTTAATGACGGCCTTTAACCGCTCCTCAAATTCACCCTTGTACTTGGCTCCGGCAATGAGAGAGGCGAGGTCGAGGGTATATATTTTTTTGTTACCGAGGTTTTCAGGAATATCTCCCTTTACTATACGCCAGGCAATACCCTCTATAATAGCGGTTTTTCCCACTCCGGCATCTCCAATCAATATTGGGTTATTCTTTTTCCGACGACTCAATATGTGCATAACCCTGCGAATCTCTTCATCTCGCCCAATAATGGGGTCGAGCTTTCCGCTCTCAGCCTGTTCGTTGAGGTTTATGGCATACTTATCGAGTGCATTGTACTGATTGTCAGCTTGCTGATCTTTGACCCGACTTCCCTTTCGCAATTCTCCGATGGCATCCTTCATCTTTTTTTCGGTGGCTCCAGCATCCTTTAAAATGGCTGAGCCCTTGTCGTTGCCCTGCAAAATACCGAGAATAATCAATTCGAGGGAAATGTACTCATCCTGAAATTCCTTCATTAGACTTCTGGCGCGATTGAGCGCCTGATTGGAATCATTGGTGAGATACTGCTTATCGCTTCCCTCTACTTTTGGGTATGACTCTATCGCTTTGTCAACAGCGGTCTTTACTGTCGGATAGTTCACGCCCATTTTGCCTAGTAAAAAGGAAAACACATCCTCTCCTTCCTCCATTATTCCTTTGAGAAGATGGGGTGTATCAACAGTCTGTTGGTTGTATCCCTGCGCAATCTGCTGGGCCTTGAGAATGGCCTCCTGCGATTTTACGGTGAAATTTTCAAATGTCATGGGTGTTGATTTTTTTTAATTCCCTACCTGCAAATTTCCAACCACTTGCCCAAAAGCCACACTTTGCGGCCATTATGGCAGTGTGTTTCGGATTTTTTGTCAGAAAATGACTGAAAAAGACAGGTGCTTTTCCACTGAGGTATCCGGAATAAACTTCAGTCAAAATTGCTAACGGGGTTAAAAAAGTCATATCTCAATTCGCAAGGAAATATCCCAGTTCCTGCCGGCAGCAGTCTGGTAATACCGTCCGCCAAAAGCATTGAGGTCATTCCCCAGGCTGTAGGTTGTATCAAATACATTGTCCAGACCGGCTGAAAGGAAAATTCTTTCTGCAAAACCTGTCTGGAATCCATAGTTAAGCCTCAGATTGAAAACGCTCCAGGAGGACTGGAAATCAATATTGTCATCCGTCAGCGGCAAACGATCTGAATAGCGGTGTTGAAGGTGAAGACTCCCTGAACCCAAAAAACCAAATTTGAGCTCATTAAAGGTGGAGTGAGGAGCGACACCGGTAAGATAATTGCCACTCAGATCAACTTCTCCCAAAATTTGATCTCTGAAGTAGAAGAAATGTCCGGTATAGGAATGCTTAAGTTGAATAGCAGAGATAAACCGATTTTCGGAAGTGCGAAGCAATGGGTATTCCAGTGAAAATTCTACGCCAAACTGGTTCGTTCCACCGGAATTGCGAAACAGCACCACTCCGTCTTCATTGGTGAAGGTAGAAATAGACTCGGACAAGCGGTAGTAAAAGGTCGAGAGATCCCATTTAACCCCCATTTGCGGCATTATTCCCCGGTAGCCAAGTTCGAAATTCAACCCCCGCTCTGCTTCCAAATCCTCATTTAAACTACCCTCATTGGTGCGAAATTCGTCCAATGTGGGAGGCGAAAACCCCGCGCTAGCGGAGGCAAACATAGATGATCTTTCATTGAGTTGATAAGAGGCAGCAATGCGCGGCACCCATTCGGCTTGAAAATTTCTTGAAACTGAAAAGGGCATTCCGGTCAGGTTGTCCACATTGCGCTCAACTCTGTAACCCACCGTATTCCGACTCAAACCCAGGGTCAACAACCAATCACTACTCAATTCTGCTTCTGCCTGGGTGAAGAAAAAGTAGTTCCTTGTCCTGATGTCGTCGGCAAACCGCATGGTATCTCGAACCCCTTCTTTGTTGCCGAAATTCCTGGCCGAAACGCGCCCCTGCTGAAATTCGGCACCCAGAACCAATCTCAATGGCAGTCCGGCCAACAAAGCATCTTTCCTGAAAACCGTCCGGCCCCCATAATCGTTACCGAGATCTTTTTTGTAATCCAGTATAAAAGGGTGGTCAAAATCTGTGTTAGTCAGGAAAACAGAGCTGTAATTGGTAATATTATTGCCCAAATTGCGCTCCATTGTGAAGCCGGTTAAAAGAGTGCGCTGTCGAATTGAAGAATTTTGCTCAATACTCCCAGGACGGGACTGGTAGGCATCTTCTTCGAACTGTCCCAGTGTCAAACCACCGGGGATTTGATAAAACAGATCGGAATACAGAATATGAAAACCCACCGGTTGATCGGCTGTGGGAAACCATCTGCCCGAAAAATTAAATACGGTGCGTTCAGTGCGGCTGTGTTCGCGGTGTCCATCGGATTGGAAATGATGAAGCCCCGCCGTGTATTGCATATCATCGGTAGCTCCGGATTTTTTCAAGCCAAGTCGAAACATGTCAAAGGAACCTATGGCTGATTGGGCAGTCAAACGTGATTCCTCATCTGAAAGGCGATTACTGAACTTTAAAACACCCCCATTCCCGGCCCCGTAAATACTCCCGGCAGGACCCTTAAGAATTTCGATTTCATCGGTTGCAGCCACATCCAGTATGTTGAGCGCTGTGGTGCCATCGGCCAGGGTAAGGGGGAGATCATTCCAGTAAACCTTGACATTTCGAACACCAAAGGGTGCGCGCAGAGAACTACCCCTCACTGAAACCCGGTAGCTGGAGGGCGCACGTTGTTCAAGTCGCACGCCCGGCCTGGAATTAATGGCACTGTTTAAACTCCTGCTTCCAAAAGCTTCGAAATCTGCCGGACCCAACCGCTCTATTCCCACAGCCTGTTGCAAAAGCGGCCGTTCACTCTCGAAAGCTGTGATCTTCACCTCCGGTAAATCTTCTCCACTGATGAGTTGGATGGTATCTTTTGCCATTGTTGACCCATCGAAAGTGGAAGATGCGTAAACGCAATAATGAGTAGGAAGTAGCAGTAGAAAAACCGGTAAACCCAACCTTGTCAAGTGGTAGAAGATAGAATCAGGTCCCTTACGCATGGTTCGCAGTATTTTTTATACAAAAACTGATAGCATAATGCGAGATCCTGAAAAGGGTTTAGAAGACGGGTAGCAAATGACAGAAACCTAAATAAAGGTCTAGAGCTTTATTTGTCCTGAGTGGGGATGCTTGAGTTTGAACCAGTGACTTCTTAGTCTCAGTCGCAGCACTCTGAACTGGATGAGCTACCTTCCACTTTCATCCCCAATCAATCTTCACTGTATCTTCAATTGTGAAATAAGTCGGCATTACATCCTATATACCAGGGCATTGATGTTCATTCCGGCGCCCACGGAAGCGAGTACGACAATTTGCCCTTCCTCCAATTGGTGGTTTTCCAGTTCGCCTCGCAATATGAGATCCAGGAGAGTTGGGATTGTAGCAACGGAGGAATTGCCGAGCCAGGAGATGGTCATGGGCATAATGTGATCCGGGACATTTTTTTCACCGTACAGTTTGTAAAGCCTTTTGAGGATGGCCTCGTCCATTTTGCCATTGGCCTGATGAATCAACAATTTGGAGACATCCCCAATAGGTATTTCGCATTTGTCTAGACAGTCTTTAATGGCCTGAGGCACATAAGTCAGGGCGTACTGATACAATTTCCGTCCGTTCATTTTCAGGTAAATATTGCCTTCATTGAGACCATTGGGATGGTAAGAGGCCCCCATGTGCAACATTTGTGAATACTGATGGGCATCAGACCGGGCCGTGTGCCCGAGAATCCCTTTTGGTTCTTCACTGGTTTCTCCCTGAAGGACCACAGCTCCCGCACCATCAGAGTAAATCATGCTATCGCGGTCGTGTGGATCAGAAACCCTTGAAAGAACTTCAGCACCTATTACCAGAACTTTATTAAAGTCACCCGAGCGAATCAAATAATCCGCCTGAACCACTGCCTGCAGCCATCCCGGACATCCAAATGCAATGTCGTAGCAGACACTTCCCGGATTTTCAATACCCAGTCTGCTCTTTACACGAGCCGCCAAACTCGGTACAAAATCCGAGCGATTAGTACCCTTTTTTACATCCCCAAAATTGTGTGCGAAAATAATGTGATCCAACTCCTCACCGGAAATACCCGCCGATTCAATAGCGCGTTTTGCGGCTTCAAAACCGAGATCGCTGGTCACCATTTCGTCCCCGGCATACCGCCGCTCATCGATGGTGGTGATTTGTTGAAATTTTTCTACAATCTCACTATTCGTCTTGTCGTATTTACCACCGCGTTCATCCAAAAACTCCCTCTTCAGAAACTCTTCATTCTTCACCACAATATGCGGGACAAAACTCCCGGTTCCAATAATTCTGCTGTAGGTTTTTTTACTCATCTGTACAATTTATAATAATCATCTGCATTCCTTCTGATTCCCGGCACAAAGAACGCCACTTCCTTAGATAACATTATATTCATTGAAATTGATCCTAAACAAATAACATCAAACATACACATTAATTCCAATAAACCAACCAATTCGCTGGCAAAAGGATGACATTCCATATAGAGCGGTAGCTAAGTTATAAAAAATGCCAGAGAGTAATGCCGGATTTTTTAGCGCCTTTCTTATCTTTGTCAGGAAGACAATTAATATCCATGAAGATTTGGTTAATTACCCTTGCTGTCGGTGCTTTCACTATTCTCCTCTCCTGTGTGGCAGAAAAGCCTGAAGAAACTACTAAAGTCACGACCAGTGTTCAAAGTCCAAACGAAGATTCCGAACTCGCTTTGTTGATGCGGTTTATGTACGATGATATGTACCGGGTGAAATCCGAACTGGAAGCGGGCAAAAAAGCCAGTCTTGAACACGATCCAAAGAAAATGTTTACGGCGGAACCTACTGATTCTGCCCAGGTTTCAACTGAGTCCTACAGTGCCTACGGTCAGGCTTACATAGCAGCCTACAATGCCTTTCACCAGGCAGAAAAAGCCCAATTAAAGGAACATTTTGAGGTGTTGGTCCAAAGCTGTATGGTTTGTCACCAAACAACCTGCCCCGGACCCATGAGGCGGATTGAAAACCTATATTTCGACAATTAGTTCTTATCTTCTATCCGGGAATCAGGTCTTCCCCTTCAGCATGGGTACAAATCGGAAAAGTCCGTGGGAGGTACGTGAAAAACTTCCATCTTCATTTCTCCTGTACCTGTACATTTTCTGAGTACTTTTTGCTTTGCCGAGAGGGATAACAGCCAAACCTCCGATCTTCAATTGACGGAGTAAATTCACAGGGGTTTCCTCTGCCGCAGCGGTAACCAGTATTCTGTCAAAGGGAGCGTGATCGGGAAGACCTACCCATCCGTCTCCGTAGAAAACCTGCACTTGTGGATATCCGGCCCTTTCGAGATTGTCAATTGCGGTGTCTTTCAGTTTGGAAAATCTTTCAATGGTGTAAACTTCAGCTCCAAGCTCTGCAAGAATGGCCGATTGGTATCCGCTGCCGGTTCCGATCTCCAGTATTTTATGGCCCGGTTCAAGCTCCAACAACTCCGTTTGAATAGCTACAGTGTAAGGCTGGGAGATGGTTTGATCACAATCTATTTGAAAGGCCTGGTCCCGGTAGGCCCACTCTTCAAAGCCCTTAGCGATGAAAAGATGACGAGGCACTTTTCCAAAGGCTTCAAGAATACGCGGATCTTTGATCCCCTTGTTTTTGAGGTCATCCACCATTCTCCGGCGCTGGCCCCTCATGAGGTAATTGTCCCCTTTCATTTGGTCCATTCAGTAAGAATTTAAGGCCGAATATACAAAAAAAGGGATGGAACAGGGTGGTATCAAAAGGAAAAAGGCATGAATTTTTGACGATCCATGCCTTTTGTGCCTGTTGATTAATTTCAGATATATAATTTTTATTCCTCAGCTGCTTCCTCAAGTAGAAGCTTCTTCACCTTCTGCTGCAGCTTCTTCTTTACCTTCTCCCTCTTTGGCCTCTTTGGATGCTGCAGATTTAAGAGCTCTTGGTACCTGTACTGTAACAATGGGGATTCCAGTTGCGTTCATGATCTCCACACCCTCAGGCACATCAATGTCCCTGACACGAAGTGCGGAACCCAGTTGCAATTCAGATACATCCACAAACACTTCATTGACGAGGTATTCGGGATTAGTTTTGATCTTAACCTTGCGCAATAACTGCTGCATTTTACCACCTTCCTTCACACCCGGAGAAGCTCCTTTGATTCTAAGTGGTATCTGCACCTTAATGTTGACGCCATCCACCATTTTGAGGAAATCAGCGTGCATAATTTGTTCCGTTACAGGGTGGAACTGAATATCCTTAAGTATGCACTTGTGGGTTTTTCCATCTATATTGAGCTCAGCAAGTTTGAATGCGGG
>SL_3KL_010_SEDDRAFT_10005244_pt1 | contig 11662 bp, 8 predicted proteins | sample SodLakKL_010_SED_2_FD_10381 | JGI IMG/M metagenome (IMG submission 10381)
TTCACCGTCGGCGATGGCACGCCGGGCTACTTTGGTCAATCGCTGATGGTCTATGGTCGGGAGGGCGAGCCCTGCCCGCAGTGTTCCGCGCCCATCCGACGCGAAGTCATCGGCCAGCGCAGTACCTTCTTCTGCTCACGCTGCCAAAGATAAACCGAGCACAGCCAACAGAATGATCTCACGCAGAGTGCTCGGTCCGTTATTTGGCCCGCTATCTTGGATCAAAAAGGTTGAAGTTGGGAGAAGCATCGGGTGGCATCCGACCGATCACGGACTGTCCGTGATCGGTCAGATACCACCCAATGCGACAGTGGGCAGTAGATTGAAAGCCAAGCGGTGGCTTCGATCTAGCTCCCCCATCAACCAACTCGCCGCCCAGCCCCCAATCCCCGGGCAAGGCGACTCGGCGCCCAGCCTCAAACCCCAGCCTGAACCAGAATTAACCCGAAGATTCCATCAACCCGCTTCCGTGTCGTCGGTGTTTTCAATGGGCTTCCTGGATTTCGGAGTAAAGTAAGGGCTCGACAACAACGAGGAGAATCGTTATGAGTGTCTGGAGATTGTTGGGTATCGCCCTGCTGGTGGTCGGCCTGGGTCTGCTTTATTTCGGTTGGCAAGCCACCGATGCCCTGGGTGAAGAGGTGCATGAATTGGTCACTGGTCGATACACCGATGAGACCATGTGGTACCTGATCGGCGGGGCCGCGGCGGCCATCGTCGGGTTGCTGCTGACGCTGTTCGGAGGCAGGACGCGCTAGCTGCGCGAATGTGGACCACAGCGTTTTCAGGCCCGGTAACGGGACTGAAGACTCTGTGCCTCTCATCAAACAGATTTCTGTGCTTGGCTTGATTACTGCATCGCAGGAATTCAAACAAAACAAGAGCCCTGGAAACCACCGAAGTGGTTTGATGTGATCATCGGGGTTTGTCTGGCTCGGGCTGGAGTTTTTGGGGTGGGGGCTGGGCGCCGAGTCGCCTTGCCCGGTGCCGCGCTCGAGATGAACGGCTTGGTCGATACTTTGAGCTTGGTGGCGTTCTGGTGCCGACCGAAATGAATCTGATCCAATGGGTAGGGGATTGCCCCTAGTGGGATTCTCGGGTGCTTGAAGAACGGATGGATTGTGCCCGCTGCCGTCACCTCGATCCCGGCCCCGGTCAAGCCCACTCGTCGCTTGTCGGGTAGGAGTTGGTTGATGATGGAGCTTGATCGAAGCCACCGCTTGACTTTCAATCTACTCCTACCTGTCGCATTGGGTGGTATCTGACCGATCACGGACTGACCGGGTGCGGCGGCGGGCAGAAAGTTCTTCCCAAACCATCCATGCCACCCACCGTCGAATCGATGGCACTTCCCTTGCAGTCGACAACTCGCAGACGGTACCGACCCCAAGGCCACCAAACACGAAAATATCGACTCAAGCGTTCACCCGGTCAGGCCGTGAGCGGTCGGATACCACCCGATGCTTCTCCTCCCCTCCTGTTTGCACACTGACAGCGGGCCCGGCAACGGGACTGAAGACTCTGTGGTGAATTCCAGAGATCGGCCATTGGAGGGTGCTTAGAACAGCCAACAGAACCCTTGTCACGTTCGGATGTCACAACTGACTGCAATCGTGAAATTCGAACCCATGACCCATATCGGCCTGCGCATCGCTCTGGGCTTGATCATTGCCCTGCTGGCGACCTTGGCCTGGACGGCCGAGGACACCGGGACCGTCCAGCGCGACCATATCGAAGCCGAACTGGTCGCCGCCACCACCAGCGTGCAACCGGGCACGTCGCTCAAGGTCGGGCTGCGACTGCTGCCTGATCCCGGCTGGCATACCTACTGGAAGAACCCCGGCGACTCCGGGCTGCCCACCGAGATTGACTGGCGATTGCCCGAAGGCGCCGTGGCCGGCGAAATCGAATGGCCCTATCCGGGCGCCATGCCGATGGGTCATTTGATCAATTACGGCTACAAGGACGAGCACCTGCTGCCGGTGACCATCGAAGTCCCGGTCGACCAGCCGCTGGATCAGGATTTCGTCATTGAAGCCGATGCCGAATGGCTGGTGTGCGAGGAAATCTGCATCCCCGGAGACGCCACCCTGCGACTCAGCCTGCCGGTGCTCGACCAGGCCCCGGAAGTCAATTCACGCCACCAGGCCTTGTTCGATTGGGCCGAACAGCGCCAACCCCGGCCGGTGGACTGGCCGGCCTCGTTCAGTACCGACGGTGGGCAGCTCAGCGTGCAGATCCAGCCGGAAGACCGGGATGCAAGTGGACAGTGGGAGTTCTATTCGGCGGTGGGCAATCTGGTCGATCATGCCGAAACGGCCACGGTGCACGTGGCCAATGGCCAGGTACTGGTGGCCCAGAAACTGTCCACCTTCATGGCGCGCGAACCCGATTCGCTGCTTTTTCTGCTGGTTGATTCAGACCGCGGACAGGCTTGGGAACTGCAAGCCGAACGCGGTGATCTGGTTTCGATCGCCGGCCTGGGCGCCGATGCCCAGGTGGGCTGGGCGCTGGCGATCCTGCTGGCGCTGGCCGGCGGGGTGTTGCTCAACCTGATGCCGTGCGTTTTTCCGGTACTGTCGATCAAGGCCATGAGCGTGGCTAGCGGTGGGGATGACCAGCGTGGGCATGGCCTGGCTTACACCGCCGGCGTGCTGGCCAGTTTTGCCGTGCTGGCCGGTATGCTGCTGGCGCTTCGAGCCGGTGGTGAAGCGATCGGCTGGGGATTTCAGCTCCAGTCGCCGCTGTTTATCGGCATCCTGATCTACGTGTTTTTCGCGCTGGGACTTTCGCTGTCGGGGCTTTTCGATTTCGGCACCCGGTTGATGGGGATTGGCCAGGGATTGACCGAAAAAGGCGGCCGGCGTGGCTCGTTCTTTACCGGCATTCTGGCCTGCGTGGTGGCCAGTCCGTGTACTGCACCATTCATGGGCACCGCGCTTGGCGTGGCGGTCATCATGCCCTGGCCCATGGCCATGGGCATCTTCCTGGCACTGGGTCTGGGCCTGGCCCTGCCCATGCTGGCGCTGAGCTTCAGTCCCGCGATGGCCCGCAAAATGCCGAAGCCGGGTCCATGGATGGAAACCTTCAAGCAGGCCATGGCATTTCCCCTGTACCTGGCCGTTGTCTGGCTGTTGTGGGTTTTGGCCCGCCAAACCGATGCCAACGGCCTGGCCGCGGTGCTGACCGGCATGGTGGCGCTGGCCTTTGCGCTGTGGCTGGGCGGCAAGCGCGACCATGGACCCAATCTTGCAGTGGCCCGTCACGCCGGCGTTGGATTGAGCCTGATTGCCGCGGTTGCGGCATTGGGTACGGCCGTACAGCAACACAGCGAAATCGCCACCTCGACCGAGGCCTGGTGGGAGCCGTGGTCGGTCGAGCGACTGGATGAACTGCGTGCTGATCCCGAACAAGCCGTGCTGGTCAACATGACCGCCGACTGGTGCGTGACCTGCCTGGTCAACGAACGCGTGGCGCTCAATACCGACCCGGTACGCCAGGCCATGAGCGAGCATGATGTGGTCTATCTGAAGGGGGACTGGACACGGCGCGACCCGGCCATCACCGAGTATCTGTCAGAATTCGGTCGCAACGGCGTGCCGCTTTACGTGGTCTATCCCCGCAATGGCGATGAGCCGCGGGTTTTACCGCAGATCCTGACACCCGGCCTGGTGGTACAGGCCGTCGAGCAACTTTGATCAAACAAAGGAGATCAAGAACATGAAGAACCGTCTAATGCAATTGTTTGCCGCCGCCCTTGTGGTCGGCTTCGCATCCAGCCTTTCGGCTGCCCCGCAGATTGGTGAGCCGGCGCCGGATTTCAGTGTGGTCGACACTGCCGGTGAAGTCCGTACCCTGTCAGAATTCGCCGGCCAGAAGGTCATCCTGGAATGGACCAACCATGACTGCCCGTTCGTAGTCAAGCACTATCAGCCCGGCAACATGCAGATGCAACAGCGCATGGCCCGCGACGAACACGATGCCGTGTGGCTGAGCGTGATTTCATCACGACCCGGCGCCCAGGGACATGTTTCGGCCGAAGAAGCCGATGAACTGACCCGTACCCGCAATGCCTATCCGACCGCGGTTCTGCTCGATGAGGACGGTGTAATGGGCCGGGCCTACGATGCACGGGTCACCCCGCACATGTACATCATCGACGAACAAGGCATTCTGCTCTACATGGGCGGCATCGACTCCAACCCCAGCCGTAATCCGGATGACATTCCCGAATCCACTCAGTACGTGGTCGCTGCTCTGAATGAACTGGCCGCGGGTGAACAGATCAGTGAGCCGGTGACGCGGCCGTATGGCTGCACGGTTCATTATTGAGAAGGAAAGGTTTCAGGGTTCAGGCTTCAGGCAGGGGGGTTATAGTCTGGTTTTCGTTTTGGAGATCAGAGATGGCTGACCGAAAACCCTCTTCTGAAACGCTTTGCATTCATGCCGGCGCCGGGGACTTTCCGGCGCCGTTTGGTTTGAATACCCCGGTGGTGACCAGTTCGGCGTTTGATTATCGCGCCGATCATGTGCGTTATCCGCGCTACCACAACACGCTCAATCACGATGTGGTCGCTGCTCGTGTGGCCGCGCTGGAAGGCGGTGAGGCGGCGCTGATCACGGCCAGCGGCATGGGTGCGATCAGTGCGCTGTTTCTGAGCCTGATGAAACCCGGCGAGCATGCGATTGTGCTGGACGGCCTTTACGGCGGCACGGTGGATTTGATCGAGGGGCTGCTCAAACCGCTGGGCATGCGGTTTTCGATCTGGGATGGGGATCCCGAACACTTCGAAGGCCTGGTGACTGAGCACACCCGTCTGGTGCATATCGAATCGCCGACCAATCCAATGATGAAGGTGATCGATCTGCCCGCAGTCGCGGAGCGTTGCCGAAAGCACGGCTTGGTCAGCGTGATCGACAACACCTTCGCCACCCCCATTCTGCAACGCCCGATCGAGTCGGGCTTCGACCTGGTTGTCCATTCCGGAACCAAGTATTTCAGTGGTCATTCCGATCTGTTGTCGGGGGCGGTGGCGGGCAGCACCGAAATGATCCACAAGATCAAGCCCAACGCCATCCGCATCGGCTCCAGTCTCAATGGGCGAGAGCTGGAGTTGCTGGAGCGCTCGCTGAAAACCCTGGCCGTGCGGGTCGAGCGCCAGTCCTCCAACGCCGGACAACTGGCGCAGCGTCTGGCCGGCCATCCGCCTATCGACGCCGTCTTCTATCCCGGGCTGGAATCCGACCCGGGCCATGCCGTGGCCAGGCGCCAGATGTCGGATTTTGGCGCCATGCTGAGTTTTCGGCTTTCCGACACGATCGATCCCGACGAATTCATGGATCGGTTGGCGTTGATCCAGCCCGCCGTCAGCCTGGGCGGTGTGGAGTCGACCGTCTGCCAGCCATCGCGCACCAGCCATGCAAAAGTCGACCACACGGAGCGTGCTCGCCTTGGAATTGATGACCGGCTGATGCGGCTTTCGGTCGGCATCGAGGCGCTGGAAGATTTGTGGCATGATCTGGAGCAGGCACTCCAACCCTGAGCCGAGAGGCGGTGTCTCATCGCCTGCCGCAGTTTGGCGGCGCGGTACGTTCCGCCTGTTTCAGCCGAACTTCTGACGTATCATTTTTATCTGGGTAAGCAAGCTTTCAAGGGCAGCGCAATGAGCAATTCAAACTGGGTTTACGGTTTCGATCAGGGCGACGGTAGCAACAAGAAGCTCCTGGGCGGCAAAGGCGCCAATCTGTGCGAGATGACGCGCATCGGCATCAACGTGCCGCCGGGCTTCATCGTGACTACCGAGGCCTGCGTGGCCTACCTGGCCGATCCCGACCGGCGCCTGCCGGATGGTTTGATGAGCCAGGTGCGTGAGCACATGGACGCACTCGAACAGCAGACCGGCAAGACCTTCGGGGGCGGCGACGATCCGTTGCTGGTCTCGGTGCGCTCCGGCTCGGCCATGTCCATGCCCGGGATGATGGACACCATCCTGAACTTGGGGCTGAACGCCGATACCCTGGCCGGGCTCATACGCCACACCGATAACCCGCGCTTTGCCTACGACGCCTACCGGCGTTTTATCCAGCTGTTCGGCAAGGTGGCCCTGGGCGTGCCCGACGAGCTGTTCGACGAGCAGTTCGAGGAGATCAAGGCGCGAGCCGGCGTGCGCGCTGATATCGACCTCGGCGCCGGCGCGCTGGCCGAGGTCTGCGAGCGCTTCCTCGAAGTGGTGGCGACGCATACCGGTCGTCCGTTTCCCACCGACCCGCACGAGCAGCTGGAACTGGCCATCCGCGCAGTGTTCAACTCGTGGATGGGCCGGCGCGCGGTCGACTACCGGCGCGAGTTCGGCATCACGTCTGACATGGCCAACGGCACCGCGGTCAACGTCTGCACCATGGTGTTCGGCAACATGGGTGCGGATTGCGCCACCGGTGTCGGCTTTACCCGCAACCCCGGTAATGGCGAGAACCTGCTCTACGGCGAGTACCTGGTCAACGCCCAGGGCGAGGACGTGGTGGCCGGCATTCGCACACCCAAGGCGCTGGCCGAGCTCGAGCAGGAAATGCCGGAGATGTACCTGCAGCTGCAGGCCCTGCGTGACCGCCTGGAACGCCACTACAAGGAGGTCCAGGACTTCGAGTTCACCATCGAGCGCGGCGTTCTGTACTGTCTGCAAACGCGTAACGGCAAGATGAATGCGGCCGCCATGGTACGCACCTCGGTGGAAATGCATGAAGAAGGTCTGATCACGCAGGAGCAGGCGCTGGCCCGGGTCAAACCCGAGCAGCTGGAGCAGATGCTGTTCCCGCGCCTGGATCCCGCCCACAAGGCCAGTCCGGTCGCCGTCGGCCTGCCGGCATCACCCGGCGCGGCCAGTGGCCAGGTGGTGTTCGATGCCGACCGAGCCGTGGAGCTGGGCGGACAGGGCATCGACGTGCTGCTGCTGCGTGAAGAGACCAAGCCGGAGGACATCCATGGCTTTTTCGCGGCGCGCGGCATCCTGACCAGCCGCGGCGGCAAGACTTCGCATGCCGCCGTGGTCGCACGCGGCATGGGCAAGCCCTGCGTGGCCGGCGCCGAAGGCATCGAGGTCAACGTCGCCCGATGCACGGCGCGAGTCGGCGGCGAGCTGATCCACGAGGGTGACGTGCTGACCATCGATGGCACCAGCGGCCGAGTCTATCGCGGCCAGATCCCGACGGTGGAGCCTGAGTTCACCGATAGTCTGAGCACGCTGCTGACCTGGGCCGACGCCCGCGCCCGCCTCAAGGTGCGCGCCAACGCCGATACGCCAGAGGATGCCGAGCGCGCGCTGCGCTATGGCGCTACCGGGATCGGCCTGTGCCGCACCGAGCGCATGTTCAACGCGGCCGACCGTTTGCCCATCGTCATCGACATGATCGTGGCCGAGACTCCGGAGGCGCGCGCGGCTGCGCTGGATCGCTTGCTGCCGATCCAGCGCGCCGACTTCGCCGGCCTGTTGCGCGCCATGGCGCCGCGGCCGGTGACCATCCGCCTGCTCGACCCGCCAATCCACGAGTTCCTGCCCGATGAGCGCCAGCTCGAAGACGAGATCGCGCGCCTGACTGACCTGCGCGGCGCCGTGCGCGGGCTTGAAGTGATGGCCGATGCCGTGCGCGACGAGGCCGGCGTGGAGATGCCGGCGGGTCTGAGCGAGGTTGGCAACACGCGGCGTCTGGATGCGCTGATTGCGCGCAAGGAGCTGATCCTCGGCAAGGTGCGTTCGCTGCGCGAAGTCAATCCCATGCTCGGTCACCGCGGCGTGCGTTTGGGCATCACCTTCCCCGAGATCTACCGCATGCAGATTCGCGCCGTGCTGGAAGCGGCGCTGGAGTGCCAGCAGGAGGGGTTGGACATTGATCCCGAGATCATGGTGCCGCAGGTCTGCACGGTGCAGGAAATCAAGCTGGTGCGCAAACAACTCGAAGAGGTCCGCGCCGAGGTCGAGTCCGAGCACGGCGTCCGGCTGCCCTGCCGCTTCGGCTCGATGATCGAGGTGGTGCGCGCCTGCCTGCGCGCCGAGAGCGTTGCCGATGTTGCCGAGTTCTTTTCTTTCGGCACCAATGACCTGACCCAGGCCGTGTTCTCGTTCTCGCGTGAGGATGCCGAAAACAAGTTCCTGCCCATGTACAACGAGCGCGGCATTCTGCAGGACAACCCCTTCGAGGTTCTCGACGTCAAGGGCGCGGGCCGGCTGATGGCGCTGGCGGTGGAGTGGGGCCGTTCGGTTCGCCCGGACCTGCACGTCGGCATCTGCGGCGAGCATGGCGGGCATCCGGCCTCGATCCGCTTCTGCCACCAGATCGGGCTGGACTACGTGTCTTGCTCGGCCCCGCGCGTGCCCATCGCGCGCCTGGCCGCGGCGCACGCGGTGTTGGAGGGCTGACACTTCTCGGGCTGAACTCTGGCTGCTGATTCTGCCGACTGTGGCCTGCCGCGAGTGCTGAGTCTGGATTACTCGTGGAGACGCTGACCGGTATTTCGTTTCAATTGAAGGCGGACCGGCTTATTCGTCCTCGAACCGGTCCCGGAACAGCAGGTCGGCCAACTCTTCAAGAGTCATGCCCCAGAAGCCGCCGGTCAAACGCCACTGCCCGCCGGACAGTTCGCGGGCTTCGGTGGCGTTCCATTGACCGATCGTCCCGGAAATCTGCCATTGGGGCGGGCTATTGCCGTCATCGGCCAGGATCACGCCACCTGAACTGATGTTGTACCAGTCGATGCAGTAATCCTGGTCGCAGTCTTGGCCAAAAGTGTTGGCAGCGGCTGCCAGAAGCAGCACGCCGGCAGCGAGTTGGACAAGCCTTGTGTGGTTGCGAATCGCCATGGTCTAGTTTTCCGCCAGTCGATTGCCATCGATCAGCACGGCCTCAAGCCGAGCCAGGCGCTCTTCCAGTTCGGCGTTGCGTTTAGCAAGTTGGCTGTTGGCTGCAATCTGTTCGCGCAGTTTGGCGTTCTCGGACCACAATTCGGCCAGTTGCCGGTCGTGGCGGTCCCGCAGTTCGGCATTTTCTTCAGTCAGATGCGCAATGCTCTGCAGCGTTTGCTGCTCGAACTGCTGATAAGCCGCAATGACGACCGCCATCAGTCGGCTTTGCACGATGCCTTCGATCTGACCCTCTTCATTGTGATACACCAGCTCGGGGAAAAGCTCGGCCACCTCTTCGGCAATCAGGCCAATGTCACCTTCATCACGGTCACGCCAGCGGTACTGAACCGGTTGCAGCTCTTTCAGGCGGCCGACGGCCAGACCCAACGGTTTGATGTCCCGCTTGTAGCGCTCGCTAGAGGTGCAGTTGGCGATGGTGCCATCGGGGGTTCTGCACACGGTGTTCGCTGTTGTACTGCCGAAACTGTCTATACGAACCTGACCAGACACGCGTAACCCACTGCTAGGCACTTGGGCCGTGCTGTAGGCAGCGCCCACACTGACACCGCGATTCGAGTGCCCCCGCAGCACGATATTGTCAGCCGTATGCTGGGCGAATCTGAATGGCCCCTGGCCTTCATTGGCCACGACATGCAGCGTATTCCAGGGATTGTCGGTACCCACTCCCAAGCGATCATCCTGGCTCCAGCCACCGATAAGGGTATTTCCGCCAACCACTAGAGGTCCGCTATTAACAATCACAGCGCCGTCGGACCGGACGCGCAATCGTTCGGCGCTGGAGTGAGGCGGCTCCGGACGACGCAGCAGGATAGTGAAATCCGCGAGCACAGCGGGATCGGTGCCAGTCACAATCGTTCCGATATTTGCCACCCCAGCAGCGGAATGGTTAAACCTCATTAAATTTCGATTACCCGTCGCCGTTCCACCTGTTCGTGGGTGCGCAACTAGGTTTAGAACCGAATTGAAGTCATTTTCACTCATGCGGTGCACGACCAGCGCAGATGAGCCATCTTGATCGGTACCTTGCACCATGAGCGGAAAATTCGAGTTCATGGCGCCTATGCCGACGTAACCAGCCGTATAGCTGATATTGTCGCCACTCTGATTCCAGAGCGAATCACCGGGCGGAGCCTCGAGTGCGAAGTGCGCCATGGGCGCGGCTGTGACTGGCTGGCGCGGATGCAGTACTGTGCCATCCACCGTCACCTGCAGCCAGCGTTGACTGCCATCGAAGGCGCCGCCGCCAAAGTCCAGCTCGACCTGGAACAGACCGTTGTTGACCTGAACATTCGACAGACTGACTAACGAACCCACCATGCTGCCGCCGGTCGGGCTGTTATAAAGCCGAAACGCCATATTGGCCGTGCCGTCATAAGGCCCCGATCCATCCCGAAGCTGGCCTTGATAAGTGATCGGCGCGGCCAGGGCGGCCGTCGACAGCCACAGGATGGATAATACGATCAACATCTTTCTCATGACGAGTAGCTCCCTTCGTGTAGTGGATTCAGAATGGTTGGCCTAAGTATGGTGTGGATTCGATCAGCAAGCATTTTGGAATATCAGCATATTAGCAGAATCAGAAGCACGTAAAGCCGAGATACCTGATCGAACGACGACGGCGCCAGCCATCAGCCGGCACCCACGATTTCAGACGTCGACAGGACGCCCGCTTCCCCGCCCTAGCCGTTGGCGCTGATGGCGCCTCTGGCGATGGGCGATGATGACCGGATCGCAGCGGTCAGCAGCCCCTTTTTGCCGTGCGGGCACAGCGCGATTTGGTTGCAGGCAGGTCTACTGGAACCCTGGTGGGTCATGCGGCCCTATTGAGAAGGCGTTTCAGGATCGGTGGCCTTGCCTCCGACCAGCCGGCGCATGATCAACGGCCAGAGCATAAATATCAGGCCGAACAATATGAGCACGCCGCCCGGCATCCACCACAGCCGATCGCTGACCGCATAGCCCAGGACAACGACCGCGATGCCGGTTACCAGCACAGCCAGACCGCTCTCAGCCACAGGGGCAGCGATCAGGCGTTTCAAACCGGCGGCCCGACGCATTCCATTGAGTTCGCCCAGCCCGTACAAGGTCAATGCGCTGATCAATAGAGCGGTGCCGGTCGCAAGCAGGATCGGATTCAGGCCGGCGAAGAGGCCGACGACCAGAATAATTGTGCCGACGAATATCAGGCTCACCCACACCCCCTGGCCTTCGCCGTGCGGCATGGCGGTAGCCGAGCCACTGGCGCAGAGTCGTCCCAGCGGCACATCAAAAGCCGCCGCCAGACTGAGCTTGGTCTCGCGCGAGCCGCGACCTTCGGTCTCGACGCGCTGAATGGTGCGCAGGCTCAAGCCCGCGACTTCAGCCAGTTGTTCCTGCGACCAGCCGCGCGCTTCGCGCAGGCTGCGAACCTGATCGGCGTTTATGCTCATGTCATTCATCATAGTATGCTCTCCTTGCGAATGGGAGAGTCCAGTCTGCCCAATGCCTTGAGCGCAGGCCACGTCACGGCCACGTCAAATTGCCGCCAGATCCGTGCCAGCGCCCGGACAGCGGATTGCATGAGCGTTTTCTGACCGGACGTGGGAGTGAATTCGTAGTCTGGTACAACCCTACTCGGATTCCATTTTCCGGATTGGCGCTGAAGGATTTGTGGCATGATCCGGGTCAGGCAATCGATCTCCGAGACAGGAGGCCATGTCCCGAAATCTGCCGCTGGTCGGCGTCTTGTTACTGCTGGGCTGGGCCTT
>SL_3KL_010_SEDDRAFT_10005245_pt1 | contig 11661 bp, 10 predicted proteins | sample SodLakKL_010_SED_2_FD_10381 | JGI IMG/M metagenome (IMG submission 10381)
TACTACAACCTTCAAAGGCCCATTGATTTTCTAAGAGATTTGAAAGATCCGGAGTGGGAGACCATTTGTTTTAACCCCATCACAGGGGATATGGGTAAGTCTCCACACTTCCCGGCTTATCCCAGTGGTCACGCCGGTTTTGGTGCTTCTGCTGCGGAGGTTTTGGAAGAGACTTTTGGAAGTCATTTCCCAATGGTTGATCGAACGCATGAGGGTAGAACTGAGTTTTTGGGCACCCCGAGAGAGTTTAACTCTTTCAACGATATGGCGGTTGAGAATGCCATTTCACGTATCTATTTGGGTGTACACTTCAGGATAGATGCCGATGAAGGATTGAGATTGGGAAGGGTAGCCGGTCGCTCTGTATTGGATCTACCCTGGCAGGGTTAAAGCCTAATGACCTAATGAAGCCTGGTACATTTGAACTTACCTGTTCTTTTAACCGGGTTCAAATATTCCAACAGCATATGAAAAGTCTAATTTCAATAGCAGGGGCGGCCGCCTTAATTCTGGCATTCCTCACCCTACCTTCCTGTGCAACCGATGGGGAGACTGACGCCGGAGTACCCTTCAAAGGACTGTTGACAATAACCAGTTCTGGAATAACTTATATCGACTGTAAGGACAACACCAGATACCGCATCCTCGATGGACAGCACAAGGTGGGAGATGCTATGGGTGAGCGTGTCATTACCCTCAACGAACCGGTTTACATTGAAATGGATGGCAGTTTGTCTGAATTCGACAGCAATCTCGAATTTGAGCAGCAATTCTCTCAAATGATCAACGTGACAGAAGTGACTCATATCGATGACGAGTTGCCCTCATCCTGTGATCATCACATCAAGCCCATATTGAGTTTTGTAAACCCCATAGAGAGAATGACAATTGAATTCAATTACTTTGTACCGGCTGTCATTTTGCAAAAACCGCTCTACGGATGGTTGATGTATTTTCCATTGCCGGATGAGAAGTTTCAAAAAATTCACCAGGGTGAATCTCTGGAAGTAATTTCCAGTTCTCACGGTGAGGAGATAGAATTGCGCATTGAGGAAATGATTTGTGCAACAGATGAAGAATCAGACCTTTGGTCACATCATTTGGAAATTGTTTTCAGGGGTGAAGCTTACCCGGCTTGTGGGGGTAGCAAGGTCGAAGATGGGGATATTGCTGAAGGGATTTTATTGTCTGCTTACTCACAATAATTTCCTTAGTCCTTTTACTTATAATTTGACGGGAAAACTTAAGCCAGGTTGTTACTGTAAAAGTGGTTTCTGACGGTCTCTACTACGTCATAGGTTGCCATATGGCCGGCTACTTTGGTTTGGACTGAAGATAATTCAGGGCGTTTTTTCTGGAGGTATTCTCTGAAATCGAACTTAGTCTCATCAGGTCCCAATATTATGATTTTATGGTCTGTCGGAAGGTAGTCCAAAATGCGATCAAAAAATTGGGAATCCGCAGCAGTGGAATTTACCCCCTTTCCAGGGCTATGGCCATTGTTTACCCGGTTGAGTCTGATACTTGAGAATATAGGGATAATAAAGGATTTTCCGGAGTCGATCATCACCACTACGGCTTTACTTCTATCAATCCATATACCAGTATGTGCAAGGTGTTTATTCATACCAGCAAAAATCAGGGGTTTTTTTTAATAAAAACCTGACATCAATCAGTAAAGAGAATGATACTTGTCATTCGACCGTTAATTTTTATGTCCTTACTTTGTAATCACAAAATCCAGAAAAATGCGAAGAACTGTTGTAGCAATCGATCTTTCAGCGGTAGATGAAAAACTGCTGACCTACCTTAAGGCCCACAGAGAAAGACTTGGGATTGGCCCCATTGCTTTTGTCCACGTATTACCGGAAAAATTCCACATATACCCTGACGACAAAATTTGGTCCCCACTCAACCCAAAGGCCATGGAAGATATTCTCGACAATATCAAGAAGTCTGTCGGCCGGTTTTTTGATCCAAAAGATAAAAATACTGAGTTTCAACTGTGCAAGGGAGATCCTTTATCAGAATTGGTGGACTATGCTCACTCATGGGAAGCGGACCTGGTCGTGATCGGACAGAAATCCGGTGTCAAAAAGCACGGCATTTTGGCCAAGAATCTGGTTAGAAATGTAAAGTGTAACGGACTGGTTGTTCCCGATGACCGTCCGGATGATTTATCCCATATCCTGGTGCCCATTGATTTCTCGCGCTATTCTGCCAAATCACTTAAACAAGCACTGGAACTTAGAGGAGAAAATGAAGCAGTCAAAATAACCGCACTGCACGTTTACGAATTGCCGGCCATGGGTTACTACAAGTTGAGCATGACGGAACGCAAATTCCGGGATGGCATCAGAGAAAACATCGAGGATAGCCTGCGAAAATTCGTCCAATCTCAGATCGGAGATAATACGGACAATATACAGATAAAGGCAATCTCTCGAGGAGTGCCCGGGGTATCAAATTACCTGACCGAATACGCACTGGCCTCCAATGTTGATTTCATAATCATGGGTGCCAAAGGACACTCCAAAATCAAACTTATGTTGATGGGAAGTGTGACCGAGGGTGTGCTGGCCACCGGTAATTTCTTTCCCACATTGATTGTAAAATAAAATCTTTGAAGAGCTATGACCCCGGGAAAAAATTTAAATGATCTGCTGGAAAATAGCCGGATAGGTGACCATATGACCACCAACATACTGGTGGGCAAAGAGGAGTTTTCAATGAGCCACATCACCCGGCTGTTCAACGAGTTGAAAATCCATCATTTGCCCATAGTTGATGACCACAACCAAATCACGGGAATTATTTCTGCCAATGACCTATTGAGAAGTTTTTCCATGGTCTTAGAACTGGGAGAAGTCTCCCTGTCTGAAGAATTTGAGGCACGAGAAACGGTGCGCGACTACATCACCCGAAATATCGAGGTCTGCGGCCCGGATGACCCTATTATCAATGCTATTAAAAAATTTGAAAAGGGGAACTTTCACGCCCTACCCGTGGTGGAAAATGAACAGCTTGTAGGTATCTTCACCTCACGAGACCTCATTCGGTTTATTTCCGAACACAATAAGTAATCCCGTTCAAATTTCCTTTTTAAAATTTTGGCATAAGCTAAAATTCCGGAAGGATAGTAGGATTATAAATATAATTATATCTTATAATTTTTTGGGGTTGATATCCCCTGGCTCGTCACCGCCTTTATCCGTCGGCTTCTGAATCTCCTTTTTCTTTATTTTTTTTACGGTTTTCTCTTCATCATCTTCTGCATCCTGAATGATGACTTCTTCCACCTCCTTTTTTACCTTAGGATAGACCGCTGTACTTCCTGTCTTTTTCAGTAAATAATACCCTCCTGCCAATGACAAAATTATAGAACTGATACCCAATATCTCAAGACCGGAATAATAATCGAAGTCCAGAACAATAACCTTTCTGGCAATAGCAATCAAAGCAACCAAAATGACCACTTCCACATGAATAACATTCTCCTTGAAATACACCTTAATAGTGTCCAGCAACTCTATTCCTATTAATACAAGCAGAAATATGCCGAAAATATTCAACATGTTATCGAGATTGATAATCAGCGTCTCTTCTTTCTCTTCAATTACAGCCAGATAAACTGCATAAAACAACTCAATTGTTGCAATAAGCAAGAGAAGCGACATCAATCCAATCAGGGCAATAATAATCATTCGCTCAACCCATTTCACTGACTTCTTCAATCGCGGGGGTGGACTTCCTTTTGTAGCCATGGCTAAGTTTGTTTAAGAAACTACATTACAATAGCTAAAATGTTTGAATACGCTGACTTATTGTTACGGGGGTACAAGACTTAATTACCGGAAACAGATCCCGTAAAGAAGGCAGTCAGCGTCCTTCTAGCTCTACTTGTCGAACATTTTACAATGCTTAAAACACCTTTTTCTATGTTTGTATTAATTCAGGTAAAATTCGGGAAAATTTCTCTAACACGAGGTCACAATCTTATCAATGATTGCCAAAAACTGGTATTTTTTTTTGCTGGATCCGGTTAAAAATTTTATGCGTCAATAAACATTTATCAGCTTCTTTGAAAGTACCACAACAGCCCGGCCGGTGAAAAGCCTAAAAATCCCTACCTTTAGGTTTGCAAAATAAGTTTTAAATTATCCTTTATATGGTGGGTCTTCGAAATCTGCTGTTCCTGTTTTTTTGCATCACCGGCATTTTGCTGAATGGAATCCCCATGCTCTCCCAAAATATTCACCAGAATTATTTTTTTGATGATCCGCTGAGTTTCAGAGAAGACCACAACTGGCTTTCTACCCATGAGATGTTGAGAATTTATGAGCTAACCATACAATTCCCGGAAGAAGAAAAAATTATGACCACTGTGACTTTGGACCACAACGGACTGCCTGTTACAGAGCAAATTGCTCAAAGTGATTTTGACTGGGAAAATCGTGAACCGGGAAGCATCACTGAGGAATTTCACCACATTTACGTAATGGACAATTTGTTTCTTCGGCGAAAAACCACACATATTGAGCACACAGGTACAAGGCCGGATTCGCTGGAGACAGGTGAAATTCTGGTTAATTTTTTCAACAGGGAGCAGTACGAATCTTCTGAAGGACTCAAATTGGTTTACGAATTTAAAGGTGAAACCCGGCCGGCATCCATTGAGCTTATTTCGGAGAAAAATACCGGCAAGCGCATTGAATTAGAGTACCTGGATGGATGGCTCTCGAGCGCAGTGGAGTATTCAATGGGAGAAGAGGGCCGCAACCAAAAAATCCGATCGGCAACATATGAGTACGATGACCACAACAGGCCTCACAAAGCTATTCTTCGAATTGATGGGGAGGAAAAAAGGGTTGAAATAACTTATGACCGCATGAATAAACCTTTGAAAATTACCCTTTACTCCAATGGTGAAGTGGTTGAAAAAAGGCTGTATCAATACGAGAAAAGGGAGAGAATTGAAATTCCGGGGCTTGATTGATGGCCGGAAAAACCTCAACGCATAATAGTTACATCTCCACTTCTTTTGACTGTGACAGGTTCCTCGCAAAGGAAAAATTCGATCTCCGCATACCAGGCAAAAACAGCCGGTTGCATATCCTCACCATCAAAAACTCCATTCCAGCCGAATTCTATATTGCTAGTCTCAAACACTTTGTTCCCCCACCGGTCAAAAACCTTCATCTCAAAAGACAGAATCTCCAGGTCAGGTGGAAATTCGGGTTTAAAAATATCGTTGATTCCATCGTCGTTAGGGCTGAAGGCAGTGGGAAAGAACATGGGCAATTCACCAAATTCGAATGGGGACACCTCAAGTCCGACCCTTCCGGTGACTTCTTCACAGACATTGGTCAGTTCAAAAGTGAGATTGCTGTTTTCATTAAAGGTGCGGATAAATTCGCCACTTCCATCAGACCATCTCAAGTCCGCCAGCTCTTCGTATTCAGTGAGATCGACACGCAGTCTTCCATCGGCACAAATGAGGGTATCTGAAAAATCAGTTACCGGGGGTAACTGTGGTATGAAAAAGACATCGATTTCATCTTCATCGGTACAACCCTCATCGGATAGAGCAATCACACTGTAAGTGCCGGATTCAGTTACTACCAGATCGATACCTGTGGCACCAACATTCCAATCATACTCCTCAATAGTGATTCCCTTGAATTCACTGACAGAAAGGGTTACTTCTTCGCCTTCACAGGAAACAGTATCCCCAATAATTTTTATTTCGGGACTTATGGGAAAGGTGATAAAAGCGGAGTCTGAAAATTCGCAATTGTTGATACTGTACTCCACGTAGTACTGTCCCGCCTCATCAACTACTGTTGAAAGAGCGTCAGTAAGTCCCGTACTCCAGCTAATATTCTCTGCACGTGGATCAAGGTTTAACTCCAGAAAAGTCTGATCACAGGCAATGGAGTCCTGAATGAAAACAGAGGGAGAAGAATTGACTATGGTAAAACTGTCCCGGAATATGCAGTTGCTAAGCTCAGCCTCCACTGTGTAAAGACCCGATTCCAGTGCAGCAATACTTTGGGTTGATTGCCCTGTATTCCAGGTAAAATCAGCATTCTCGTTTTCAATTTGAGACCCGAGAATAATTGGCTCCCCATCGCATATTTCAAAGGAATCTACAACACTCTCTGCAGCCTGAATTACCTCAATGGTCAGGGTAGCTGTGTCCGGTTCCAGGCATTGATTGGTTGAAAGTGCAAACAGGGAGACTTCGTAAACTCCGGGTTCTTCATATTGGTGAATTGGCGCTCTGTCAGTACTGGTATTGCCATCACCAAAATCCCATTCAAAATGTATAGTACCGGTACTAAAATTTCGAAAGTCGGCAGTAAAAGGAGCACAACCTTCTGTTCCGCGATCCACATCGGCCCTGGCAATTATTTCGTCCAATTCAAAATCATACTTAATAACTCCCAGGTTACAATTTTGTGAAGGGTTGGTAGGAGAAACGACCCCATCAGTGGTAGGGAAAAAATTGCCACCTCCACATCCGGCGCAAACTGCTTGAAAAATAGTGCCATCCCGGCTAAATCTACTGGTACCTCCATCCACATGTTCAAATCCTATTCCGGAACCGGGTGGAACCGTCCCACCAAAAAAAGTAGCAAATATCAATTCGGAAGCATCTTCTTCAAGTACAAAAAAGTAAAAGTCGTTTCCATCTGTCGTGGTTTGAAATGCATCCGGGGTAACTACGAGACCGGATGTAGTACTTGTTGGAATATTGTTCCGATTTGCAGCACCTCCCCATCCAGAGGTGTAAATTCTATTGCAGTCATCCACCATTAGGGCTGTGGGAGAAATATCAATGGAACCACGTCCGGTTCCAAATACGGTTCTGAACTCCAATTCATTCAGATCACTGTCGAGTCTTTTTATGAATTGTGCGCTGTTGGGATTGCTGTAAACCCCGGGTGTGGGTTGGAGATTACCGGTTGATTGACCCAGTAAGTAAACCCTGTCCTCCAGATCCACTTCTACAAAATAAACCTGATCATAACTGTTCGTGCCGACAAAAGTTCCTGCCAGCAGGTCACTTCCACTGTTGTTTAACATAGTTACAAAACCATTTGCCGGTCCTCCCTGGTAGGTGGGCTTGTAGGCATCACCTCTAACCGGAAAATCAGAACTCCTTGTGCCACCGGCTACCAATACATTGCCCTCACTATTTAATTTTATCGAGTATGCGGCATCAGCTGCACTTCCACCCAAAAAGGTGGACCATCTGAGCTGAGTACAGAAGCGGTTGACGCTGAATACCACACCGGCCATCCCGCCAGACATATCCAACTGAAAAGCATTTGAGGTGACGGGAAAATCAGAGGATCGCGTTACAGAAGCTACATATATATTGTCAAATTCATCCACGACCACCTCGCCCCTGAATTGGTCTCCGTAGTTTCTCAGGAGATTTCTATCAAGATCATTAATCCCATCGTTTCTGCTGCCTCCTAAAAAGGTGGAACCCGTCAGCGAAGTACCGTCTTCGCTCAAAACCGTTACTATGATATCGGTCCCGCTTATCTCAATACTGTTGTTAAATATTCCACCTGTTACTGCGTCTCCTCCCCTGTTTTGGTCCTGGACAGAGTTTGGTGTGGTTGGAAAATTACTGGAACTGGTAGTACCAAGGATAACCAACTCATTTTGAGAATTAACGATGATACTGTGTGGAATTTCACTGAGGTTACCCCCCAGATAAGTGGAATAAATTCGCTCTGATCCATCTTCACTGAATTTGGTGATTCCAATATCCACTACTGCGTTGGCACCCCCTGGACCGGAGTAACTGGACATGAACGCACCCATGGTAGTTGGGTATCCCTCATCAAAGACAATTCCTGCACCAAACAATTCGCCATTCAGACCCGGTGTGGCAGTCATACCCCAGTTATCCGCTGTAGATCCGCTGTAAGAAGAGAAAATCAGGACGGGATCGATAATCAGCTTTGCATTTTTGTCATAAGACTCCGGAAAGGTGAAAGAAACAACGCTGTCTTTTTTGACAAATTCCGATGGCACATAATACTCTGTTCCATCTATAATTTGGAAGGTGTAGGGGTTCTGCTCAAATATGCTGGTAAGTGTTGTTATCATGCGAAGGTTGCTGTACACTTTCTCCAACTTTTCCAGTCCCTTGTAAACCATCTTTATATCTGCGGGATCCGCTCCGGGATGCACCACGAAGTCGTACTTTAGCACCCCGTCCCTGATATACAACTGGTAGTCTATACCATCGTAGAGGTCGGTGTATTCAATTTTCTGATATTGCCTGACTTCCGATGCCCATTTGGAAGGATCATTTCCCCTTATGTAATTAAAGTACTCGGAAGAGGGATGGTATCCAAGATGACCGTGGTCCGTATTTGAGCCGGCAAACTCCACGGCAAAGGCGTGATTTTTTACCTCAAATTCCATGAAATCACAATCCGGATCAAACTTACATTTGGCTCTTTCTGCAAGGTCAGTTGCATCCTGTTGAACCCATAAAAGTCTACCCCTTTCTGCCCAAATCTGATGAGACCCGAAATCTGCCTTGAACAAAACCTGGTCTGGCCACTGACCTTTATTCTCCCGGAAAGCGTGAGGTTCTGTCAAAGGAGGCAAATCCGGTCTGTGCTCAGCACCGGCATAGCTCTCAAAGTCCGGCAGTAGTATCAATACAGCGAAAAGCGAGATGATTATTCGCGGGAAATGTGAATATATTGACAAATTCGGTCGTTTATTCGGATCTATCTGTTTTCAATCTGGTTATTAAGCCTCATGCCTCAGTTTAACAGGTGCAATCCGTGTTCAGTTTCAAAGATTTACATTTCTTTTAGGCTAAACGGGATTTTGAGGTGTAAACGTTTAAGAATACCTGAATTAATAACACTAAGGTAAAATACCGCTTAAACCATTTAAAGAAAATATAGAGGCTATCCATTCGTGAGAATTGTGATGAAAAGTTCTTTGTACAATTACAGAAAAAGTTCACAATCAATGTGAATAGAGCAATAACATTCTAACAGCTCCGGGGAATTCTATCACGAATACCAGGAAAACTCACTAAGGTGTCGTTATTTCCGTTTCACAATGTACTTTAGTTGAATCAAGCCCCCTATTTTTGCAAGATGATTGAAAAACTGGAATCATACAAAGACCGCTTTAAAGTCCTGGAAGAGCGGTTGTCAGACCCGGAAGTGGTAGCCGACCAAAAAGAGTTTACCAAACTCCACAAGGAATACAAGCGCATAACCCCACTCGTGAAAGGATTGGAAAAATGGGAAAAACTCCGGGAGGAATACCATCAGGCGCATGAGCTCCTGGATGAGTCCGATGAAGCCGTAAAAACAATGGCCCGGGACGAAATCAAGGAGCTGCAAGGCCAAATTGATGAGCTGGAAGCGGAATTGAAAGAGCTTTTAGTGCCTCGTGACCCTGAAGATGCCAGCGATGCCATGGTCGAAATAAGAGCGGGCACAGGTGGGGACGAAGCAGCTATTTTTGCCGGGGACCTATTCAAAATGTACACTTCGTTTTTCGACCAACTGGATTGGAAGTACGAGATTATCAACCTCAACGAAAGTGCCCAGGGTGGATACTCCCGCATAGTTCTCGAAGTGAAGGGAACTGATGTGTACGGCATGTTGAAGTACGAATCGGGCACCCACCGCGTACAGCGCGTTCCCAAAACCGAATCTCAGGGCCGCGTCCACACCTCAGCCGCCACAGTAGCGGTACTGCCTCAATTTGAAATGGATGAAATAGACCTCAACAAGGAGGACATCAGGGTGGATACTTTCCGCTCCAGCGGGGCCGGGGGCCAGCACGTCAACAAAACAGAATCCGGGGTGAGAATGACACACATTCCAAGTGGCGTCTCAGTGGTGAGTACCGACAGCAGGTCTCAGTTGAAAAACAGAGAGTTTGCCCTTCAGCGTCTCTATCAAAAAATACTGGAATCGCAGCGGGAAAAGGAGGCTTCATCGAGGGCAGAACAACGGAAATACCTGGTTGGCACCGGAGACAGAAGTGGGAAAATCCGTACCTACAACTTTCCCCAAAATCGCGTGACGGACCACCGCATCAATCTCACGCTTTATAACCTCGATCAGGTAATTGGTGGAAAACTACAGGAAATTATCCAGGCGCTCAAAGTGGCGGACAATGCCAGTAAGCAGGAAGCCTCCTGATGCAGCTCACAAAACCATCGAAACCGGCATGTGTTAGATTCGTGAAATGGTGATGAAAAGATTGCGCTCTTTTTTTCAAAAGCAAGGCGAGAATCAATCGCAACAACGCCTTCAATTAACTTATCAAATACCAACCAAATGAGTCTAAACATGGTACTGGGTGCCTCCCGAAAACCCTCGAGATATAGCAACAAGGCAATGGAAGCCCTTCAGGCCAACGGACATAAGGTCATTGCTGTGGGTAAGAAAACGGGCGAAGCGCACGGAATAAACATTCAAACAGAATGGCCCAAACCCAGTACTGTCGATACACTGACTATTTACCTCAATCCCGCCAACCAAAAACCACTGTACGACAAAATCCTGGAACTAAATCCCCGAAGAATTATATTCAATCCGGGCGCTGAAAACGATTTTCTCCGTGAAAAAGCCGAAAAGGCCGGAATCCTTTGCACGCAGGCATGTACTCTGGTCCTTTTATCCACCGGAAATTATTAAACCTGTGGGACTTTTACAGAAACATTTCAAGACAATCAAAGGATATGGAAAAAAGTGATGGTAAAAACAACATGCTGAGGGATGGTTCGCTGGAAGACAAAGTGATATTGGTTACAGGAGGAGGCACGGGACTGGGTAAATCCATGACCACATCCTTTTTGGAACTTGGGGCTTCCGTTATTATTGCGAGCAGGAAGATAGAAAACCTTCAAAAAACAGCGGATGAACTCAATGAACAATTCCCCGGCAAGATCCTGCCACTTCAATGCGATATAAGAGATTATGAACAGGTGGAAGCGACCGTTGCAAAAGGAGTGAAACACTTTGGAAAAATCAATGTGCTGGTCAACAATGCTGCGGGTAACTTTATCAGCCCCACCGAGCGACTTTCCCACCGGGCTTTTGACACCGTGGTTGACATTGTACTCAAGGGTTCCTACAACAGTACCCTGGCCATTGGAAAATACTGGATTGAAAATGGAATCAAGGGGAATGTGCTGAGCATTACCACCACCTACACTTTTACCGGTTCGGCCTACGTCGTACCCTCGGCCTGCGGTAAGGCCGGTGTTTTGGCACTCACCCAGTCACTGGCAGTGGAATGGGCCAAATACGGGATCAGACTCAACGCCATTGCCCCGGGACCATTCCCCACCAAAGGTGCCTGGACCAGATTGTTCCCCGATGAAATAGCATCCCTGTTTAGTCCGGACAAAAAGGTTCCACTTGGCAGGTTTGGTGAACACCGCGAATTGACAAATCTCGCCTGTTACATGATTTCAGACTACGCTGCCTTTATGACCGGAGAGCAAATCGTACTTGATGGCGGAGAATGGTTGCAGGGAGCCGGCCAGTTTAATTTCCTCAGACAGGTCCCATCTGAAATGTGGGACGAATTAGAGAAAACCGTGCGCAAAGGCAAAAGTGAGTGATTCGTCTGACTATCTGTAGCTAG
>SL_3KL_010_SEDDRAFT_10005246_pt1 | contig 11661 bp, 12 predicted proteins | sample SodLakKL_010_SED_2_FD_10381 | JGI IMG/M metagenome (IMG submission 10381)
GGTATTTCTTTTGGCACAAGCCACTCTTTAACTGATATTGAACAAAATAAATATTTTGATATAACTAACCAACTAGATTATCAAATTAATAATTTTAATTATGCCGCCGGAGCCTTTACAAGATACCAGTCACTAAATTGGTTTGGCTTTAAAGGTGGAATTAATTATGCTAAAGTATCAGGAAGTAGTTTTAAAGATAATATAGAGTCGGAACTCATAGATGATCTTGAATTAGATTTTGATAATATATTAGATTTTGAAAATGATTTATTTGAGTTTTATTTAAATCTAGAATATCACTCAATTTTACTACAGGATCGAGCTTCAGATTTATATGTTTTTGCCGGAATAGCAGTCTTTTTTAATGATATTAGCCTGACTAAAGATGGTGGTCAACCGTTTTATCATGACGATCTGGCTGAAGATTATGGCCTTGTTCAACCGGCTTTTCCGCTAGGATTTGGATATTCCTATACTACAGATAATGGTGTTAATATTGGATATGAAGCTGGATGGAGATATACATTATTTCATCATCTTGATGGAGTTGACTTCCGTGATGAAAGACCTGATACTTACTTTTTTAACACTATCTCTATTTCTATTAGTTTGAATTAGAATTAAGCTTAATTTTTTAAGAATTAATTGAATCTTTAACTTTACAACTTTGCGTGTATAGTTAAGTGGCTTTTAATTAAAAAAATAGCATTATCTAAAAGTGAATTAATGAACTAAATATCCTTTATTTTATATATTTTAAACTATATTTGTAAAAAAAATATATAAAAATATGAGTGAAGAAGTAAAGTGTTTAATTATAGGTTCGGGTCCTGCCGGATATACCGCAGCGATATATGCATCCAGAGCGGATTTAAAACCAGTATTATATCAAGGTTTACAACCGGGGGGGCAACTGACAATTTCAACAGAAGTAGAAAATTTTCCGGGATATCCGGAAGGAGTTCAAGGTCCACAAATGATGGAAGATCTAAAAAAACAAGCAGTACGTTTTGGTACTGATGATCGTTTTGGAATGATAACAGAAGTAGACCTGTCCTCAAGACCTTTTAAAGCCATAGCCGACGATGGAAATCAAATATCTGCTAAAACTATAATAATAGCAACTGGCGCATCTGCAAAATGGCTAGGACTTGAATCTGAAAATAAATTTAATGGTTTTGGGGTGTCCGCTTGTGCAACTTGTGACGGTTTTTTTTATAAAGGACACGATGTTGCTGTTATTGGCGGTGGAGATACTGCATGCGAAGAAGCTCTATATCTCTCAAAACTTTGCAACAAAGTCTTCCTCGTTCATAGAAGAGATGAACTTAGAGCCTCAAAAGCCCTCCAACATAATATTTTTAAAACAAAAAATATTATTATTGAATGGAATCATGTTTTGAAAGAAATTACAGGTGATAAAACAGTTAATGGAGTTACATTGGAGAATGTTAATAATAAAGAAATAAAATCAATCCCAGTGGAAGGGGTGTTTATTGCAATAGGACATAACCCAAACTCTGAATTGTTTAAAGGACAATTGGAATTAACCGATAGTGGATATATAAAAACAAAGCCTGATTCAACAAAAACATCTGTTGATGGTGTTTTTGCAGCCGGAGATGTGCAGGATAATGTGTTTCGCCAAGCTGTTACTGCTGCCGGATCAGGATGTATGGCAGCTATAGAAGCTGAAAAATTTTTAATGCAAAATGAAAATTAAATTTTTTGATTTTTTTATACCCCTTTCAATAAAGCATTACCTATAGAGCATTGCAAACATCGCTTTGGAACGCAATAATTTTTTTTCAATTCAATTAAAGCTTGTGTGTCTGAAGCATTTTGTGGTTTAATGTTAGCTCTTTCCCACGTACTTATTATATGGTTATTCTCCGGTTTTAAAATTGATAATAGCTCAATGGATTTTTCACATAAGCTCGTTCCGGATGTTTGTTTTCCATATAAGAATATAATAGGGGAGATAGTGTTAATTATAATATTTTCTATACACGAGTCTCCAAGATTTTTTTTCTTCAATGAGGTTTTTTTATCAAAAGTATAATGGTTGTCCCAATAATCTGATGCTGTAACTTGTAAAGCATCTTTTATAGTATTGACTTTTTTGCTTTTTATCATTAACTCCCATAGACTTTCCGACTTGTTTATTAGTTGTGCAAATTGAGCTATTCGTATAGTCGGAAAATTTGGAGGTCTTAGTTTTGAAAATTTCCACAACGTTTGTTTAATAGGTGTTAAATTGTATTTTTTTCTTAAAAAACTGTATTCTTTATAAAGTTTTTGAGGGTAAATGTCACTGTAATTGTTTTTTAGTAAGCCTGCTTGCCCAAAAAGTAATGCCTCCAATTGAAAAATTTGCCCGCGATGTTTGCTTAATATTTTATAAGGCAAACTTTTAGCAAGCATTTCAAATCCGGTGCTGTTTTTTTTAAATCCAAAATTTTTGCTTATAAAGAAATATAAGGTGTCTTGCCAATGTTTATGAAAATAAATATGATAGTGAAGCATTTCTTTTGTTTTATGCTCAAGCCTTTCAACCAAAAGCCTGTTAAGCCAACTCATTAATAAAATACTGCTTGTTTTTCCAATATCATTTTGGCATGGTATTGTGTTTTTAGAAATCAAATAGTCCTGATATTTATAATAAAGTTTATTGTTAAAAAGATTCCTTATTTCAAGTGTAGGTATTTTTGATAATAGTGTATCTTTATTATCAATATCATGGTTATAAACAACATGTAAAACAATATTGTTGTAGCTTTTGTCTTTATGATGTCCATGCTTGTACCAGTCGGATGAGTTGATATGTATTTCAATATTTCCAACCCACATTATTCCATCAATTTCAATTTTGCAGTTGGAAAAATCAGGTCCGGAATCGGTGTTAAGTTCTCCGGGGTATAAAATATTTACAAGCTGACCTTGTTTTGTGGCAATCTGATTAGTCTTTAATAATTTATTCTTCCATATATAGTGTAGAAATTCTTCTTTCATAGCTAATTGGTTATTTTGGTTAATTAAGGGTTTTTAATTTTTTTATCTGTTTTGTTTTATATTAGATTTTTTTTTCCATTTATCTTTTTTGCTTTTAAGTTCTTTTTTATGTTTATCGCTGACTTCTTTTTCAACAAGTTTCATGAGGTCAGGTTGTCCTGCATTGATCCATGCCGTGTACCAATAGCTTCCTACGGTTTTAACAGCCAATCTCATTTGTTTTTCAACCATACCGTTCATATTTTCATGAAAAGCTTCTGAAAAGTCTCCGGAATATGGTCTAGTGTAGCTTTGTCCTCGCATCTCATGTGAGTATATTAAATCGGATGGCATATTATTGTACAATTTATCATAAATTAAGAATATATCTTCTACCTTTTTATGACTAATTTTTATGAGTTCCCATGCTTTGTCTAATGGAGATTCGATATATTCGGCTCTTCCGACAAAATAATCGTAATTATCGGCAAAAAGTTCAGGTAAACGACTTTCCCATAATGCATGTATCCCTTTTTGTTTATCCGTACGACCGTTATAATATAAAGTTGTGTGTAAAGGAGTGCATGCATCAGCGATATAATGACCGATATGTGCTGAATTGTATAAAATCATGTCAATATTTTTACTCTTGAATGCATTGGTTAATCTGTTCATAACTTCGTTTATATGCCATGGAATTACGCCATATTTTATTAGAGTGTCTTTGCTGAATTTTTTTTCTGCTTCTTCCCAATCTCTAGGTACAATTTCAAACGGATTATCTCCGTAGTAATCAATATCTATGTAATGCCTGGGCGCTTCATTTGGTATGGCATGAGCACGGCGATCAGGGTCTATTGACCTTTCTGTAATATATTCAATATGTTTACGATATAGAGGTAAGAGCTCGGGAGGTAAAGTAAAAACAGCTTTTCTGTTTATTATGCGATGTGCATGAAACCCAAATGGGGCTAAATTATTAGGTAATAATAAAAAAATAATTGATAGTATTACAATAGTTCTTTTGTTTTTTAAGGTCATGTTTGGGTTTTTTGAAGTTTAATAAATATTAAATTGTTATTTCATAGAAGGTTATATGTCTTTTTGGTTAATCAGAGTTGTGTTATTTTTTAAAACAGGAATTACATTAGTAATATTAGTACTCATACAGTAATCAATAACATTGTCAAGGTTTAAGTTTTTTAACCTGAAGTTATGAGCTGCTTTTTGAATATATTTTTTTGGATTATTTTTTGCTATTTCCCATATATCCATAGCCGCTTTAGTTGCATCACATTCGGTGTAAAATTTCCCGGTTGTATTGATTATAATTTTATTAGCTAGTGCGCCTGCAAATAATGAGTCCTCAAGGCTGTAATGATTTTTCCATCCTGAGCAAAGTATTAAAACAGCCATGTCTTTTTTTATAATATACTGCGTTAATGCTTTTAAATTTACAAAAGCACCTATTACTACATTGTTGTTATCAGTAGCAGCAAGCTTTATAGTTTTTGTGCCATTTGTTGTATTCAAAACTAAATTTTTATCTTTAACCACATCTTTTGAAAAGTCATTTGGAGAATTGCCTAAATCAGCATAATCTAATATCTTGCCTTGACGCTCCCCGGCTATTAGATACCCTTTTTCTTTATATTCTAAACATTCGTCTTTATCAGATATTGCTACAATTTCTTTAGCTCCATTATCAAATGCTGCACAAATAGATGAAGTAGCTCTAAATATGTCGGAAATAACTATTAACTTTTCTGTTTTGTCAAATAGGTTAAAAAGTTTAGGACTATAACATGTTTCAATATTTTTTTTAGCTTCCATATTCTAATTTGTAGCATTATCTTTTAAAGTATATTATAATAATTAAGCAAATTTTGTAAAAAAAAACTGTCCTGAATTCCGCTTATATTCAGGACAGTTTTTTTAAATTAGGGATTAATTAATATCTATCTCTCTCCATTCTATCCATTTCTTCATTAAAAGTGTCTTTAAATCTTTCATAGTCATAATCAAGCCTAAGCCTGTCATCTCTTGAAATTCTATCATTCATTGCTCCAAGAATCTCTGTACCAACCAGTTCAATAGCTAAATAAGTTTTATAATTTCCATCTGCCGTTCTGGTAAGTTCTTCACAAATTACTCTTGTACCTTGAAGTTTTTGATTAATAACTTCTCTTGATAATCCTTCATATCTTTGTGCATATTCTTGCCTGTTATCTACAGCAATATCCTGAACATAGTTGTCAATAACAGCTTTAATTGTAACTTCAATTTGTCCTGCAAGATCAGCTCTTGCATTACTTAAAGCCATTCTCCTTGAGTTTGCTTGATTTGGACTTTCTGCTACTCCATTAGATCTGAAAAATTCATCATTTGAACGATATTCAGGCCCACTGCATAAAACTTCAACACGAGTTTCTCCCTCAGGAGCAGTTGTCTCTTCTTTAGTGCGACATTGAGTAAATAATAAAACTCCACTTAGTAAAACTAAAGTAGTAATAGTTGATAATCTTTGAATTTTCATGACACTTAAATTTTAGTTAAAAATTTATTTAATTATAAAAAAATGTAATATTGTGCATATAAAGTTTATAACTGTACAAAAATAAAATAAATTTTTGAAAAACAGGTATTTTTTAATTAAATTGAATGCAAACTTTATGCCATTATTAATTTTCAAATAGGTAAAAAATAAAAATAACTTTAAAACAGAATTCTTTATATAGGTTTTGCTTGATTTATAAATAGTGTTTTTTTATTTTTTTGATTGGGTGGATATAAAAAATATTTAAAAGTTTAATTATTATTATTATATTTGATTAAAAATTTAATTAAAAATTAACTTCAATGCCTCTTTTGATTAAAATAGTGTTTCTTTTTGCTTTAGTATTAATACAGGGGAATATTATAAGTCAAAATAATCATGAAGTAATTTGTAAAAAAGATAGGGTTGTTATTTTTCCTGTTATTGACCAAGATGTAAAAATTCCTTTTCAGGCAAGAAGTTTATTAGAAACTCAAATGAAAAACATGATAAATTTAAATGGCTTGAAAGCTGTTGAAGATGTATCATATTTTATAATGAAATCCAAGATAAATGCATTATCTCATGAAATAACAGCTTCGAAACCTTATATGCATTCTGTAATACTAGACATTTCTTTTTATATTAAAGATAATTATTCAGGAGAAATTTTTGAAGTAATTTCAATAGAGGTTGAAGGGGAAGATAAAGTTGAAGAGCGTGCATATATAAGAGCAATAGGCGTTGTCAATCCTAGATCAGAACACTTTAAAACCTTTATGGAAAGTGCAAAAGATAAAATAATCAATTTTTATAATACAGAATGTGAGGCAGTTATATTAACCGCTCAGGATTTAATCGAGCAAAACAGAAACTGGGAAGCTGTTAGAGTATTAAATTCAATCCCAAACATTTCGGGAGAATGTTTCCAATTAGGTATGAAGTATGCTACAGATATAGGCCCGGTTATAACAAAAAAACCAATTAAAAAAGAAGAAAAAGAAGATGAACTTGATCTTGATTTTGAAGAAATCAGGTAGTATAATAAAATATAGTAATCATAAGTATATTCTTAAATAAAATTGAATTTCTTTTATAATATAGGACAGTATTTTTATCTAATGGGTATGGTTTTAAGAATCCCTGATAAAGGTGCTTTTTTTAGAAAACAGCTAGTAAATGAAATAGATAGTATTGGAATTAATAGTCTTGGAATAGTTGCTATTACATCTATTTTTATGGGTGGTGTTGTAACTATTCAGACTGCTTTTAATACAGATCATCCCTTGCTTCCAATTTATGCGGTGGGTTTCGCTACCAGACAATCAATAATTTTAGAGTTTTCTCCAACAATTATTAGTTTAATACTTGCAGGTAAGGTTGGCTCCAGAATAGCTTCAGAGATTGGTTCTATGAGGGTTACTGAGCAAATTGATGCACTTGAGGTTATGGGTGTTAATGCTGCAAATTTCTTGATTTTTCCTAAAATTATAGCTTCTTTGATTATTAATCCGGCGTTAGTTGTGATTAGCATGTTTTTAGGTATTTGGGGTGGCTGGATTGTTGCTAATTTTACTGATGTGATACCGATAAGCCATTATATGTCAGGTATTATGCTGGAATTTTCATCTTACGATATAACTTATTCTTTAATAAAAACATTAGTGTTTGCATTTTTGATTACATCAATTTCAGGATACTATGGGTATTTCACAAAAGGAGGGGCCTTAAATGTAGGGATATCTAGCACTAAAGCTGTTGTTTCCAGCTCTATATTTATTATCTTTTTCAACCTTGTTTTAACTCAAATTTTACTGGTATGATAAAAGTTGAAAATTTGTGGAAAATATTTGACGGAAAACCGGTTATTAAAAATATATCTACTTATTTTAATAAAGGGAAAACTAATCTGATTATTGGTCAAAGTGGTTCCGGAAAAACAGTTTTGTTAAAATGTATTGTTGGTTTACTTGAAGCTGATAAAGGGCACGTTTACTATGAAAATGAAAGCTTTATGAGAATGAGTGGCAATAAGAAGCAATCATTAAGAAAGGAAATTGGAATGTTATTTCAAGGTGGAGCGCTTTTTGATTCTCTAACAATTGAAGATAATGTTAAATTCCCTTTAGATATGTTTACCAATTACTCTAAAGACGAAAAAATGGAAAGGGTAAATTTTTGTTTAAATCGTGTTAATTTGGAGAATGTTAATCAGCTATATCCTTCAGAGCTTAGTGGAGGGATGAAAAAAAGGGCTGCAATTGCTCGTGCTATAGCAAATAACCCTAAGTATTTGTTTTGTGATGAACCTAATAGTGGCCTTGATCCTAAAACAGCAATTGTAATTGATAATTTGATTAAAGAAATTGCTGAAGAATATAATATAACTACTATTATAAATACTCACGACATGAATAGTGTTATGGAAATCGGAGATAAAGTTGCTTTTATATATAAAGGGGAGCTTTGGTGGGAGGGTTCTCGTAATGATATTTTGCATTCTTCGAATGAAGAGTTAAATAGTTTTGTGTATGCCTCTAAATTGCTCAAAAAGTTAAAGTAAAAAGCCCTAAGAATAATTATATATCCTTAGGACTTTTCTGTTTTATATATTATAGAATAACAGCTTTCTTACTTTTTACATTCAAAGTCTTTTTTTTCGCTGATACTCTTTTTAATAGCTCTGCTAAATTTATATAGGTCAGGGGGAGTTCTTGAAGTTATAATATTTTCATAGATTACTACAGCTTCATCTTTGTAATTGACTCCGGCTTCTATTAATTCATCTTTTATACCTTTAAAGCCCGTAGCTGTTTTTCCTTCTAAAACTCCTGCTGTTATTAAAATTTGAGGTCCATGGCAAATTGCTGCAATAGGTTTGCCGGTTTTGTAAAAATCTTTTACAAAATTAATAACACCTTCATCTTCTCTAAGTTTTGAAGGAGCTCTGCCACCCGGTAAAATCAGAGCATCAAAATAATCAACAGATACTTCTCCAACTTCTTTACAAACTTTTATTGTGAAGTCGGAATTATAAGATTTGTGAATCCCTTTTTCGGGGCCAATAACTAAGCTAAATATACCTTTATTTGCTAAATAACCAATAGGCATATAAGCTTCACCATCATGAAAACCCTCCGTTACCAAAACAGCTACTTTAGATTTTTTTAAATCTTTGTGCTTTTCTACTTTCTCAGTCTTTTCTTTTTCTTCTTTACGCTCCTTTTCTACTTCCTCTGCAGGACATCCGGAAAACATTAATACTAAAACTACTAATGGAATTGAAATTAATTTTTTTAAATCTTTTTTTCTCATAAATTTTATTTTTTTGGTTTACAGTATATAAAACTTATAAACAAGTAAATTATTATATAAAAAGTAAATATTTTTAAACTATTTAATAAAAAATATGAAGTAAATAAAATCAGTATTGTTCTTTTTCGTTTGGGAACTCCATGTTTTTTACATCACCTATGTATGCTTCAACGGCTAATCTTATTTCATCATCAAGATTATGGTATCTGCGGAGAAATCTTGGCGAAAATTTTTGAGTGATTCCAAGCATATCATGAAGTACAAGCACCTGACCGTCAACTTTATTGCCGGCACCTATACCTATTACAGGTATTTTTATAGTCTTTGTAACTTTTTCAGCTAAATTAGCCGGAATTTTTTCAAGTACAATTGAAAAACACCCTTTTTCTGATAAAAGCTTGGCGTCTGATAATAATTTTTCAGCCTCATCATCGTCAGTTGCTCTTACTTTATAGGTTCCAAATTTGTGTATTGATTGTGGAGTCAAACCTAAATGACCCATTACCGGTATTCCTGCTGATATAATTCTTTCAACAGATTCAATAATTTCACTTCCTCCTTCTAATTTTACTGCATCAGCTGATGATTCTTTCATTATTCTTATAGCTGAGCTAAGTGCTTCTATAGAATTCCCTTGATATGTTCCAAACGGAAGATCAACAACAACTAAAGCTCTTTTAGCCCCTCTGGTAACAGAAGAAGCATGGTAAATCATCTCATTTAAAGTGATTGGAAGAGTGGTTTTATGGCCTGCCATAATATTTGATGCAGAATCTCCTACCAATAAAACATCTATTCCTGTTTGATCAAGAATTTTTGCCATCGAGTAATCATAGGCAGTAAGCATAGAGATTTTTTCGCCACGAAGTTTCATTTCGTGTAAAACGTGTGTGGTTACTTTTGCTACTTTAGGTGCTTTCATATTTTGTAATTTGTGTAATAAAATCTTTATTATAATATTGTCATCTTATTTTTTAAAAGCAAATTTGGTTTTTTTATTGGTTGAAAAAATTAGTTTTATTTCCAATTTTATTTTCAAAAACAAATTCATCAAATGACTTTCTATCCCTTTCAGCCGATTCCAACTTTTGAATACTATCAGGTAAAATTGACAAATCCCCTGGATAACCTATAGCAAATATTGCGATAGGAGTATATTGCTCACTATCTATCTCAAAAAACTCGATAACTTTTTCTTTTTTAAATCCACTCATTTGATGCACGAAAAGACCTTCATTCATTGCTTGAAAAGTTAAGTAAGCTATGCTTTGCCCTGTATCATATTGGTATGTTGGATTATTACGATTCTTTTCATCAGTTTTCTTGCCAATGACTAAAACTAAAGTTGGCGAATTTTTTGCCCAGTTACGATTAAATTCAATCATTGAATCAATTAATTTTTGATAGGTCTCACTTTCTCTTTTGCCAACTAGATATCTCCAAGGTTGGTTGTTATATGCTGAAGGCGCCCACCTTGATGCTTCGAAAATTTTTTGTAACTTATCATTCTCTATTGGCTTGGGGCTAAATGCTCTAGGACTCCATCTATCTTTAATAATGGGGTGTATATCAAATTGATTTTTTGCAGGTTTTTTCATGTGTTAATTCAGATATTTTGCGTTAAGTTTAAATATAAAAACTCCAAAACACCTTATTAGTAAGTATCTTGGAGTTTTACTATGTTTTAGAAGTTGCGGTTTTTGATAATTGCAACTTTTTTATTAAGTGAATTTTTATTCTTCTATACCTAATTCTTGTTTAACCAAGTGAGTAATATCATCACCCGGGTCAGCATAAACAAGACTTCCCCCACTCATATCAAAAACATAAGTGTAGTTATGTTCTTTTGCAACAGCCTCTATAGCTTTTCTTGCGTTATTTATAAGTGGACGTAGTAACTGTTCTTCCTTTTCCATCAAATCTTGTTGAGCTGTTTCCTGAAATTCTACTATTCTATGTTGTAAATTTGTTAACTCTCTTTCTTTTGATTGACGAATCAATTGAGAATACTCGGATTCATTTTCTAAAAATTCCTGGTATTTTTGTTGAAACTCATTTTGCATTGAAGCAAATTGTTGTTCTAAATACTGCGTATATTCCCTAAGTTCTATTTCTGCTTCACTACGACCAGGCATTTTCTTTAATAACTCATCTGTATTAACATGTGCAAATTTTCCTTGAGCTAATACATGAAAAGAAGCAAAAAAAGAAATAAAAATAATAAATGTTAGAAACTTAAAGTGCTTTTTCATCAGATTAATTTTTTGGTTAATAAAATTGTTTTTAAATTAATTCTTAAGGTAAAAAGATAATAATAATTAGTTCAATCTAAATCTTATAGGCAAATTAAATTGAACTCTAACTGCTTGCCCTCTTTGTCTTCCGGGTTCCCATCTTGGCATTTGTCTGACAACACGTACTGCTTCCTCATCACATCCACCACCTATGCCTCTTAAAACATCAACATTAGTGATTGAGCCATCAGGTTCTACAACAAATGTTACAAAAACTGTACCTTCAATACCTGCTTCACGAGCCATTGTTGGATATCTTATATTATCTCTTAAAAATCTTTGTCTTGCTTCTTCGCCACCTGGAAATTGCGGTTGTTCTTCAACAATCTGAAAGATATAATCATCCTCAATTTCCTCTTCTTCCATAACAATTGGTTGATAATCAGGAATTTCTTCGAATAAGTCAGCTTCGGCATCAATTATAAATTCATCTTCAATTTCCACATCGTCATCAACAATTATTAATTCTTGTGATGGCTCAGGTGGTGGTGGCGGTGGCTCTTCAGGTCTTGTGATAGGGATATC
>SL_3KL_010_SEDDRAFT_10005247_pt1 | contig 11660 bp, 13 predicted proteins | sample SodLakKL_010_SED_2_FD_10381 | JGI IMG/M metagenome (IMG submission 10381)
CTGCGAGCACTCTCTCCGGCACGGTGGGCGCTTGAGGGATTAAGAGCACCGGACTCCGCAATCTCGGCCATGCACCGAGCGACTTCCGGAAGAACCGGCGTACTAGCATTGTGATCCAGATAAATCATCGGGTTGCAGAAGCGGTCAGTGGTCAAAAATCGAGATCTGCCCCGCATCAGCAGCATCCGAGGGCTGCAGTCGGTTGGCATATCGGCGAATCGCGGCTAATTCCTCGCGTGAGAACAGCAATTGGCCATTGCGAAACCGATAACCTCCTGGAATCTTTTGCTCTTTTCGCCAGCGCCAGATCGTCTGCCGACTAACTTCAACCGCTTCCGCAGCTTCCTGCGCAGTGATGTAAGTGACGCCTTCTACCTTTATGGGCATTGCACAAACTCATCTAGTTACAGTATGTTACACGCATCACGGCGCGTAACATTACGTTGCATTTTAAAGGCTCGTAAGGGCGGGCGCAAGCTCAATTTATTCGGCTGCAGCCGAGTTCACAGATTTCGTATGAGAGTCCGCTAATTCAATCGTGAGAGGTTAAAACCTCGGATTTCAAGTCGAAGCTCATCAAGTGTTCGCCAAAAGGTGTCTTGGTCAGGGCCGTAGGAGGAAAAATCAAACACCCCGAGCGATTTAAGGCTTTCATCAAAGGTTCGCTGCTCATCGTATCCCGGTTGGTCTGGGGCCATGTAGCGGGACTTAAGATACAGAAGCGGCAGGGAGTTCTGGCGCGTGTAATCAAAGAAATCCACGTCAAGCTCCCGCAACTTAATTTTGACTCGCTCAACCATCCCCGGCAAAGGCTTACCCTCGAAATCATCGAAATAAAGCAGGGTGAGCTTTCCAGACCCAATGTGGATTTTCACCAAATCGGCAGCCCTAATGTCGCCAAAAAGCCGCTCAGCACAACCCGCATAGACCCGCAGGGGCGCAGGCAAGCGCTCCAACAATGCACTGTGGAACTGTAGAGAATGATCGTCTTCAAGATGGCCGAGGTTTTGCGAAGCAGCAACCTGGCAAGCCTTGTGAATTGTCTCTGGGTTACCGAGCGAGAAGAGTAGCTCCTTCCCAGCTTCAGCGGCGTTCTTGTAAGCACCGAAAAAAGCCTTTATGTCCCGCTGAAGTTCTATAGGCAGCTCCCGATATCGAGAGCGACGGTTAAAAGCCTCGAGTGCAAAATAGACCGTCAGGTCTTCGATTCGAGCAGATTCGGACTCATGAAACTCCTTCAGGCCGAACGCACGCCGTGCGAGCGCAGAAGCACGGCGGACGCCACCAAGCTCCTTTACCACTGGCTCCCGAATATCTGAAAAAAGCTCGTCTTCAGCAGGAAGGCGCCCTAACTCTATGGCTACCTTCCAAAGGCCTTGCAAAACCTCAAAATACTGCTGAGTAAGCGTTTCGCGCGACCGGGCCCGCTTAACAGTTAGCGGCGATACGATCGAGAGCAATTCTGCAAGGCGGGGCTCGCGTCGATGACGATTGCGGAAAAATCGCTGCTCCGCGAGCTCATCCCGAAAAACAAACACAACCCCTGGTGCCACGGGCACTGGCTCCTGTCCAAGCACCTTCTTTACGAATTGCACGAATTCAGCCTGAGTGAAGTACTTCTGGAAAGTACCTCGCTTGGTAATATGACCATCGCTGTATGATCGCATTCCCTCGGTCTGAGCCCGACCCGCGATCATTACTGACACTGAAAGACACCGCCGGCAAAGTGAGAATGACCTCCGCAGCGCCTCTTCGCGCTCGTGGGAATCTTCGATTACGTTTACAACAAAGCCTAGATTTACGACGTCGGCAAGCTCGCTAAGATCGGTGTCCGGCGCAAAATGCGGATCCCAGCCTCGCACGGGCAGTTCGGCTTTTTGCAAGATAGCGATGTCGTCGCCCCGGCCGCAGCCATAATCAAGAATTGAGTGCTCGCCATCGAGGAATCCATGCCGGGCGAGCATCTGAAATGGCGTTGATAACTGATGACGGGCAATAGCCGTTTTGTGGCGAGCAACATTCACCATGGCGGCACACTTTCGTCGGATAGAGCATGCGTTTTCTGAATGACTCGATAATCGCGAATCACAAAACCTGCCTCACGCAGACGGGACGCCCATTGGCACCGAAATCCAATCTGATTGCAATCTCGGAACATACCGCGATCCTCCAATTCATTGGTGAGCCGAGCGAATCGGGCGCGACGGGGCTCATTTCGATCAAGGAGCAATTCCTTTCGGTGTAGGATCGGTGGATTTCGGGATGCCCGGTATTTTCTAAGTTGCACGACACCGCTGCTCAGATTAACTGCACATGCCATATCGAGCGCCGGAAATGGGTCATCCCAGAACTGCCTATAAAAGAGGAATGAAACTCTCTGCTCCTCCAGATTTAGCTTCACGACGTTCCAAGGAAGATCCAACTCCACGTTAGCAGTTGCACTGGCGGCATGAACTCTTTCCATCCAGAGATCGGGCCATGAGCCTCTACTGCTTGTATGCACATATACCGTTTTCCCCAGCCGCTTTCCTACTGTGATTTGCTGTTCCATCTTCAATCACTCATCTGATTATCCATCATCAGTCGGAATATGGTCGGCAGACAAACCAAGAAGGACATTGAGTTCTATTTCGAAAAAAGTCGAGAGCGATGTCAAATCGCCTCCTGCCGAAACGCCCGAAGCTCCCGGGCACGAAGGGGCTGCTGCAGCCGCCAAACAATACTCATAGGCCGACTGCCTTCGTGACGCACGTAATTGATCGGCCCGATATACCGAAAGGGCTCGGTAAGCCCGTTATCCATTTTCTTCCCAGAGCGAACGAACAGCACCGGCTGGTAGCCAACCTGCGCGTGATTGATGTAGCGCTGTCCAGTCGGCGATTCGGGGGAAGTCGTTGACTGGCTTTGCCAGTGAAACAGTTCCTGGTTCAGCGCGTAGTCTTCATAGAGCGTGGTGGGTGAAAAGTCCTTGTCGGACTTGTTGATCGTGACAAAGAAGGCATCCAGATTCCGCTCCGCGACGTGGAGAACCCCCTCGCGGTGGGTAAACGGGGCAGCAAAGTCGCCCTTCCCCAAGGCGAGCATGATTTGCTCTCTGGAATAGCAGGCATGAAGTGCTAGCTGTCCGGTCAGTGCTGGGAAGCGGCGCTGATGAACGGGCAGGAGCTGATCGAGGCGCCACTGCAGGACTTCTAGCAAATCCCGCCTCAGTCCGACGTGCGCACGCATGAACCTTAGCGCTTCTTGCCAACCTCCCTCTGGTCGCTGATTTCCCCAGACCATGGCGAGGGCGAGCAGCACCATTTCTGTTTCTGATTCAGCAACCGGCTGCTCTGATTGCAACGCAGTCTGCAAGGCCAACAAAATATCACGATCATCGGAAACTAACAGTTGGCGCAGCCCTAAAGTCAGCCCCTTCTCGTACTTGCCGAGACCAGACTCTTGGCTGCCAGAGGCCTCCGCCATCAGGCTGGATGGCAGCCCATGTTTCAGCACCAGGTCCGGATCGTCCAGGTGCAGCCAGTCGAGCATCCGGGTCAGTGAAACATCCTCGCCCTTCTCCTGACGCAGTCCCGCCAATTGCCGCATGAGCTGAGGGCGGCGCTGCGCTAGAGTGTCACGAATATTGGCCAGCACCACCTCGGAAGCTTGCTCATCAAGGCGGACCAAGCAGCCGGCAGGTAGCCATGGGAAACCGGCTTCAATCTGGCGGTCGACTCGCTGGTCCTTCCGGTTGCTCAGGGCACGAAAGCGCTCGGCGAAGCGAAATTGGCGGTTCTGCGGGGCAATGAAGTCCAGCACCGTCAAATTGGCCTTGCCGTCGTGTAGTCGAAGGCCGCGACCGAGCTGCTGCAGATAGACGGTGAGGCTTTCGGTCGGGCGCAAGAACAGCACGGTGTCGACTTCCGGGATGTCGACGCCCTCGTTGAAGAGATCCACCGTAAAGATGATCTGAATCTCCCGATTGACCAGGCGGCGGCGCACGGTTTTTCGCAATGTATCCGGCGAGTCTGCCGTCAATACTTCGGCCGCAATCCCCTGGGCATTGAAGTAGTCGGCCATGAATCGAGCATGCAGCTGACTGACACAGAAACCCAAGGCACGGATGCCGGCCAGGTCGGCGACATGGTCCTCTAGCTGGCGGAGCACCCAGCGGGCTCTGCGTTCATTGGTGCCTACAATGCGGTCGAGGTCTTCGGTGCGGTAGCCGCCACGCGGCCAGGCCAGACTGCTGAAGTCCACGTCTGGATGATCACCAACACCGAAGTAGTGGAAGGGCACCAGATGGCGAGCCTCGATGGCGTCCGCCAGGCGCATGTCGTGAGTGAACCGGTCGCCGAAATCGTTGCGGATGTCTTGGCCATCTGCGCGCTCAGGCGTTGCAGTGAGTCCGAGGAGGACCTGCGGCCGCACGTGATCAAGAATTCGCTGATAGGACGCGGCGGCCGCGTGGTGGGCTTCATCGAGCACGACATAATCGAAATGATCTGCGGACAATTGCGATAGCCCGCGGGCATTCCAGCTCTGCACAGAACAAAACAGGTGTCGCGTCTGGGCTGGCGTGCGGCCGCCCACCAACAAGTCACCGAAGGATTCATCCCGAAGAACGTGTCGGAAGGTGCTCATGGCCTGACCGAGAATTTCTTCGCGGTGGGCGATGAATAGCAGGCTGGGCCGGCTGCCTTGTCCCTGAGATTGAGAAGACTGGCGGTAATCAAAGGCTGCGACCATGGTTTTTCCGGTACCCGTTGCCGCAATGACCAAATGCTTGTTCAGACCGGCCTCACGCTCCTCAGCGATGGCATCCAGAATCTCCTGCTGAAACGCGTGCGGCCGAAGATCGAGAAAGTGCCAGCTTCGGCTGTCATCGCCGGGCTTACTGCGGCGTTCAGAGGCAAGCGCCTCTTCCAGCCTCGGCAAATCCTCCACACCAATGGGTTCGAATTCGCTCTCATCGGACCAATGCGTCTCGAAGCCGGTCACGACTTGACGCCAGACATGACCCAATTCGTGCTGACTGATTCGCGCCGTCCACTCCAGCCCCTCGTCCAGCGCCACCCGTGAAACATTGGCCGAGCCGACATAGGCTGTGCCAAAACCGGTATTGCGGTGGAACAGATAGGCCTTGGCATGTAGCCGGGTGCGGTGGGTGTCGAATGACACCCGGACTTCCGTATTCGGCAGCTCGAGCAGAAGCTGGATGGCTTTGAGGTCAGTCGCACCCAGATAGGAGGTCGTGGCGATACGGAGTCGGGGGGCGCCATCGGGACTGTCCTGCTCGGTGAATCGCTGCAGGCTGGACTTCAACGCGCGCAGCCCACTGAACTTTATAAAAGACACCAGCCAGTCGGCCCGGTCCGCGCTGGCCAGTTCCTTGTCGATCTGCCCGACCAGGCTGGGCGAATGCCTGGAGCCGGTCAACAATCCGGATAACGCCAGCGGCAAGTCCGGCCGGATCGTGGCTCGTGCCTTGACCGTCTGCTCCTCCGGTCGAATGATTTCGGTCAACTCCCGGAATGGCAGCTCCGGCAATTCGTCGAGCAGACTGGCCAAAGGATGGCCAGCCTGGCTGAGCGTTTCTTTGAGGTCGGAAATGGAGGCTTCCCACGCCGCGCGATCCCGCTCGCGCAACTCGAGAAAGGCGGCCGAAAAGACACGACCAAGGTGTGCGTAGACCGCGGCAGCGAGTTCTTCTTGATCCAGTTTCTCGCGCCATTTCGCGAGCTCTATCAAACCGAATCGCTCGAGCTCTCTGCGCAACGCGGCGCTGGATAGCCGCTCGTGCAGACCATACCAGCTGGACTTCTCGTCCTTCATCATCGTTAGCCCCAAAATCCCTGCCCAGGATAACCTCAACCGGCCGTGATACGCAGGCGAAAGAATCGTATCTATGGCTAAGGATTGTGTCTGAGGCTATAGTGATTCGTGAAGCGGCGCCCTCGCCGCCGAAGTCAAACTGGAAGATCTGTTGGCGCAGGCATCTCTCACATGGCCGGCTGGTCCGCCCTTGCGCCGCTCGGCATCGGTGCCTCAGAGGTGAATCTTCGTCTCTCCCATCATGACCTGACCAAGCACTACGGGCCGGCGCCGGAGAACAGCGGCACTTCAATCCGGGGCAGACCCGCACGCTGGCGCAAGTCAAAAATATGCTGGCGCCAGAAGGGCCAGACGTTATGCACGGCATTAAATTGAGCAAAAGCAATCAATGCCTCTTCCGATACGGCTGGGTTTGTAATGTGGTACTCGACCAGATACTGGGCTTCTATCTCAAGAAAGATTGGCGGCTCAGCATCATCGTCCTCGCCCTCTTTACCTGCAGGCCCGACCAGGCGCAAGCCCAGTCCGACATAAAACTGCACGATCGGCAAGGCCTCACCGTCTGTGCCTGGAATCTCGTCGCGGATCAGCTGTACCTCTCTGCGGCCCATCTGCTCTACGCTTTCCCTCGCGTCCTCCGGAAACGGCCGCGGGCGACTCATGTGGCACTGCCAGAGAAAGATATCGCGCAGCCGCAACGCCTCGGTCGCCTCAGAGATCAAAGCATGGTTGGCGCTCACGCAACCTTTCTCCATCCTTGATCCGATAGCTTCACGACCTTGTTGCGCAATGGCCGTGACCGAAACTCGGGGTCTTTCATGCTCACGGTGGCCATGTGGCTGTACGCTGATGAACCGCCTGGCGCGCCGAGCTCCACGCCCGCATCCCGAGCCAGGCTACCCAGCAGCGCGGGAAAACGCGCAACCAGTCTCATCAAACGATCCATGGACACACTCTGGGTGACCTCGCCACGCTCGTACTTGGAAAAGGCATTGGCGCCACCGCCAAAGAGCTCTGCGGCCTGGCGCTGGGTCAAACCGAGCGCTTTCCGGACTTGCACGATCTCATCCCCAGTCAGCAGACCATCAGCGCGTCGGCGAGCGTCGGCAAACAGGCGATCGCCGTGGCGAATCTGGTCTGGACGTATGATTTCCGCTCCGCAGTGATCGCAGGTCCAGCACTGCAGCCCATCGACGGCAAGCTGCTGGCCGCGGTACTCAAACTGGTCGCTGTAGGTTTCCAGCTGCAGCGTTCCGGTGTGGCAGTCAGGGCAGATTTCCGGCTTGTGGCTCATGGTCCAGGCTCAGTCGTGGAAGGAACACAGCTCGATAACGATGCAACGATCGTCGAGCCGAAGTTTGATGTAGAGGTCCAGCATGCCGCCGCCGGCAGGCCGGTAGCGGGTCTTGTACACGTCGTGCCAGCGCGCAACTGTGTCGTACCAGATGGAATGGGCAAAATCTGCCGCACGCAGTGCTTGCAGGCACTGGCGCACGTCTTCAAGCCCCAAACCCAAGCCAGCCACGTCACGTCGCACTTTCCTGCCCCGGTACTCGATCTGGCCGAAGCCTGCCAGGCGATGGATGGCATCGAGCGAATAGCGCGGATCATGTGATTTCTCACCGTCAACCGGGCTAACCATTATGGTTACCTCGGCTTTGGAAGTCAATCTTCTTGCACAGGCTGGCCCCTGAGGCGGACCGATCAGCCGTGGTGCCGGCAACAAGCCATCCACAGCGCTGGAGCAGGTACGGGCCGGTCGAGCAAGCCATGAACTGGACGGGGAATTTAGCGCTTGAAAACATGGGCACGATGCCAGTCCAGAGAGCGTGGGTGGGGCTGGTTGCCGGTGGAGCGGCGCGGCTCGTAGTAGACGATCCAGTCGCCAACGCAGCGCTCGGCCTGTTTCAGGTAGGTCTGCGGGAAGTGGTATTGCCGTTCTGGAAGGTCGTTGTATTCGGGGATGACTTTGGTGGTAAAGACGCGCCTTTCATGTGGCGCCACCGCGGGATCCGCACGGGTGCTTCGCCCGAGCTACCGATGATTCGATCATGACCTCGGCATCCGAAACTCCGCCGCCACCTGCCCCGTCGACAGGTAACGTTGATAAGCACGGCAATGCCGCACCATCTCGTCCCGCGCAGTCGGCAGGCGGCTGTCGCCGAAGGAGCGGCGCCAGTCCTGGCAGTTCTGGTACATCCAGCGTCCCTGAGCCGAACTGGCGCGGGCTTCGCGTTGTTGCAATTGATGAGCCTGCACCTGGCGCCCTGCTGCAGCCAGCTCCGCTTCCATCTGCTCGATGAACGCCATGGCTTGCTGCACCGCCAGGTGTTCCAGGTAGCGCTGATAGGCACGGTCGGCGATAAAGATCCCGCACGCCAGCACGATGGCGATGCTGGCCAGCTTGATCACCGGCGGCAGTTCGCTCCAGCCCGAGTCCCGGTTTCGCTCGGACACCAGCGGCTCTGGCGGCGCCTGCCGCTCGGCCGGCTCACCCAGCACGGGTTCGATGCGCTTTCTGGTCAATCCATATTCCGCCTTGGCCTTGCCCCGGCGTAAGTCTACCCAGCCGGGCGCGCCCGGGCAATCCGCCACGCGCTGCTGCCATGCTCCCCATGACCAAACCCCACGCCGAACTCAAACCCCGCCAGCGCGCCGAGCGCGAGGGCTGGCCGGAGGTCCTGGCACTGCGCGTTCGCCGCGCGCTTAAGCTGGCTCGACCGGGCCGAGCGCTGCGAGGATGACGACGGGCGCTTCGTGTTCCTGTGGGTGGCTTTCGATACGAGCGCGACGGTATAAAGCATTATCTTTCAGGCTCTTGAGCCGTAAAATGAGTTAAGGTAAAATTTTTTACCTTAATTCGGGAGCGCTCCAATGGCCGACAATACGGGCTGGGGTTTTTATGGACGGCGGCAGGAGCTTGATCAGCTGCGGCGGATTCTTGAGCGCGGTCGGTGGTTCTTCCTGCAGATTTCGGGGCGGCGCCGAATCGGCAAGACCACGCTGATCCAGCGCGCCATACAGGCGGCAGGAATTCAGAAGACGCTCTATATCCAGATTCCGGATTCGGATCCTGCGGGTGTCGCTGCCGTGTGCAACGGCTATCTGGAAACTTTTGGCCTTGAGGAGCGGGTTCACAATCTCGCTGAACTGGCTGGCCTGGTCAGACACCTTATCGAGAACGGTTACATCATCGCGCTGGACGAGTTTCAGTACTTCCATCGAAAGCAGCTTTTCGATTTCTGCTCGCTACTGCAGGCGGAAGTCGACCAACTGGCCGCGAGAGCGGGGAAGGTGCGCGGCGGTCTGATCGTGCTGGGCTCTCTGCATGCCGAAATGACCGCCTTGCTCGACGATCGGGATGCCCCGCTGTTCAATCGAGTGACCGACACTCTGGAATTGGGACATCTGGACACGGCCTCCATCCTCGACATCCTGAGGACTCATGCCGATGATGATCCTTACCGACTGCTGTTCTTCTGGAACCTGTTTGAGGGTGTGCCGAAGTTCTACCGGGACGCATTTGAGCAGGGAGTACTTGGCAACTGTCGATCGGAAGTCCTTGAGCGGCTTTTCTTCGTCAGCTCATCCCCACTGAAGACCGAAGCAGACAACTGGTTTCTGCGGGAGCTACGGGGACGCTACGACATGATCCTTCATTTCCTGGCGACCCATCCCGGCTGCACGAATGCAGATATCGAGGCCGCCATGCAGAAATACTCTACCGCCGGAGATGCCCGCCAGGTGGGAGGCTATCTCAAGGTCCTGGCCGAACGCTACCGGATGATCGAACGCCGCCTGCCGATCCTGGCGAAAGCCAAGGCGCGATCAGGTCGATACTACATTCGAGACAACTTCCTCAGGGCATGGCTCTCTGCGCTGCAAAAGCCGGTGTCGGCGGCTGCTTTTCGGCCGCTGGATACGCTGATCGAGCAGGCCGATACTCGCCTGCAAGATGTCGAAGGTTTCGCCCTGGAGGATCTGGTTGGACAGCTCTATCAGGAACGGAGCCGCCTTGGAGTGGGTGACTTCGTACTCAGTGAGCGGGTACGCGGGTATTGGGATCGCGCCGAGGTGGAAATCGATCTCGTCGCCATCAGCGAAGATGACCGAAGAATCCGATTCGGCACGTGCAAGCGCAACCCCGACAAGCTGCCGGCGTCCATCCAGCCGTTGATGCGCAGTGCCGAACGGTTTCTGGACGCGCATCGCCGATTTTCCGACTGGACCATCGAATATGTCGGATTTGCGCCCAAGATCGCTCCCCGGCACAGGGCGCAACTGACCGCCCAGGGCGCGCTTGCTCAGGATCTTGATGACTTGACACGCGGCCTTTGAAAAAGCACCTGATGCGGGCCGGCGTCCAAATCGGGGCGTTTCGCCTGGACATTTCGCATCCATTCATCGTGGATCTGATGACTCCAGCGGGCCGCAAACCGCCCGGTTGTGGCCAAGCGAACGAGTAAATCTCGCAGGGGCGCCAGTTCCTAATAGCCCATACCCAGATCCTGGGTTTGCTCAGCCAGTTTTTCCAGGGCCTCGCGGCTTCGCTCCTCCTGATTGTGCTTGTAGGCCAGAAGGTCGCGCAGCCGAACGCGCCGGTGCGATCCGACCATGGTGTAGGGGATCTGTTCTTCTGTGAGCAGCTTGACCAGGTAAGGGCGGGAGACATTGAGCATGTCGGCCGCTTCCTGGGTGGTCAGCTCCGCATGGACGGGCACGATGGTGACTGCATTGCCCTGAGCCATCTCCGCCAGCAGCTTGCGCAAGAGGTCAAGTGCTGCGCGGGGCAGGATCAGATCTTCTTCGTCCAGGCGCACACGGGCGCGGTCGATTTGCGGATGCTCGTGCAGCAGCCGGCTGAGTGCGGTTGCGCTTTTACGCGCCAGGCTGGCGGTCTCTGCACTGGGCAGGTCGTTGAAGATTCTTGCGCTTTCCACTGTGCTGTTTCCCGGTGGGGTGGTTCTCATTTGACCTGCAACTTAATCGAAATATCCGAAACGGGCAAGACGATTGATCAGCCGAGAGCGATCACTGCCACCCCCAAACGAGCTGGGATTTGCCGACCCCCCAAAGGGTCCGAGCGGTTGATAGTTCTTAATTTATGAACTATCGTACACTCATGATGAACCCGGACCAGCCCGTAAACCTTCTCGCAAAAGCCCTTTTTACCGCCACCCAGCAACGCCTGCTCGGCCTGCTTTACGGTGAGCCTGAGCGCAGCTTCTATCTGAAGGAAATCCTGCGCCTGACCGGCATGGGCGTGGCCACGATCAAGCGAGAACTGGATCGGATGGTCGAGGCCGGCATTCTGACTCGCACCCACGTCGGCAACCAGCACCACTACCAGGCCAACCCGGCTTGCCCCATCCACGCCGAACTCGCGGCGATCGTCCGCAAGACCATGGGCCTGGCCGAAACCTTGCGCGCCGCGCTGGTTCCGCTGGCTGACCGGATCATCTGGGCCTTTGTTTTCGGCTCCGTTGCCAGGGGCACTGCCACGCGGCGAAGTGACGTCGATCTGCTGGTGATCGGCGATCTGGAGTTCGATGAGCTGTCACTCGCAATCTATGCCACGCAGGAAGACATCAGCCGCGAAATCAATCCAAAGCTTTATCGCCCGGACGAATGGCAAGCGCTGCTTGATTCCGCTGACGGCTATGCCCGCGAAATTCTGGGCAAGCCGCGCATCGACCTGATCGGAGGCGCAAGCAGCGCACTACCTCGGACTACTCCGGTGAGCCGGTCTCACCAGCCGCCGTGCAGGCCTGCATCTCCAGCGCCCAAGCCTTGCTCGACCGCGTAAGCTCGTGGCTGAAGACCCATCTTCCGGAATGCCTGCA
>SL_3KL_010_SEDDRAFT_10005248_pt1 | contig 11659 bp, 10 predicted proteins | sample SodLakKL_010_SED_2_FD_10381 | JGI IMG/M metagenome (IMG submission 10381)
TGCCTGTCGCCGCTGGTCAAGCCCATCCACGAGAAGATCGGCCTGGAATCGGGCCTGATGACCACCATCCATGCCTACACCAACGATCAGGTGCTCACCGACGTCTTCCACAAGGATCTCAGGCGCGCCCGTTCGGCCACCATGAGCCAGATCCCGACCAAGACCGGTGCGGCCGCCGCCGTCGGCCTGGTGCTGCCCGAGCTCGATGGCAAGCTCGATGGTTTCGCAATGCGCGTGCCCACCATCAACGTCTCGGTGGTGGATCTCAGCTTCATCGCCAGTCGCGACACCTCGGTCGACGAGGTCAACAAGGTCGTCAAGGAAGCCAGTGAGGGCGAACTGGCCGGCATCCTCGGCTACAACACCGAGCCGCTGGTCTCCATCGATTTCAACCACGATCCGCGCTCTTCGATCTTCGACTCGACGCTGACCAAGGTTTCCGGCGGACGCCTGGTCAAGGTACTGGCCTGGTACGACAACGAGTGGGGCTTTTCCTGCCGCATGCTCGACACCGCGCTGGCGCTGAGCCGGGTTTAGGCCGAAAGGAACTGCGCCACAGAGACACAGGGTTCACAGAGAAAGCACAAAGGAAAAATGCTCAGTGAGTTTCTCTGTGGTCTCTGTGCCTCTGTGGTGAAAATTGAGGATTAGCAGGTGATGAAAACGCTCGACCAGGTTGAACTGAAGCAGCAGCGCGTGATTGTGCGCGCTGACCTCAACGTGCCCATCCGCGACGGCAAGGTCAGTTCGGCCGCGCGCATCAAGGCTGCACTGCCCACCATCCGCCAGTGCGTTGATGCCGGTGCGGCGGTGATGGTCATGTCGCACCTGGGCCGGCCGGAGGAGGGCAGCTTCGACGAGAACTTTAGCCTGGCCCCTGTTGCCGATACCCTGGGCGAACTGCTGGGTCAGCCGGTCGAGCTCGAGCGCGACTGGATCGACGGCGTCGACGTCAAGCCCGGCCATGTCGTCCTGCTCGAAAACGTCCGTTTCCTGAAAGGTGAAAAGGCCAACGACGAGGCGCTGGCAAGGAAGATGGCCGCGCTGTGCGATGTTCTGGTCTTTGATGCATTTGCTACCGCCCACCGAGCCCAAGCCTCCACCGCCGGCGTGATCCGCCAGGCAAAAATAGCCTGTGCCGGCCCGCTGCTGGCGCGCGAAGTCGAGGCACTGGACAAGGCCCTGGCCAACCCGCAACGCCCGCTCGTGGCCATCGTCGGTGGCGCCAAGGTCTCGACCAAGCTGCAGGTGCTCGAAGCCCTGATCGACAAGGTCGACCAGCTCATCGTCGGCGGCGGCATCGCCAACACTTTCCTGGCGGCTGCGGGGTACAAGGTGGGCAGCTCGTTGTACGAAAAGGATCTGGTCGATACCGCAAAAGACCTGATCAAGCGTGCCGAGCAAAAAGGGGCGGCCATCCCGCTGCCAACCGACGTCCTGACCGCCGAACGTTTCCATCAGGAGGCCCACGCATCGTTGCGCGACGTCGGCCGAATCCATGCCGATGAAATGATCCTCGACATCGGCCCCGAAACCGCCGGCCAACTTGCCAGCATCGTCCGCCAGGCCGGCACCGTTATCTGGAACGGCCCGCTCGGCGTCTTCGAGTTCGAGGCCTTTCACTCCGGCACCCAGGCCATCGCCCACGCCGTGGCGGCCTGTGAAGGCTTCACCCTCGCCGGCGGCGGCGACACCATCGCCGCCATCGAGAAATACAGGGTCGCCGACCGCATCGATTACATCTCCACCGCCGGCGGTGCGTTCCTGGAATACGTGGAAGGAAAGGAATTGCCCGCGCTGCAGGCCCTGAAGGGTTGAGTAAGGTTTAGCCGGGAAGGGTCCGCATCCAGTCGGGGTGTATCTGGTCGGTTTCGGTGATGAAATCTACCGCACCGGCCGGGCATGAGAGCGTTGGTCGTGGTTCTCGCCCCAACTCCAGGCATGACTTGCCGAAAGTGGCCGCGCCGTCTGCAGCGTCGAGGAACCGGCATCCGAGGCTCGCAAGGCAAATGGCGCGAGGTCGGCTTTGCTGATTTCGCTCGCCCATGGCGCACAACGAGGCCCGCCACAAGCTGGGTGTAAGGTTTGCGCCGACATCGTGACTGTATGGGTAGATCCCACTGCGGCAACTACCGAGGAAACTCACGATGACCATCGAAAGAGCTTTGAGCGCGGCCTTGATTCTGCTGCTGTTGCTGGCCAGCGACTACGCCCTGACCGCCCCGTCCGCCAGCGAGCGCCGGCACGTGCTGAGCATCGACGGAACCGCCGTCGGTTCGGCTCACGAGGTCCATGGCCGACGCGATGAACAACGCGTGACCAGCGAGTCGGTGGTGATGGTGATCAATCGGCTCGACACTCGCATCGAGACCAGCACCTACCAGGAAAGCATTGAAAGAGCCGAGGGCGAATTGCTCGCCGTGCGCCCGGATATCCAGACTTCCGATCAGCTCATGACTACCGAGGCCCATCGCGACGGAGATGAGTGGGTCACGCGTTCGCAAATGCCAGATGTGCCGGATTGGCGGCGCGCATTGTCCGGGCCGTTGAAAGGCCCTGCTGCGGTCGCTGATCTACTGGCCGATCTGTCCAGTCCCGGCGATTCCATTCGGTACGAAACCTTTGTCGCCATGACCATGCAGATCGGCGAGGTGCGGGCCGAACTGGTTGGCTTCGAAACCGTCGGCGAAGAATCGCTGCGCCTGGTCGAGGAATACCTGCCGGGCCTGCCGGCGCCCCTGACGCGGGTGATTGACCCCAACGGGCGCAACGTGATTACGCGCATGCCCGGTCCCTTCGGCATCACCGAAACGGTGATCGCTGATGAGGTTGCCGCTGCCCTTGCCCGGTCGGGGGCAGAGCTGCCCGATGAGATCTTCGAGGCGACGATACTGAAAACCGGCGTGCGGTTGCCGACGCCGCGCCGGATGTAGTACCTGGAACTGGAATTGCACCATCGCAATCCCGGACTGGGCTGGCCGGACATGGAAAGTCGACACCAGCGGGTCCTGGCTAGGGAAGCTGAGCGCCTGGTGCTGGCCGTTGAACACCGCCAGCCGCGCCAGAGCGTCCCGCTGGCAGGCGGCATTGAAACTGCAACGCTGTGTGGCCGATCACCTGTCGTTCGATGCCGGCGTTGTGCTGGCCAGTTCCAGCGAGGTGCTGGCCAACCGGCGCGGGACCTGCACCGAGTACACGGTGCTGCTGACCGCGCTGGACCGGGCCGTCGGCATTCCGGCGCGATACGTTACCGGTTACGTCTACGCCCATGGCATGCTTGCCGGCCACGCCTGGACCGAGGTGCGCATCGGCGAGGACTGGCTGGCTCTGGATGCCGCCATTCCTGCCGAAGGTTCGGCTGACGCGGCCCGCTTTGCGTTTCACTGGACCGATCTGAATGACGGCCCGGGCGTGCTCAACGCCGGGCCGGCCCTGTGGCGCCTGGCCGGAAGCTTCGAATTCGATGCCGGACTGCGCGAAGACCTGCTGCAGGTCATGCTCGCGGCTATCTGGCAGGCACTGCCGCGCCTTGATGATCAGCGGCGACTGAAAGCCTACGTGTTTCGGATTGCTCGCAACCGTGCGTTAAGTCATGTCGCCCGCCGGGCCGGCCTGCCAAAGTCCACCCCGCTGGCGGCGGAGACGGCCGACCCGAAGCCTTGTCCCTACAGCCACGCCGAGCAGGGCGAGCGCCAGCGCCGCCTGGTTGCGGCGGTCCAGTCGCTGCCGCTGGGTCAGCGCGAAGCCATCACCCTGTTCCTCGAAGGGTTCTCGCATGTCGAGATCGCCGAGATCCTCCAGACTTCCGAAAACAACGTGGCCGTGCGCATCAATCGCGCCCGTGCCCGCCTGACCGAGAACTTGTCATCATGAACCAATATCAATCCGATCCCATGGATCAACTCCGCGCCGACTGGCAACAGGTCGGCCCGACGTCCACGCCGTCCCTGGATACTTTGAAAAAGCGCCTGCGGCGACGCTGGGCCATGGCTGCGCTGGAGTTCCTTGCACTGGCCTTAGTGGCCGGCCTACTGGCCTGGTCGCTCACCTGGCTTTCCGGAGCCATGGAATGGATCTACTGGGGCTTTTTTGCCGCCGTATTTGTCATGGCGGCGATCTATTCAGTGCGGTTGCGAGTGCAGGCTCGGTGGAGAGTCGACGAATCGGCCTCCGCCGTGCTCGATCATGCCCGACGCGATGCCCGTATGCGTATGCGCGCCGGCCGGATGGCTTTCTGGATGTCCGCTCTCATCCTCGTGTTCGTCATGATCTGGATGCTGATCGCCGCCTGGCTGGATCCGGCCCCGATCGGCCCGTTCCTGCGCAGCCGCGCCGGCGCACTCGTCTTCGCCGCGCTGTGGTGCGGTATGGGCATGGCCATCGGCGCCTTCATCCGCGAAAAAGGCCAGCGCCAGCTACTTGAACTCGATTGCATCGAAAGCGAGTTTGAACAGTGAGGCAAGGTATCACGGCCTGACAAGTCTTCAACGCGCGCCGAACTTCCGGACTGCCATCCAGGGTTTGCACCTTGCGGACAGTCGGCAAGTCATAACCAAGGCACGATTGCATTTGAAGGGTGAACAAGGATATCTTCGGAGTCAGCGTCGGCGGTGCATGTTCGTGACGGCGTTCATTTGAACCCTGGGAGATGTTGCTATGGAAGGCATTCTGATCTGGTTGATCGTTGGAGGTATCGCGGGCTGGCTGGCAGGACTGATCGTCAAAGGCGGTGGTCAGGGTATTCTGATCAACATCGTTGTCGGCATCATTGGTGCGTTTATCGGCGGCTGGCTTTTCGGCCAGCTCGGTGTCGCGATCGGTGCGGGCATCGTCAACGCCATCATCACGGCCATGATCGGCGCGGTGATCCTGCTTCTCATTATCGGTTTGATACGCGGCAAGCGCTGACGGTGCCTTTCGGAGGCGGGCTTGATGAAACGATTGGATGGAAAGTGCTGATCCAGGGAGGAACACTCCCTTGCCCAGCACTATCGATATCCATCGCGTGTTCTGCGCTGCCGGAGCGGGCTTACCGTGCCTTGCTCGAACCCGAAGCCATCGTCAAGTGGAACGCGCCGCATGGCTGCGTGGCCCGGATCGATCATCTCGATGCCACAGAAGGCGGCAGCTACCGTATGTCGTTTATCAATTTCGGCACCGGCACCGCGCATTCCTTTGGCAGCGAGTATCTCGAACTGATCGCTAACGAACACATTGTCTCGCTTGACCGTTTCGACGACCCCAACCTGCCCGGTGAAATGAAAATGACCGTCAGTTTCCGGGCCGTATCCTGTGGTACCGAACTGGAAATCACCCAGGAAGGTCTGCCCGACGTCATTCCGCCCGAGGCCTTCAAACTGGGGTGGCAATAGTCGCTGGATCTGCTGGCCCTGCTGGTGGAACCGGATATTCCCGACGAGATGTAGCTCTTTGTGCAAGCCGCCATCCGGGGTTGAGCTGGCCGGCCAGCCAGTTGCCTGAACCCCCGTAAGCACCGCGACAGCAGAGTTTGATCCATATACCCGCCGGCTTGGAATTGATTGGCCGATACGCGTCGCTGTTGCTGGTCGCCGCAATTTCGCCCGCTCGCGGATAACCTGTGCGAGCGGGCGAAAGTTTGCGTGGAAGACTCCGGTCTTCTCAGTCTTCCACCGGAATTGCGTCGACCGGCTCTTCGAACGCGATGAACAGGTAGCAGTCAACATCACTTACGCATTCGGCGCTGTGATGGGCCAGTGCCGGTCCGTAGGCGTAGGAGCTCTCGGTCATGACAACCGTATCCTGACCGTCGGGATGGATATGGAGCTCGCCGGCGATCAGTACCATGCGCTCGGCAGAGGTGTGATAGTGATTGGGGATAAGTGCGTTGGCCGGTATGCGCATCAGCACGTCAGCGTATCGTTCTCCCGGATTGCCTTGCAGAACGGTGGCCTGACAGTCGGCCGGGAAAAAGTCGGCAACGTCCGTGCAAGGAATCCATTCCAGGTCCGGGTCGTCCCGGTCGATGGCAAAGACGTGTTCGTCGGCCGTCGCATGGTAGGCAACCAGGACCAGCATCATGGCGCTCAGGGTCAGGATTGAAGGCAGGGGGAGTTTCATGGGTCAATCTCCTTGGTATGTGCTGTGTAAGAAGTTACGGCGGGGTTCACTGACAGGCATGCAGTCCGTCCACCGAAGGCGCGACTCGCTGTAACTGGTGCGTGGCGCTGCCATCGAGGCCCGAGATCACTGCGGTGGCCTCATGGCAATTGTGAAAGGTGAACTGCACTTCGCCCCATGACTCCAGGTCCTCGGGCGATACCGGCTGTTCGAACGTGCCGTTTACGCCGTGGCGCAGGTTGTAGGTCACTTCCTGCCCCAGTTCGATGTCGTCGATGACTTCCTCGGTGATTAGCCAGATCGGGTTGCCGTCGGGGGAATAGCCGAAGAAATGACCGTAAAACCCGTTGGGGGCAGCCTGGAACGTCCAGCCCTGTCCGGACGTGGCGGGGTCATCCCAGAGTCCGGCCAGGCTGGCCCAGACGGGAAACGCATCGACCGGATCCTCGAATGCGATGAACAGATAGCAGTACCCCTCGTCCTTGCACTCGGCGGCGTGGGGCGCGCGGGCCGGACCGTAGGCATAAGTGCCATCTCGCATGACGACGCTGTCCTGGCCGTGCGGGTGGATATGAAGCTCGCCGGCGATGAGCACCATGCGTTCGGCGGAAGTGTGCGTATGTTCGGGAATAGTGGAGTTGGGAGGCAGTCTCAGCAGCACATCCGAATAGCGCGCGCCTGGATTGCCCTGAAGAATGGCCATGCCGCATTCGTCCGGAAAGAACTCGGGGCAGGGGTGCCATTCCAGATCCGGGTCGTTCGGGTTGATGGCGAAAGCCAGGTCGTCGGCGTGCGCCGGGAGATATATGCCGGCGAGGCAAATCACGGTGGCGATGCTGACCAGTACATGGGTGGAGCGGGTCGATCTCATCGGAGGCCTCCTCAGGATTGGTTGCGTCTTCACACAGGCTCGCGATCAATCCCACCATGAGCCGTCGAGGAAGGCCATGAACCCGGCCTGAACTTGGGGTCTGAACTGAAAAATAGATCAAAAACAGCTTGTTGGGCATGCGGATGGTCGGCGGATGCCGCTGCCGACCGTGCATGCTAGGATTCCAGCAGGCGGTGCAAGGGGCGGGAGGAGTCCAGGTCCGATGCCCAGGAAGCGATTCGGGTCATTCGAGTTTGATTCCCGGCGGTTGTTGCTTTTACGGAAAGGCAGGCGGCAGCGCGTGCAGGAAATGCCGCTGAAGGTGCTCGCCATGCTGCTCGAGCGCCCGGGCGAAATCGTGCCTCACGACACCTTCTACCGCACGCTCTGGCCGGATGATCATGTCGGCCTGCTCGAAGACAATCTCTACACCGTGGTGCGCAAGCTGCGCCAGGCCTTGCGTGACTCGGCCCATGATCCCCAGTACATCGAGACGGTGCCCGGCAAGGGCTACCGCTTTATTGCTCCGGTGGTGCCGGTCGGGGAGCTGGCCCAATCCGGCTCTTGGCGACGCAGGATCGCGTCTCCGCGAGTGCTCGTCCCGACAACCGTGCTGGTTCTAGTCGCCGTGTTGGGTGGGGCGTGGCTGGTTGAGTATCGCCAGGACCGGGTCTGGGCTCGTCAGGAAGCATCGATCGAGATTGAGCAGCTCAACCGAGAGTTTCGCTTCGTCGAGGCCTTCATGCTGGCCGAAAAAGCGCTTGCGCTGGCACCGGATCAGCGGGACCTGGAACAGCTGTATGCAGCAGCAACGGTGCCGGTCACGATCGAATCCGACCCGGCTGGCGTCCGCATTGACTTCAAGCCGTATGCAGCATCCGATGAACCCTGGCGCAAGCTCGGCACCACGCCACTGGAGGGGGTTTTGCTGCCGATCGGTCACTTGCAGTGGCGAGCCGAGGCGGACGGGTATGTTACTGGTGAGGGTACTTTCTCGACAAAATGGCGCAGTTTGGCCATTGAGCTGGCGCCGGAAAATGAAAAGATCGAGGGCATGGTGTGGGTACCCGCCGGAAGGGAGAGTCTGGCCGAGGACTCCAATTCGCTCGCAGGCTTCTGGATTGATCGCCATGAGGTCACCAACCGGGAGTTCGCTAGCTTCGTGGCCGCCGGTGGCTACGAAGATGTCAGCTATTGGCGCGATGCCCTGGACGAAGGCCGATTGCGCTGGGAGCGCGTGCAACGCGAATTCCGCGATCGCACCGGTCGTCCCGGCCCGGCCGGCTGGGAACTGGGTCGGTCTCCTGATGGGGCCGAGGACCTGCCGGTCGCGGGTATCAACTGGTACGAGGCAGCTGCGTACTGTCGTTTCTTGGGCAAGGATTTGCCCACTCTGTATCACTGGCGTCGCGCAGCCGGTTTTGCGCGTGAAATCTATGTCGATATCCGGCGCGCGGGCAATTTTTCCGGCCGTGGATTGGCACCGCCGGGCGAGTATGCTGGTATCTCGCGCTTCGGTGCCTATGACATGGCCGGTAACGTCAAGGAATGGACCTGGAATGCAACGGGTCAGCGGCGTCACATCGCAGGTGGTGCCTGGGATGAGCCAGATTACATGTACTACCTGCCCGATGCTCGGGTGCCGATCGAACGCGGCGAGAACTACGGAGTGCGCTGTGCCAGGTTCAGCGAGCCCCTGGCCGACGCGTTGCGTGAACCGGTCGAGCAGGCTTTCCACGACTTTAACCAGTACGAGCCGGTCGATGACGACGTCTTCGCCATTCTTGCGCGCTTCTACGACTACGATGCCGGACCATTGGACGTCGAGGAAGAGCGGGTCGAGGAGACGGGCCACTGGCGGCGGGAAACCGTATCGTTCAATGCAGCTTACGGCGGTGACCGGGTCCTGGCCCACGTCTACATTCCCAATGGCGCCATCCCCCCGTATCAAACCGTCGTTTACGCACCGGGGGGCAATGTTCTTGCGCCGGGCAGCAGTGACACGCCGGTTGATCTGGCGATGCTGGACTTTCTGGTGCGCAGTGGCCGGGTCCTGGTCTACCCGATCTTCAAGCACACCTACGAGCGCTACGTGCCCCAATGGTCACCCATTGATCTGGCAAGCCGGCACGAGCTGGTTTTCCTGTGGTACCAGGATCTGGCGCGCACACTGGATTACCTGGAAACCCGAGATGACATCGACCATGAAACGATCGCCCTTCTGGCATTCAGCCTGAGCGCCACACTGGCACCGAACTTTGCCGCCATTGATGATCGGCTGGGGCCGCAGATCTGGCTTGCCGGCGGGCCGGCGCGCTGGACCGCGGGCTATCCGCCGGAAGCCTTTCCCATCAATTTCGCACCCCGGGTCGAGGTGCCGGTTCTCAGCATCAGCGGGCGCGACGATGTCCTGTATGGCCCGCCCGAAAAGGGGCGCCTGCCCTTGTTTGAACTGCTAGGGACTGCCGAGGAGGATCGCCGCATGGTCCTGCTCGAGGGCGGGCATATCCCCGACTGGAACGAGGTCATTGCCGAATCGCTGGACTGGCTCGATCACTACCAGGGGCGGGTCAGACACTCCGATTATGTTGACGACAGCGAGTGACAACCGGTTCAGGGATCATCCTGCGTACGGCGCAATCTGCTCGCATTTGAAACCGCCGCGTTGCGCCTCAAGTGCGTTTTCCAGGATGACCAGTGATCTGCCCCACCTGTGGCGGGGCAGTCCGACTCGTCGCCAGCAGCCTTTTGACCCGGAGTCACGCCAGCTTTAGCGACGCCGACCTCGCCTGGAACCGATGTCGCTCTGTGCCGCCTCCTTCACGTACGCGTCCTTGTCGTGCGCCAGGATGTAGCCGGCATCTCGCAGGTACTCCGCGGCTCTGGCCACTCGCGAAACGTAGCTGCCGGGGTTTGGGTAGCGCTCTGCCAGTTCGGCCTCGCTGAACGGCACAAACAGCCCCGCGATCATGACAAAGAAATTTTCCACCGGATTGATACCGGTATAGATTCCACGCGGCGCCCCCGCTACTTTGCCATCGATGACTTGCTCCATGTGGGGCAGGCGAAGCCCGCCAAGCGCATTGCCGTCCTCGTCGAGATCGATGTGGAAGCTGCCGTCGGCTGCGATTGTCCCTTCGATATGCTTCGAAGCTGGTGCCGGAATGTCCTCGGCAACCCAGAGTCCGAGGTTCCTGAACGCTGCACGGAAGACTTGCTGCGAGTTGGCGGTGTTCTGGTCCGGATGAAGGCCCGGAAAAATGGGTGCGGGCAAGTGGGAAACGCCAGCCAGCTCGTAGCTGCGCCAGTTCGCAGCGTCTGAGCGAGCCAAGGCGGCGGCGGCAACAATGAGGTCGGATTCTGCCGCGATCATGATGGAAAGTGACGGGTCGGAAGCCGGATGATCCGGGCATGGGGCGGGGTCGGGCTCAAGGATGAACGGCGGCTCATCCTGAAACGACCAGCACAAGAACCCCATCTTTCCAATCAGATTGCCATCGAATGCCCCGCTCAAGTTCTCGCCATGGGCCAGGAATTCATTGATCAGTGCGCCCGACTGAGAGAAGCCGGAACTAATGACCGTGTCGACCGGGGCCGGGCCATCAGCTCCGACGAGCACGTCCGGATCCCGGAGGATGGAGGCCGCATCGCGGATGATGTGGAAGGCGTCGTCGCCACGCTCGATGGTGCCGTAGGCGAGGTGGTTGAAATCGGAGCCATCGTCCGGCGGCGTGGCGCCGAAGGTGTCGGTCACCAACTTGTCCCACTGAACGGAGAGGTAGGTATGACCGGTCTCGAACAGGTAGTTCTCGGTGGTCACCCGACTGTATTGGATCACTGCCCCCTCGCCGGCGCCGGGAACCATGTGAATCGCTACGGTGTTGGGTAGATCGACCACGCCAATGCTGTTTCCGCCGTTGTCCGGATAAATAAGGACGACCGGGACCGAGTATTCGCCCTGCGATCCGTCATCGCGCGAGACGACCCCGTTCATGGTCCCTTCGACGTACTGATACCCGCTGACTTCGTCGAACGGCTGACTCATATCCACCGTGACGGATGTAACCGCCGCGCTGGCCGCGCCGGCCAGAGCAATCAGCCCGACGAGTGATTTTGCGAAGATCAATTGCTTGAATCGTGTTTGCATGGCTTGATTCTCCATTGTTGGATGAATGACATGCTGGTAATCGATTCACGAGCCCTTGGTTCGAGCTTCTTATCCCTTTATGGGGCGGGACGAAACGCCGGGAAAAAGCCGCCAGTTTTCTCAAACATGACCCAGGCATCCGCAGCTGCACCAAATCTGCGGGCGGCTTGAGTCGGATTCAGAAAGCTCAACGGGCGGGAGTCCCCGCCAATTTAATTTGATGCGGGTCAGAACAGATCCCGACGGGTGCTCTGAATCCGCGCCATGACGGGGTGGTCGGGCAAGCCGACGGCTTCGAGTTTCTGCCGGGCCCGGTCCAGAGATTGGGCAGCCTCCTGGTTGCGACCGAGTGCAGCCAGAATGCGGGCACGCAGGATCCGGCGCTCGACGTGGATCATGGCGAAGCCAGGCTCGGAAGATAGCTCCAGTGCGCGATCGACCGCTTCCAGTGCCTGCTGATGGTTGCCTGCGCGGTAGTCACAGACCGCGCGTGCCTCATGGAAACGGGACTGGCTGGCGGGCGTGTCCAGTGCCGCCTCGCC
>SL_3KL_010_SEDDRAFT_10005249_pt1 | contig 11659 bp, 11 predicted proteins | sample SodLakKL_010_SED_2_FD_10381 | JGI IMG/M metagenome (IMG submission 10381)
CGAACTCCACCGGTGCGATAGGATCGTAGGTCGGGGCTACGTCCCCGACGGACACCGTCGAATCCTTCTCCGTCGCCTAGTTCGCGTGCCCTAACTCCGATCGAAACTCCCATGAACCCTCTATCGGTTCAGGAAAAAGCCCATCAACAAAAACAACCAGTTGGGAATCTGTTTGATGAGAGGACACAGAGTTTATGGGGGCGGGGCGACGAGTCGTCTTGCCCGGTCAGGCCGTGATCGGTCGGATACCACCCGATGCTTCTCCAAAACCTCATCCTGTTTGCACCGCGACAGCGGAACCATAAACAGGACTGAGGGCTCTACGCGGGCGCAGCGTGGTTATCGAAGCAACTGATTGACCCGAACCAGGTCGTCCTGGTCAAGCTGTCCGGCAACTTCACGCAGGCGCAGCTGATTGAGAATGAACTGGTGGCGCGCCTGCGAGAAATCACGCTCGGCCTGGAAGAAGCGTTGCTCGGACTGCAGTACATCGACGATGGTGCGTGTGCCGACTTCGAAACCCGCATTGGTCGCTTCCAGCGCGCTTTCCACAGAAACCAGCGCCTGGCGGCGCGCCTCGACCTCACGGATACCGGCCACAATGGACCGGTAGGCGTTTTCGGTCTGACGAATCACCATACGCTCGACCTGGTCCAGCGTTTCGTCGGCCGCGCGCAGCGAAAAGCCGGCCTGGCGACGCCGTGATTGCACAGCCAACCCCTGGAACAGCGGCACGTTCAAGTTCAAACCGACCTGCCAGCCACGATTGACCAACTCGGCAGAGGCCAGGGCTTCCTGGGTGACTGGATCGCGTCCGACCCACTCGTTGTCGACATTGCGAGTGTATGAACCGGTCAAATCAAGGGTCGGGAAATGGCCGGCCCGGGCCACTCGCAGATCCGCCTTGGCCGCATCGAGCTGGCCACGCTGTTGCAGAATGGTCGGACTATGCTCCAGAGCCAATTGCACCCATTCCGCAACCCCTTCCGGATCCGGACCTTCGAGCGGAATGTCCTCAATCAGTCGAGAATAGTTTTCGAACATGGCGCCGGTAATCTCTCGCAAGGCTTCACGCGCATTCTCAACCTCGTTCTCAGCCAGAATGACCCGCGCCTGGGCGGCATCATAAACCGCACGCGCCTCGTGGACGTCTGTGACAGCGGCCAACCCCACCTCGAAGCGCTGCTCGGCCTGCTCGAACTGGCGCCTCAAAGCCGTTTCCTCGGCACGCGCAAAACGCACCGAATCCAGCGCCGTCAGAACATCGAAATAACGCTGGCTGACCCGCAGCAAAAAAGCCTGCCAGGCTTCGGCATACTGCGCATCAGCCGCAGTCAGCTCGGCCCGAGCCCGGGCCAGTCGTCCGTAATTGGCATCATCGTAGATGGTCTGCCGCAAGGTCAGCGAATAGTTTTCCCGATCAACGTCGGTCGCATCCAGGTCAGTGCCGGCGATGCGGGTTCTGGAACGTCCCAGCGTCATGCCGGCCGTGCCGCTCAATGAGGGCAACAGCGCTGCGCGTGCCTGCACCGGGGCTTCACCAGCTGCCGCCAGCCGCTGTTCGGCGGCCCGCAACTCCGCATCATTGGCCTGAGCCAGTTCGTACACACCCAGCAAGTCCACACCTTGAGCAGGCGCCATCATGAACAGGCCAGCGATAGAGCAAATGATCAGATTTCGCATCAGTATTCTTCCGGTAATGTTGAGCGACGATTTCTTGTCTGAATCGTGGCTAGAATTCGAATTGGATCTTGTCTTCAGCACCGATCAACCTGGGCAGGTCCGTTTCGAACAAGCTGTCGACATGCCAGCGATCCGGCCCCAGCTGATGCAGGCATATGGCCTCCATGGCCGGGCCATGCCCGTGCACGCCGAACAAGCGTCCGCCCGGCTTGACCCACTCCTTGAGTCGTGCCGGTATGGTTGCCGCCGATGCCGTCAACACCACTACATCGAAGGGCGCATCGGGTCGGTAATCACCCAGCACGTCGGCGCTGTCACAGCGCACGCCATCAAAACCCAGTCTCTGTAATCGTGACGCCGCGGATTCTGACAGATCAGCGTGAATGTCCACCGTCACCACATCGCCGCCCAGGGCGCTCAGGCATGCTGCGGTGAAACCCGAGCCGGTACCGATTTCCAGCACGCGCTGACCCTCCTGCAAACCAAGTGCCTGCAGCATGCGTCCTTCCTCTAGCGGCTTCATCATCACCTGGCCATGACCGAGGGGTATGCGCAGGTCGGCAAAGGCCAGTTTCCTGTAACGAGACGGCACGAAGTCCTCACGCGGCACATCGCGCAATACATCAAGCACCCGCGGATCCAGTACCTCCCAGGTACGAACCTGTTGCTCGACCATGTTGAAGCGCGCTTGTTCAAGATTCAGTGACATGGCAAGTTTTCCAATTCTCAAGATTTCAAGTTTAACGTTTCGGCGCTGACCGGGCATGTGCCACTGGTCACGCCGATGATGCGCAACTCAGGCGGCAGCGGCCGGCAATCGGCGGATTCGAGCACCCAGCTGGCCGAGTTTCTCCTCGATATTCTCGTAGCCGCGATCGATATGATAGACCCGGTCGACAATGGTATCTCCCCTGGCCACCAACCCGGCCAGAACCAGGCAGGCCGAAGCCCGCAGATCAGTCGCCATCAATGGCGCACCGGTCAGGTGATCAACACCGCGAACGATCACGGCATTGCCTTCCAGACGCATGTCCGCGCCCAGGCGCTGCAATTCAAGTACATGCATGAAACGGTTCTCGAAGACATTTTCCCGCACGACCCCGGTGCCCTCGGCAATCGAATCGAGCGCGGTGAACTGGGCCTGCATATCCGTCGGAAACCCCGGGTAGGGCGCCGTGGCAATGTTGACTGCCCGTGGACGGCGGCCGGCCATGTCCAGCTCGATCCAGTCATCGCCGGTATTGATCCGTGCGCCGGCATCCTCGAGTTTGACCAGGATAGCGTCCATGGTCTTGGGTGCGGCATTGACCGCTCGAATACATCCGCCGGTCATCGCCGCCCCGACCAGAAAGGTACCGGCTTCGATCCGATCCGGCAGAACCTTGTAATCGAAACCTTCCAGCTCCCGGCAACCCTCGACCGTAATCGTATTGGTGCCATGACCGGAGATCTGCGCGCCCATGGAAATCAGGCACTCGGCCAGGTCCACGACCTCCGGTTCCTGGGCAGCGTTCTCGATGATGGTCACGCCTTCGGCCAGTGTGGCCGCCATCAGGATGTTTTCGGTGCCGGTCACGGTCACCTTATCCAGCACGACCCGGGCGCCTTGCAGCCGGTCGGCACGAGCGTTGATATAACCGGACTCCACGCTGATCTTCGCGCCCAGCGCCGACAACCCGTTGAGATGCAGATCAACCGGGCGCGCACCAATGGCACACCCGCCGGGCAGCGAAACCCGCGCATAACCGGTTCGCGCCAGAAGCGGGCCCAGTACCAGTATTGAAGCCCGCATGGTCTTGACCAGCTCATACGGAGCCACCTGGGCATGCAGTCTCCCGGCATCGAGACCCACCGAGAAGTGATCACCCAGCGAAACCTCGACACCCATGTGGCCCAAAAGCTCGATTGATGTCGTCACATCCTTCAGGTGCGGTACGCCCTTGAGCCGGCAGGGTTGCTCGGTCAGCAGCGAAGCCATGAGAATGGGAAGAACGGCATTCTTTGCCCCGGACACCTCGACGGTGCCCTCCAGAGGCCGACCTCCAGTAATGAGGATTCGGGCCATCAGGCAGGCCCCGGTTCAGCTGCCGGCTTCATCGGGCGTTTTCAGGTCCAGTGTCAGGGCATGGATTTCATGCCCCAGGCCCGGCCCGATGGCGGCATGCACCAGGCGATGACGCTCGATTCGACTGCGACCTTCAAAATCCGGGCTTATAATGCGGGCGCTGTAATGCACGTTATCATCGGATTGCACGTTGACCCGGGCGCCGGGCATTGCCTCGAGTATCTTTTGCTGCAGTTGTTGGGGACTCATGGACGCTCCATTGGAAGGTCGCGGACTTGGCTTTTGCGGCAAGACCCCCTAGTTTAACCGAAATGTTGCTGCCGACTGTGCCCACCAATCTCCTGAATCGACGTGTCCATCACCCTGATCATTGCCCTGCTTGAACTGGCGGCCGGATTCACTTTGCTGATCTGGGCAGCCGGTCGTCTGGTTGCCGGCGCCTCGGCCCTGGCCAGCAATCTGGGGGTTCCCTCGCTGGTGGTGGGCCTGACCATCGTCGGGTTCGGCACCTCGGCACCGGAAATGCTGGTTTCTGCGATTGCCTCCATGCGCGGCAATCCATCGCTGGCTATCGGCAATGCCCTGGGCTCCAATATCGCCAACATCGGCCTGATCCTGGGTCTGACCGCGATGATCTATCCGTTGCGCGTCGAACGCATCACGCTCAAGCGCGAGTTGCCCATCCTGGGGGTCATTACGCTTGTCACCCTGGCGCTGATGTGGAACCTGCAGCTCACCCGAGTCGACGGTCTGATCCTGGCCGCTGGCCTGATCATGGTGGTCGCAGCCATGGTCGTGCTGTGTCTCAAGCGTGGTGAGGCTGATCCGCTGGCCACCAGTCTGAGCGAGGAAATTCCGTCCAGGATGAGTACCCGGGTCGCAGTCGGATGGACCGTGGTTGGCCTGGTCATGCTGCCCTTGAGTGCACATATCCTGGTCAATGGAGCCGTCACCCTGGCCCTGATCGTCGGGGTTTCGGAAGCGGTGGTCGGCCTGACCATCATTGCCCTGGGTACCAGCCTGCCGGAGCTGGCCGCGGCGGCGGCCTGCGCGCTCAAGAAAGAAGATGACCTGGCCATCGGCAACATCCTCGGCTCGAACATGTTCAACCTGCTCGGCGTGCTCGGCATCGCCGCGCTGATTCACCCGATGAGCATCGAATCCATTCTTCTCCACCGCGACTTCACCATCATGGCACTGTTTACCCTGGCCTTGTTTGTCATGGCCTGGCGAAGGCGTGGACCCGGACTGCTCAGCCGTCACAGCGCCGTGCTGTTGTTCATGAGCTTCCTGATCTATCAAACCGTGGTGATCTACCAGGCCGTCGGCGGCCATGCCCTGGCCGCCTGACATCCAGTACACTTGATGCGATGAGTATTGATCCACAACGCCTCATACAGGCCGCCACCGAGGTGCTGAACACCGAAGCCCGAGCCATCAACGATCTGGTCGGACGCATCGATGACCATTTCGTCCAGGCCAGTCAGCGCATTCTGGATTGCAACGGCCACCTGATTGTCACCGGCATGGGCAAGTCCGGGCACATCGGTCACAAGATCGCGGCCACCCTGGCTTCCACCGGAACCCCGGCCTTTTTCGTTCATCCGGCCGAAGCCAGCCATGGTGACCTGGGCATGATCCGCTCCGACGACCTGCTTTTGGCGCTGTCCAACTCCGGAGAAACCGAGGAGGTCCTGAAGCTGTTGCCGGTCATCAAACGCCTGGGCATTGGCCTGATCGCCATGACCGGCAACCCCGAATCGACCCTGGCGAAACATGCCGACATCCATCTCGACACCAGCGTCGACCAGGAGGCCTGTCCGCTGGGACTGGCGCCAACCGCCTCGACATCGGCGCAACTGGCTCTGGGCGATGCGTTGGCGGTGGCCTTGCTGGATGCGCGCGGGTTTACCGCGGAGGACTTTGCCCGCTCCCACCCCGGTGGCAAGCTGGGGCGGCAATTGTTGCTGTCGATTGCCGATGTGATGCATGCGGGGGACGACCTGCCCCGAGTCCATGACCAGGCCAGCCTGGCCGAAGCCATCGTGGAAATGACCCGCAGCCGTCTGGGCATGTGCGCGGTTCTTGACACTGAGGGCAACTTGCTTGGCGTCGTGACCGATGGCGACCTGCGCCGTCATGTAGACGAGCTCGATGACATCCGGTCCCTGCCGGTCAGGCGCATCATGACCGCCAACCCACGGACCATCTCACCCGATGAGCTGGCCGCGCGTGCCGTGGCCATCATGCAGGACCACCGCATCCAGGGACTGCTGGTGGTTGACGAGCACCAGCAACTGGTCGGCGCCCTGAACTTCCAGGACCTGCTCCAGGCCGGCGTGGTATGAGCGCACTTTTTTCCGACCGCGCACTTCGCCGCGCCGGCCCGATCCGGCTGGCGGTATTCGATGTCGACGGCGTCATGACCGATGGCCGACTCTACTACAGTGAAAACGGGATCGAATCCAAGACCTTCCACACCCGTGATGGATTGGGTCTGAAAGCACTCATGCGCCACAACATCCAGGTGGCCATCATTACCGCTCGCCAGTCCGGGATTGTCTCGCGACGTGCCGGCGAGCTGGGTATCGCACATCTCATGCAAGGCCGGGAGGACAAACGCCAGGCACTGGATGAGTTACTGATCGAGCTTGGACTCGAAGCCGAACAAGCGGCTTACACCGGAGATGATCTGGTCGACTGGCCGGCCATGAGTCGCTGCGGACTCAAATGTGTGCCGTCCGACGCAAATCACTGGCTGATTGAACAGGCCGATCATGTCACTGCCCATGGCGGCGGCCACGGCGCCGTTCGCGAAGTCTGCGAACTGCTTCTCGCCGGGCAGGATCTGCTTGAGGCCTGGCAGGAGAGTTTCCGATGAAGTGGTCGGTCATCGTTGCCGCCTCCGTGGCCTTGCTGCTGGTTTTTGCGCTGCGCTGGTTCTGGCCCAGCGATCGCGTCCAACCCCCGGCGGTGGAACTGCCCGACGCCCGTTTTGATTACATCCTCACTGATTTCAGCGCGAGTTTCTCGGATCCTCAGGGTCATCCGGAGCTGTTGGTCTCCGGGCCGCGCCTGGAACATGATTCACGCACCCGAATCGCCAGCGTGGAACAACCACGTTTCCAGATTCGCCCCCAAAGTGATCAATGGACCGGGCGTTCCGACACGGCTCGGTTCGAACGTGACGAAGACGAAATCAGCCTGCTCGGCAACGTCGTCCTGAGCCAGTCGGTCGAGCAGGGCGAATTGGTGATCGAAAGCCAGGCGCTGCACCATCATCGCGGTGCCGGTACAATCAGCGCCGATACACCAGTGGAAATTCATCGGCCGGGCACTTGGCTGCGTGCCGGTGGTCTGATGATCACACTTGAGAAGGATCTCATCGAGCTGTCCAATCATGTTCAAGCCCAAATGCAAACTGCCCCGCGCAGCAACGATCGCGATTAGTCTCGCCGTATCCATCCTGCTGATTGGCGCCAGCCTGGCTTCGGAAAGACCAGCCCTGCCGATCGACATCAATTCCGAATCCGGCCGTTACGACGTTCGCAGCGGCGCCTATCACCTGAGTGGCAATGTCCGAATCAAGCGCGGTGACCTGCTGGTTCGGGCCGACGAAGCCCGGTCTTTCAGCGGACCGGACGGACAGGTCGAGCGCATTGAACTGTATGGCAATCCCACCACCTGGAGTGATGTGCTTGAGGATGGCTCGGCGGTTGAAGGTCAATCGCTGGAGATCACTTACGACTTCACCCGCAATATCATCACCATGCAGGGCGAGGCCCTGATTCGCAACGTCCAGGGCGCTTTCAGCGGTTCCAAGCTGGTCTATGACCTCGACAGCGAGGATCTGGTTGGCGACGGCGGGGTCAACCTGGTCATCGAGCCCGACGCCGGTGAACGAGCCCGGCGCCAGATCACCGAGCCGCCGGAAGAATCGGAAAACTGAAGCCATGTTGATCGCCGAGCAACTGGTCAAGCGCTACCGAGGGCGTGCCGTGGTCCACGGCGTGTCACTGGATGTCGCCAAGGGGGAGATCGTCGGCCTGCTCGGTCCCAACGGCGCCGGCAAGACGACCACCTTTTACATGGTGGTCGGCCTGGTTCCCGCCGATGGCGGGCGAATCCGGATCAACGATACTGACCTGACCCGGGCCAACATGCACCAGCGGGCCCGCAAGGGTCTGGGCTATCTGCCCCAGGAAGCCTCGGTATTTCGCAAACTCAGCGTCGCCGACAACATCATGGCCATCCTCGAATTGCGCAAGGACCTCGACCGCGAGGAACGGCGCAACGAACTGGGCCGTCTGATGGACGAGTTGCATGTCTCGCACCTGGCCGACCAGATGGGCGTCTCGTTGTCGGGTGGTGAGCGCCGGCGGGTGGAAATCGCCCGTGCCCTGGCCGGCAACCCCGATTTCATCCTGCTCGATGAACCCTTCGCCGGCGTCGACCCGATCTCGGTCGGCGAAATCCAGCGCATCGTCAAGCAACTGGCCGATCGCCAGATCGGCGTCCTGATCACCGACCACAACGTCCGCGAAACCCTGGGCATCTGTGACCGCGCCTACATCATCAGCGAAGGCCGCGTGCTGACCCACGGCAAGCCGGCCGATGTGATGGCGGATGAGAATGTGAGGAATGTGTATTTGGGGAAAGAGTTTCGGATGTGATTCCTTAATTCGGTTTCCGGTTTCCGGTTTCCGGTTTCCGGAAAAGGCCCAAGGAACAAGGCTCAAGGAACAAGGTTTAAGGAATTCGGTTTCGGGTTTCCGGTTTCCGGTTTCCGGAAAACCCTGACCATGCCCGCCCGGAAACCGGAAACCGGAACCCGGAAACCGTCCGCCCTCCCTGACCACCGACCACTGACCACCGACCACTGACTACCGACCACCAATCGCTCTGGCCAACTCCGTCACCTGCTCCTCGCTCGTCGCCCATGAACACACCAACCTCGCCAGGTCGTTGTGGCCGGGCCAGATGTGGAATTCGAAGCCCTGGGATTTGAGATCGGCCAGTTTTTCCGGGGCGGCGCGTACGAAGACTTCGTTGGCTTCGACCGGCCAGTGCAGTGAACATCCACCGCCAGCCTCGATGGCGCGAGCCAATCGGGCGGCATGGTGATTGGCCGTGCCGGCCAGTTCGAGCCACAGATCATCGTCCAGCATGGCCAGTAACTGGGCCGAGACGTAGCGCATCTTGGAGAGCAGGTGCCCGCCGCGCTTGCGCCGTCGCTCCATGCCTTCCAGCCATTCCTCATGACCAAACACCACCAGCGCCTCGGCATTGAGTGCACCGTTCTTGGTCAGGCCGAATGAGAGCACATCAACCCCGGCCCGCCAGGTCACATCGGCCGGCGAACAACCCAGAGTGACCACGGCATTGGCGAAGCGTGCGCCGTCCATATGCAATGGCAAGCCGCGCTCATGGGCGACTTCGGCCACGGCTCGAACCTGATCGGTCGAATACACTGTGCCGCATTCAGTGGCCTGGGTGATGGAAACCACCGAGGGCTTGACGTTGTGCACCCCGTGTACCCCGGCTCCGTCAATGGCCGCCGCCAGGGACTCCGCTTCCAGTTTGCCATTCGCACCGGCCAGCACGACCAGCTTGGCGCCATGAGTATAGAATTCCGGCGCCCCGCCCTCGTCATTGTGAATATGGGCGTTTTCGTGACACATCACCGCCCCCCAGGGTGGACTGATCTCGGCCAGCGCAATACTGTTGGCCGCGGTCCCGGTCGATATCGGAATCACCCGGCAATCGGTCTCGAAAACCTCCGAAAACCGCTCATTCAGTTGATGACTGTACCGATCTTCGCTGTACGCTGTGGCAAATCCCTGGTTGGCCTCGACCAGCGCCTCCAGGATCGCCGGATGCGCGGGGGCTTCGTTGTCGCTTTTGAAATTCATGGGGGACTGGTTTGGTTGGTTTGGTTGGTTTGGTTAGTTTAATGGAAAGGGTTCAGGGTTCAGGGTTCAGGGTTCAGGGTTCAGGGAAAGGCTCAAGGAACAAGGTACAAGGAACAAGGTTTAAGGAAAACCCATTAGCCCATTAGCCCATTAGCCCATTAGCCCATTAGCCCATTAGCCCATTAGCCCATTAGCCCATTAGCCCTTTCGCCCTTTCGCCCTTTCGCCCTTTCGCCCTTTCGCCCTTTCGCCCTGACCCCTTACAATCCTTTCCCGTCTTCCGTCTTCCGTCTTCCGTCTCCCGTCTCCCGTCACCACCCCATGCACCAACTCCCCGACATCAACCCATCGGAGCTCATGCAGCGTGATGTCGCCTGGCTGAAGCGGCGGCGGGCGCAGTTGAACCGGTTCCGCGGGTCTGCCGAGAAGCGGGAGCGCCTGATGTCGGAGTTCAAGGCCAGGCTGGAGCGTTCTCGCCAGACCCTGGCGCAACGCAATGCGGGTGCACCCAGGGTCGAATTCAACGCCGGGTTGCCGATTGATGATCATGCCGAGTCGATTGTCGAGGCCATTGAAAAACATTCGGTCATCGTGATCGCCGGGGAGACCGGTTCGGGCAAGTCCACCCAGTTGCCGAAGCTGTGCCTGGCCGCCGGTCGTGGGCGACGCGGGTTGATCGGCTGTACCCAACCGCGCCGGATCGCCGCCCGTTCGGTGGCCCGTCGGGTGGCCGAGGAGCTGGGCACGGAATTGGGCCGGATGGTCGGATTCCAGGTGCGCTTCAGTGATCGGACTTCGCCGGACAGTCTGGTCAAGTTCATGACCGACGGCATCCTGCTGGCCGAGATCCATCATGACCGATCACTCGATGCCTACGACACTCTGATCATCGATGAGGCCCACGAGCGCAGTCTCAATATCGACTTTCTGCTCGGCTACCTCAAGCGCCTGGTCGAGAAACGGCCGGACCTGAAGGTCATCATCACCTCGGCCACCATCGATACCGAGAAGCTGTCAGGTCACTTCAACGATGCGCCGGTGATCCAGGTCGAGGGACGCGGCTGGCCGGTCGATATTCAGTACCAGACCCCGTCCGATGACGAGCCCTTGCCAGCCCAGGTCCGTCGGGCCGTCAATACCGTCAGTCGTATCGACCCGCGCGGAGACATCCTGGTGTTTCTGCCCGGCGAGCGCGAGATATTCCAGGTATCGCGAACCCTCAAGCGCGCCGGCCTGGCACATACCGAGGTGTTGCCGCTGTATGCCCGCCTGCCCACCGCCGCACAGGACCGTATCTTCAAACCCGGTAGCGAACGGCGCATCGTGCTGGCGACCAACGTGGCCGAAACCTCGCTGACGGTGCCGGGCATCCGCTTCGTGATTGACTCCGGGCTGGCCCGGATTTCGCGCTATGCCGCCCATTCGCGGGTGCTGCGCTTGCCGATCGAAGCGGTGTCGCAGGCGTCCTGTCAGCAGCGCGCCGGTCGCTGCGGTCGGATCGGTCCGGGCACCTGCATCCGACTGTTCGACGAATCCGACTTCGAACTGCGTCCCGAACATACCGAGCCGGAGATCCAGCGTTCCGGACTGGTCGGGGTGGTGCTGGAAATGCTTGCCTTAGGGCTCGGCGAGCCCGAGGCGTTCCCGTTCGTCGACGCCCCGCCGCGCAAGCTGCTGGGCGAGGCCTGGCAGAGCCTGTTCGAGCTCGGTGGGGTCGATGATCGGCGTCGCCTGACCCGCATGGGCCGGCAGCTGGCCCGTCTGCCGGTCGATGCCGGTCATGGCCGCATGCTGATCGAGGCCGACCATCGCGGGTCAATGGCCGAAACTCTGGTGCTGGTTGCCGCTTTGGGCTGTGCCGATGTGCGCGAACGCCCACTGGACCAGCAGCAGGCGGCCGACCAGGCTCATGAACAATTCACGGTTCCGGAATCCGACTTCCTGACCCTGATCAAACTCTGGCAGTGGTGGCAAAAGGTGCGCAGCGAAAACAACCGCA
>SL_3KL_010_SEDDRAFT_10005250_pt1 | contig 11658 bp, 7 predicted proteins | sample SodLakKL_010_SED_2_FD_10381 | JGI IMG/M metagenome (IMG submission 10381)
CTCCGTCTGCACGCCGACCTGGCGGGCGGCGTGCAGGCCGGTCGCGTCGACGAGGTGCTCGAGCAGGTCGAGCTCGGTGACGCGGCAGACCGCAAGGTCGGTGTCTACTCCCTGGGCATGCGGCAGCGCCTCGGCGTCGCCGCGGCGCTGCTCACCCGTCCCGAGGTCCTGATCCTGGACGAACCCGCGAGCGGCATGGATCCGCTCTCGCTGCACCTGGTGCACCGCGTGCTGCGCGACGCTGCCGCGTCGGGCACGGCGGTGCTGCTCTCGACGCACCACCTCGACGAGGTGGTGGCATACTGCACCCACGTCGGCATCATGGAGGAGGGTGCGTTGATCGACGAGGTCGACCTGCGCGACAGAGGCGCGCGCGTACGCGTGCAGGTGGACGATCTCGACCGGGCGCAGCGCGCACTGGCCGCCGAGTCGTGGGCACATGACCTGAGCGTGCGAGGTCGGGACCTGGTCTTCGTCCTCGAGGCGCCGAACGCCCTCGATCGCGTGGCGCCCGCGTTGGCGTCCGCGGGCGTGGCGCTGCGCTCGCTCGGCGACGACAGCTTCGACTTGCGCTCCTACTACCGGGAGCGCGTCGAGCAGGAGCGCGCGCGCCGCACGAGCGTCGACGTCCGACCGGGAGCCGAGTCGTGACCGCCCTCCTGCGGATGGAGGTCGGCAAGCTCGGACGCCTTGCCAGCGTGCGCTTCAGCGCCGTCGTGCTGGTGATCTTCCCGCTGTTGTGGGCGTACGCGCCGGGTATCTTCGACGTCTACGGCTTCTTCCTGGTGTCGGGCTTCCAGGTGCCGGCCCTGGCGCTGCTGTCGTCGATGGAGTTCTTGCTGCCGCTCCTGATCGCGATCGCGTGCGCGGAGCTGATCGGTATCGAGCTCAACCACGGCACGCTGCCGACGGTGCTCCTGCGACCCGTCACGCGGGCGCAGTGGCTGTTGGCGAAGCTGCTGGTCGCGTCCATCTACCCGTTCCTCGTCATGGGCTTCTTCTTGCTCACCTCGCTCGTCGCGGGTGCCACCTTCGGCTACGGCCCCTTCGTCGGCGGCACCGGTCTGGGCCGCCAGGGTCTGCTGGGAGCCGGCACCATGCTCCCGCTCGACGCGTGGCGCGAGGTCTTGCAGGCGTACCTCATCGCCGCCTACAGCCTCATGCCGATCGGGTTGCTGGCCGTGTTGTTCGCCGTCGTGTTGATGAACGCCGCAGGAGGCGCCCTGGCGACCCTCGCCACGCTCATCGTCATGCAGCTCCTGGTCGTCTTCCCGGCCGTGACCCCCTACCTCCTGACCACGCAGCTCAGCGCCTACGTCGAGCCCGTCTCGCCGCTCGGTTGGGTGGCCACGCTCATCGCGTTCTACTGCGCCGCGTTCGCGGCGGCGGCCGTGATCGTCTTCGAGCGCAAGGACTTCTGAACCGTGAGGACTGCGCTGGGCAGGGTCGTGGTCGCGTGTGTGGCCGCGGTCTGGCTCGGTACCGCGCTGGGCATCTCGTACACCGTCCAGGTGATCGCCGTCTCCGATCAGGCCTCGGCGTTGTCGATCTCGCGCGACCTGCTGCGTGACGGTTACCCCGCCTACGTCGTGCGCTCCACGGGTGCTCAGGGCGACGTGTTCCGTGTGCGAGTCGGGGCGTTCGCGAACCGCGGCGCCGCGTTGCGGTACGCGGAGTCGATGCCGGAGGTCGGGGGTTCGCGACCGATACCGGCGTTGGCGGAGGCGATCCCGCAGGGCATCATGCCGTTGGCCCCGCGCCTGCTCTGGCAGCAGCGCTGGGAGACGCAAGACGTACGCGTGTTGCCGTGGCCCGCTGGTCTGGCGCTGCGGGTCCAGAGCGTCGATCCGCTGCGGCAGGCGCTCTACGTCGTCTTCCAGGACGGTGTCGAGCGGCGCTTCGAGGCGTGGGCGGCCGTGCCCCTCGTCGCCTTGCCCGAGCCGCTGCAGCCAGAAGAGGTCGACGTCCCGATCGTCGACCTGACGGTCCCACCCGACGACGATCCAGAGGGCGACCCCTCCGACGAGCCGACGCCTGCTCCCACTGACACCGACGACGCGGATCCGGATGCAGCTGCCGATGTCGCTGATGACGCGCCTGCGGGGGCCGTCGACGAGGCGGTCGAGGGACTGGCCGGGCTCGAGGAGTGGGTGGCCGATCCTCACCAGGAGGAGAGCGAGGCCGGTCTGCTTCTCCTGCGTGACCGGTGGCTGTGGCCACCGTCGTGGAGCGACGATTCGGCTGAGGTGCGCACGGCGTTCCGCGCGTCGCTGGTGACGATCATCTCGCGCGAGCTCGAGCTGTCCGACGAGACCGTCGACGCGTTGTCGTACGAACCGGGTGGCACGCTGCCGCCCGCGCTCGTCGTCCTCGACCTCAGCGATCCGAGCGCCCGGGACGCCGGCCGGGTCGTTGGGCTGGGGGATCCGTCGGCCGGGTTAGCGACGCACGGTCCAGACGCGTTGGTCGCCGCCCCGCTCGAGGCGATGCCGAGCTGGCCTGCGGAGCGCGTGCAGCGCGAACCGCCGACCAGCGACCAGGACCTCGGCGGAGCCGACTGGACGGTCACGGCCGATGGCGGCTTCGTCCGCATCACGCTCGTCGATGGCGCCACCTGGCGCGCGGGCGTGGGAACGCCGCTGTGGAGCGACGGCCGCTTCGTCGTCGCTTGGGACGGTGAAACGCTCCTGCTCTACGACTTCGTGGTCCGCTGAGAGGGCGTGCGCGCCATCGGCGCGCGCCGAGCCGACGTGCGCAGCCGTCGCGTCAGGCGACGGCCTCGACCGGTGCCGCCATGGGCGCCTCGCGTGCGGCCAGCCAGCGCTCGGCAGCCATCGCAGCACGCGTGCCCGCACCGACGCTGGTCGAGAGCTGGCGGTAGACCTCGTCGCTGACGTCGCCTGCCGCGAAGATCCCCTCCACGTCGGTGTAGATCTCGTCACGCACTTCGACGTAGCCGGAGGGCCGCAGCGCCACCACGTTCTCGAGGTATGCCGTGTTCGGTACGTGCCCGACGTAGATGAAGACCCCGTCGGCGGGCAGGACGGCGGTGTCACCCGTCACGACGTCGCGCGTCCGAACGCCGCTCACCTGGCCGTCATCGCCGAGGACCTCTTCGACGACGGTGTTCCACACGAAGCGCATCTTGGGGTTCGCGAAGGCCCGCTGTTGGGCGACCTTGTTCGCACGGAGCTCGTCGCGTCGATGGATCACCGTCACGGTCTCCGCGAACTTGGTGAGGAAGCCACCCTCTTCGACGGCGGCATCGCCACCGCCGACGACGACCACGTGCTTGCCGCGATAGAAGAAGCCGTCGCACGTCGCACACGTCGACACACCGCGCCCGTAGAACTCGTCTTCACCCGGGACTCCGAGCCGACGCGGCGTGGCGCCGGTGGCGACGATCACGGCCTTCGCACGGTACTCGGTCTCGAGCCCTCGCACGAGGAAGCCGTCACCGTCGCGCCGGAGCTCGTGGACGTCGTCCATGACGATGCGCGCGCCGAACTTCTCGGCCTGACGCTGCATGCGTTGCGCAAGCTCGGGACCACTCACGGCTTCGTCGAAACCTGGATAGTTCTCGACCTCTTCGGTCTGGGCGATCTGCCCACCCGGTAGGCCCTTCTCCAGGACGACGGTGTCGAGCTGACCGCGGCCGGCGTAGATCGCTGCGGTGAGGCCGGCGGGTCCGCCGCCGATGATGACGATGTCGGTGTGCTCGGTTGCGTTTGGCATGAAGTGGGGCTCCTTCGACGGTTCGCATGCTAGCAGAGCGGGGACGCCATCACCCGTCTTCTTGGATACCATGGGAGGGTATCTCATGGCGCTGGCTCGGCACATGAGCCGAAACGCCGTGATGCGGTTCACATCGCGTCCCAGTGCGACGTTTGCCACCGTCGGGGTCGGCGTGTCGTGATACCTTCAGTGACGGAAGAGCGTGGGAGTGGGTGCGATCGGTACCGCTTGGGTTGGGAGGCCCACGGGACACGGTGCGTGCCCGGGAGGAGCGCTGGCGGTTCGTCGCCACCGCACCCGTCCGCCCAACGCGCCGACGGATCCCATGGACGAACCACACCCCACCACCGAAGCCATCGCCGAACGCCGCCTCAAGGCCGCTCGAGAACGAGTCCTGTCCGGGTTTCCCGACGACGTCGGAGACGAGCTGATGAGCGTGTTGGCGGGCGTCTTGTCGGGCGAGAGCTACAGCGTCAGCGACCTGCGCCGCATCGGGCAGCCCATCGTGCACGTCAGCGACGGCTTCCTCGCGCTCACCGGTTTCGGGCGTGAGGAGTCGCTCGGTCGTGACATCGGCTTCCTGATGCGCGACGACACCGATCAAGACGAGGTCCGCGCCGTACGAGACGCCGTGCGCGACGGGCGTGCGGCGACCGGGCTGGTGCGCTGTTACCGGCGCGACGGCAGCCTGTTCTGGAACGAACAGCGGCACTACCCCGTGAAGGACGTACGCGGTCGCGTCGCCCACGTCGTGGTCGTGCAGCGCGACGTGAGCGAGCTGGTGCATGCGCGCAGTGCCCATGACGCCGCCCGCCAGCTGGCGTCGAGCCTCGGCGGCGATGGCGCTTTCTTCAGCTACGGAGCGCTGCTGGACGCCGCCGGCGGCACGCGCATCGCCTGGGCGCACGATGGTGTGAGCGCGGTTCTCGGGCACGCTCCGAGCGAGATCCAAGGTCGCGAGCTCGTCGACCTCGTGGCGCCCGAGGACCGCGAGGCGGCGCGCTCTCGGCTCAAACTACTGCGCGTGGAGCGCGGCTCGCGGCGTGAGCGCTACCGCATGCTGACCGCGGACGGCCGCGTGCGCTGGGTCGAGGACTTCACGGCGGTCTCCTGGGTCGCCGAGGAGGCGGGTCTGGTCGCTGTCCACGGCGTGGTCAGGGACATGACGGGCGAGCGGTTGCGGAGCCACGGTGTCGGCGAGGTGGACGCGCTCACGGGACTGCCCACCGCGCGCGTTCTCGACGATCGCCTGGACCAGGCGGTCCGACACGCCCGCCGGCACGGAGGCGTCGCTGGCCTCGTCATCCTCGAACTCGACCACTTCGACTTCGTGCATCGCACGATGGATGCGCGGCGCGGCGAGCGGCTCGTCCAAGAGGCCGCGCGACGNATGCAGCGCGCGCTGCGCCGTTCCGACACGCTGGCGGTCGTCCGGTCAGGTGTCTTCGCCGTCGTGCTCCCCGACCTGGCAGACGCGGACGCCGCCGTGCCGGTGGTCGACAAGCTGCTCGCCTGGGTGTCGCGCCCGTTCGAGGACGGCACGCTGCGCGTGGAGCTCTCGGCCAGTGCCGGCGTCGCCATCGCACCGGCCGACGGGCGGCGCGTCGAGGCCCTGCGCGAACGGGCCGAGCGCGCCCTGGAGCGTGCGCGCACCGACGGGGGCTCGCGCTTCGCATTCGCCGACACCGCACTCGACGAGGCGGCGAGCAGCCGGCTCGCGCTCGAGCGCGAGCTCCGTCGCGCCTTCGCCGATGACGAGTTCGTGCTGCACTACCAGCCGCGGATCCACCTCGCGGACGGCCATGCCGCTGCGGTCGAGGCGCTCGTGCGCTGGCGTCACCCGGAGCGTGGCCTGCTGCTGCCCCACGAGTTCCTGCCCGGCCTGTTCCGCGCTCGCCTCGGCGACACGCTGTTCGAGTGGGTGCTCGAACGAGCGGTCGCCCAGGCGGCTCGGTGGCGTGAAGACGGCGCGTCTCGGCGCGTCTCGATCAACGTCGGTCCGGAGCTCCTCGAACGCCGCGACTTCGCCCAGCTCGTGCGCTCCGCCCTCGAGCGGCACCAGCTCCACCCTGGCCTGCTCGAGCTCGAGCTCCACGAGGAGACCGGCGCACAAGCACTCGAGCGTGGCGTCGATCAGCTCGCAGCCGTTCGACGGCACGGTGTCACGGTCTCCCTGGACGACTTCGGCTCCGCCTCACTGGATCTGATGCAGCTACGCGAGCTGCCCCTCGATGCGCTCAAGATCGACAAGTCCTTCGTCGCGCGCGTCGGCGCTGGCGCATCGTCGAGCGACGTCGAGCTGCTCCGAGCGATGGTGGGCATCGGTCACGGCCTCGGCCTCACCGTCGTCGCCGAGGGCATCGAGACCACCGCTCAGCACGCGCGCGTCGCCGCGATGTCGGTCGACGAGGGGCAGGGCTTCCTGTTCAGCCACGCCGTACCGCCCGACTTGGTACCGAACGTCATGCGCGGTGGTGCGGCGCGCGAGACCGTCCCCGTCATGCGCCAGCCGCTGCAGCGCTCTGCCTGAGCGGCCCCGCAGCGCAATACCACCTCATCAGCCCCCGGAGGCCGACGTATGCCCGAGCACGATCCCAACCCGCTGCGCTCTCGTGCGCAGCGCATCGACTTCCGCTCCGCCACGGCTCGTGACGTCGAGACCGGCGTCGAAGCCGCCGTCGCGGAGGCAGAGGCGTCGCTTGCGCGACTCCTCGATCGGGAGGGCCCGCGCGGCTACGGCGACACCGTCGACGTGCTCGATGCCCTCCTCGAACGGGTGGACCGCGTGTATGGCTACGCGTATCACCTCACCAGCGTCCGCTCGAGTCCCGAGTTGCGCGACGCGTTCGCTCGGGTCCAGCCGCGCTACAAGACCTTCCGTGCGCGCCTCGAGGTCGACACGCGCTTGTACCGCGCGCTGCACGACGTCGCCACGGGTCCCGATGCGGACACGCTCGACCCGCTGCGCCGCCGTCATCTGGACAAGACGCTCGACCGGTTGCGCCGCGCTGGCGCCGGCCTGCCCGAGGGGGAGCGTGAGCGCGTCGCGGAACTCCACGTCGAGCTGGCGCGGCTCGGGACCCGCTTCTCGGAGCACGTCCTCGATGCCACGAACGCGTTCGTGCTCGATCTCGACGATGCCGCTGACCTGGACGGACTGCCGCCGTCGGTCGTCGAGCAGGCGCGTGAGCGGGCGCGAGCAGCCGGACGGACGGGTTGGCGCGTGACGCTCCAGGCCCCGTCGTACCTGCCGTTCCTGCGGCACGCCCGTCGGCGCGATCTGCGTGAACGGCTCTGGCGTGCCTACAACGGCCGCGCCGAGGGTGGGCTGCACGACAACCGTGCGATCGTCGACGACATCGTGCGGATGCGCCGCGAGCTTGCCATACGGCTCGGCTATCGCGATTACGCGGCGCTGGTGCTCGAGGATCGGATGCTGGCCGGCGTGGACCAGGTTCGCACCTTCCTCGCCACGCTCGAGGCCCGGACGCGCCCGTATGCAGAGCGCGAGATCGCGGAGCTCGAGGCCTTTGCGCGCGACGAGCTGGGGATCGAGACGCTCGAGCCATGGGACGTTCGCTTCGCGTTCGAGCGCTGGCGCGAGCGTCGCTTCGATCTCGACGAGCAGGCCTTGCGCCCGTACTTCCCCCTGCCGCGCGTGCAGTCCGGGATGTTCGAGCTCGCCTCCGACCTGTTCGGGTTGCGGTTCGAGCGGGTCGACGCACCCGAGCGCTGGCATGACGACGTGGAGTGCTTCGAGGTGCGCGACGCGGACGGGACCCACGTCGGCACCTTCTACACCGACTGGTACCCCCGTTCCGACAAGCGTGATGGCGCCTGGATGAACGATCTCGTCGAGGGAGGTCCCCGGCCGGACGGCGGGTTCGATCCGCACGTCGGCCTGGTGTGCGGCAATCTCACACCCGGCGACGACGGTCGGCCCGCCCTGCTCGACTTCCAGGAGGTGCAGACGCTCTTCCACGAGTTCGGTCACCTCTTGCACCTGCTGGTCACCAACGTGGAGGTGCGTGCGCGCGGCATGGGCGCCGTGGCGTGGGACTTCATCGAGCTCCCCTCGCAGGTGATGGAGAACTGGACGCTCGAGCCGGCGGCGTTGGCGCGCTTCGCGCGTCACGTCGACAGCGACGAGCCGATCCCACAACGACTCGTCGACAAGCTGCTCGCATCGCGCTTCTTCATGCAGCCATGGATGCAGATGCGGCAGCTCGCGTTGGCCAACGTCGACATGGCCCTGCACGTGGACTTCGATCCGACGCTCCACGGGGATCCGCACGCCTTCGCCCGCAGCGTGATGGTGCCCTTCGACATCGCCGAGCGCTTCGTCCCGACGGGCGTCGTGTGCGCCTTCACGCACATCATGGCCGGCTCGTACGCGGCGGGGTACTACGCCTACAAGTGGAGCGAGGTGCTCGATGCCGACGCGTTCTCGCGGTTCAGGGAAGAGGGGCTCTTCGACCGCGGTGTGGGGCGCGCGTTCGTCGACACGCTGCTGGCGCGCGGCGACAGCGCGGATCCCGGCGAGCTGTTCGCGGCGTTCATGGGTCGGGCGCCGCGCATCGACGCGGTGATCGAACGCAACCTCGGCCCGTTTCCCGACGCGGCCGACTGAGCGCTGTTCGACGGCGGCCGGGATGGCCGCGGCCGCCCTCGTGTCAAGGCCCCGCCGCGCCCTTGGCCGCGTGCGGCCTCGTGATGGCACCGGCGCGCAGCGCGACGGCCACGCCGACATAGGCACCGCAGGCCAACAGCGTGACGACGGCCGCGACCGTGAGGGCCACGCGCGGGTCGGTGGCGCTCGCGAGGGGGCCGAGGGTCGCGGAGCCGATCGCGACGCCGATGAAGAACACCAGTGAGTTGATGCTGAGCATGATCGAGCGGCGCTCAGCGGGCACGGCGTCGTTCACGAGCGTGTCGTGTGGGACGTTCTGTGTCGCGATCGCGAAGAACGCCAGTCCCAAGCCGAGACCGACGCCGAGTGCGCCCGCATGCAGCGCGAGCACCAGCATCGCCACGCCCTTCACGAGCTGGCTGAGGCCGGCCAGCACGGGTGCGCCACCTGGGACGAGATGACCGAAGCGCATCACCGCCAGGCTTCCGAGCAACCCCGCACCGCCCAGGACGAACCCGAGCACCCCGAAGACGGCGCTCCCCTCCGGGTCGGCGCCGAACGTGAGCCCGGCGATCGGTTGCCAGAGCGTCTCCAGGCTGACGATCGCCATACCCATCGCGGCGCCGGCGACGAGCAAGTAGCGCATCACGGGCACGTTCCGGGCGAGGCGCAGGCCGTCGCGCACGATCGACACCGTACCGAGCGCGGCGCTGCGCCGAGGTCCGACGAACTCGGGCTCTTCGACCAGCACGAGCGTCAACCACAGCGCCACGGCGCGCAGCACGAGGCCTGCCAGCAGCGCGACCCCGAACCCGGCCAGTGGCCACGGCAACGCGAGGCCGGCGAGCAGCGCAGGGAGCGTGCCGCCGATGGCGGCGCCCGCCAGCATCGCGGCCGTCTGGGCGACGGCGATGCTCGCGAGGTGGGGCTGCAACGCGACACCCGCGTTGGTCGAGCGGAGCCGGTCGACGTACCAGGCCTCGAGCGCGCCGCTGTGGAGCGCCGAGCCGATGCCCTGGAACAGCGCGTACGCGAACAGCGTCACGGGGCCAGTGACGAACAACAGGAAGACGAACGACACGAACGTGAACGCCTGCGAGGCCAGCGCGATCGGCTTGCGGCCGATGGCGTCGGCGAGACCGCCCGTCGGGAGCTCGAGCACGACCACGCATACGGCACGGACGGCGAACGCGAACCCGATCAGCGCCAGATCGAGCCCACGCTCGCTCATGTGCAACACCAGCACCGGCAGCGGCAACCAGATGGCGAACTCCTGGACGCCTGCGAGCAGGGCGTACCTGCGCGTGACGCCAGCTTCGTTCGTCAAGGCGAAACGCCTCCGGAGGCGGTGCACCTGTCAGCCTCGCCTCACGTCGAGACCGCTCCGGGCCCGCCGCGCCACATGGGATGGCGTGTGTCAGGTGAATGCATCCAACAGCACTCTACCTGAGCGAGCAGGTGTCCGTTTCGCCTTCGCGCTGGCACGGGCCGGTGGGCGTCAACGGCACCACGGCTGTGTCACGCCTGCTCCGCAGGCGGCGAGCGCCGCCGCGACCAGGGCGCCCGAGGCGTCGTAATCAGCCACGCCGGCGTCGACGCCCTGGCTTCGCAGATAGGCGTCGTACACCGTCGTCACACGCTGCGCGAACGCCGGCCGGTACCAGCGCGCGACAGCCTCGGCGAGCGCGGCACGGTCGGCGCGAGCAGCTGGGGGCAGCGCCGCCAGTGTGGCGTCGACGCGGGCGCGCTCGACGCCGTGTGCGTCGACCAGCTGCAGGAGCGACGCGCGCACGGCCTGCAGACCGGCCAGCGCGTTGGCGTAGCGCACCCACTCGTCATCGCACGCGATCCCGGCGAGCAGCGCGACAGCGTCGGTGTCCGCCTCGCGGGCCCAACCGGCGGCGTGCGCAAGTTCGTGCGTCGCGACCGCGAGGCGAGCGGCGGGCGGTAGGGCCTGATCGACGTGAGGCTCGAGCAGCCACGGGAGCGAGATACCGCCGTAGCCGGCGCGCAGCAGGGTGCCTGCAGGTAGAGGTGTCACGCGCGCCGGGACGGCGACGTCACGGCCGCTCACCAGCGCGTCTGCTTCCGCCACGCAACGGGCAGCCGCTGCCACGGCGGCGTCGAACGAGGCGGCGCTCGCCGCCTCCGCGAGGGGTCGCTCCGGTGCGTCGGCGTGGACGCGAGCGGCCAGCTGCTCGAACGCCTCGAGGAGGACGGGCACGGTCGCGGCGTCGTCGGCGAGGCCGAGCGTCTGGGCCAGCGGTGCCCGCCGGTAGCTCGCCCCCCACGCCGGCACGAACGTGAGAGCGAGCAGGGCCACCCAGGCGAGCAGTGCCACGCCAGCGCGGCGCCAGCGCGGTGGACGCAGCAGCGCCCCAGCGAGCGCGAGCACCGTGCCGGACAGCACGACGATCACGGTCAGGGGCAGCGCCGTCGCGCCGTGGAGGCGGCTGGTGACGTGTGCCCAGCGCGGCCACGGCTCGTGCAGCCACACCGTCTCGATCCAGGCGGGTGGGGCGAGGAGCAGCCATGCGACGAGCCCGACCAGCGAGACGAACAGCAGCCAGGCCAGCGCCCGACCGTGCGTGGCAGTGCGGCGCGGCATGCGCTCAGCTTAGCGGCCGCGACCGATGCGTCCCGTTGGGCCGCCGCGGCGCCGCCTGCGACCTCGACGTCGAGCGACGGGTCCCCGCGTCCAACCCTCGCTCCGCTCGAGCGCAGCGCGCCTGGCCACCCACCAGTCGCCGTCGTGGCGCTCGAACGGGCCGCCCGCGAGGGAGACGGGGCTCGAGACCTGCACGGCCTCGACCGGCAACAGGTACATGGCGAGCCGTGCCGCGCCGTGGCAGAGCGCGCGCCACGCCCACGGCAGCGTCACGAGGCCCTCGACACGCTCTGGGCGCAGGTGCGCCACCGCGCCGACGCGGCGGACCAGCACCTCCGGTCCCCCCTCGAGGCCGACGCGCAGCGCGTCGCCCTCACGGTCGGCCAGCACGCTCACACCAGCCTCCCGCGTTCGGAAGCGCGGCGCGGGTGCCGGGGCGTGGTTGCGGCGCTCCCAGGCGTCGAGCAACGCGTCGTCGGCTGCCTCGCGCCGAGCCTGCCAGCGCTCGAGCTCACGGGTGCTCCAGCGCAGCGGGTCCTCGAGCGCGGCGGCGGCAAGGGCGCGTTCCCTGTCGATGGCGGCGTCCGCGTCGGCGTCGGTGCCGGTGGCGTCGGTGCCGGTGACGCCGACACCACCGGACGGGACGGTGGCCGTCCCTGGCGTGACGTCGGCACCCGGCTCGAGG
>SL_3KL_010_SEDDRAFT_10005251_pt1 | contig 11658 bp, 9 predicted proteins | sample SodLakKL_010_SED_2_FD_10381 | JGI IMG/M metagenome (IMG submission 10381)
CATCGTGAAACAGTCGAGCCGCTTTTGCCGCTCGGTGCCGTAGACGATGACCAGGTTCGGCCGCTGCCCGTCGCTCCAGTCGGGATCGCCGGCCTCGATCACACGGCGAAAAAGGGCCGGGATCGAAACCCTGCCCTTGCCATCCACCTTCTGGTGGTATTCGCCGCGAAACCTGCGCACCACGTTGCCTGCGCCTCACTGCCCGTCCCGCCCCGTCCCGAAATGAAAACGGCGGTCGGGCTGCTGCCACTGCCCGAACCGCCGCCCTCGTTCCCATTTCTGGGTGCCCGGTTCTGCGCAAGCCACCTGGGGGGGATGTCTGCTCGCTTGCGCGCCGGATCTCTCGTCTTCGGTGTCGCGGGGTGCCTGTATGAAACCTGCTTGGCTTCGTTCTTTGTTGTCCGCTCTTCCGATGAACAATTCATGCCATGGGATTTCATGGTATGCAACGGGAATTTATGGAACCGGGGCATTTTTTTCTTCGACCCGCCCGGCGCATGGACGGCACGCTGCGCAGATCTAGCGCCGCCAACAATATCTTGCGGGCGGCGAAAATACAACCACAAGATGAGTCCGATACGCAGAAAACCCGTTAACCCCTTGTAAACGGGATCAAAGGGCAGAACTGTGATCTGGATGCAACACTTGCGGCGATTCCGGAAGAAACGCCGGCGGCCCGGCGGCGCGGGCGAATCGCGCCGGTTCCATGCGGTTCCGGACCGGGGGCGATTCAGTCGCCGCTCAGCGGTGCCATGCCGCCCCGGCGCCGGGCGGGCGACTCAGCCGCTGACCTCGATCAGGCGGCGCGCCATGCGGCGGTAGGCCTCGGCCACCGGGCTGTCGGTCGCCGCGACCGGCACCCCGCCGTCGCCCGAGAGCCGCACCTCGACCGAGATCGGCAGCGCGCCGAGGAAGGGCAGGCCCAGCTTCTCGGCCTCGCGCTGCACGCCGCCCTCGCCAAAGATGTGCTCCTCGTGGCCGCATTTCGGGCAGATGAAGGTCGACATGTTCTCGATCAGGCCCAGCACCGGCGTCTTCAGCGTCTGGAACGCCCGCAGCGCCTTGCGCGCATCGAGCAGCGCCACGTCCTGCGGCGTCGACACCACGATGGCGCCGGTGACCTGGAACTTCGTGCAGAGCGTGAGCTGGATGTCGCCCGTCCCCGGCGGCATGTCGACGATCAGCGCGTCGAGCTCGCCCCACTTGACCTGCGTGAGCAGCTGTTGCAGCGCGCCCATCAGCATCGGGCCGCGCCAGATCACGGCCTCGTCCTCCTTCATCATCAGCCCGATCGAGATCATGGTGACATCATGCGCCGTCAGGGGCAGGATCGTCTTGCCGTCGGGCGAGGCGGGCCGCTGCGTGACCCCCATCATGCGCGGCTGGCTCGGGCCGTAGATGTCGGCATCGAGGAGACCCACGCGCCAGCCCTCGCGCGCCAGCGCCACGGCAAGGTTGGCCGAGACGGTCGACTTGCCCACCCCGCCCTTGCCCGAGCCGATGGCGATCAGCCGCTTCACGCCCGGCACCGCCTCGGGGCCGGCGCTGGCCGTCGGGTGGCGCCCGATCTTCAGCGACGGCGCCTCGCCCGGCGGCGCGGGCCGCTTCGCCGCCGGGCCATGCGCGGTCAGCGCGACGCTGACCCGGTCGATGCCCGGAAGCGCGCGCACGACCTCCTCGGCCTTCGCCCGCGCGGGTTCCAGGCGCCGCGCGGCATCCGGCGTCTCGGCCTCGATCACGAAGCGCACCGCGCCGCCCTCGACGACCAGCGCGCGCACCAGGTCGCGCGACACCAGATCGCCGCCATCGGGCAGCGTCACCGCGCCGAGCGCGCGCAGGATGTCTTCGCGCCGGGTTCCGGGGGTGGTGTCCATCGGTCTTCTCCTTGGATCGCGCGCGGCACACGCGGTGACTTCCCGCGCCTCACCCCATACCTGTACACTTTCGCGGCAGGGGCAAGGCCCGGTGCGCCCAGCAGCCGCAGGCAGGCGGCGCGAGGACTGATCACTTGTTGAGCGAAGCCCCTGATTTCCGGTTAATCTTTACGCAACGTCACCATTCCCGGACCGCATAGCTGCATTGCAGCATTTAGGTATTGTGCAATCGCAGCATGCGCCCCATCTTTGACCCGAAGCGGATCGCCGGTGCTGATCGACGGCCGCAGATGGTGACGGATACAAGTGACGAACATGGCGTATGTGAACCAGACGAATCGCGGCCTCGGGATCTTCCCGGCGATCGGTGCGGTCTTCGCCGCGCTGATCGAGGCTTGGCGGCGTGCCCGGATCTATCGCAAGACCTATGCCGAACTCAACGGGCTGAGCGCCCGCGAACTCGACGATCTCGGCATTTCGCGCAGCATGATCTCGCGCGTGGCCCACGAGGCCGCCTACGGGCCGAAGGCCTGAAAAGAACCCGCGTCGCCCGGGCGGGCGATGCGTCCAGAGACGTTGGGCCCCTCCTCCTCCCTGGGTCCTTCGTGCGGGCAGCCGCCCTCCTCCTCCCTGGCGGCTGTTCGAAACAACGGTTCGGCCCCTCCTCCTCCCGGGTCGACCGATGGCGCGGTTGTCCACCTCCTCCCTCGGGCAACCGCGCTTTTTTTTCGCACGATAAGTGCCTCCGCGCCGTGGGATCGCCCGCGGCGCAGCGCGCCTGCCCCGACGGGAGCCGCAAACTCCCCGACCGAGTTTGCAACTCCTCCTAGACCGCTCCCGCAGATCGCCCACCGCCCTCCCGAATGGCCCGAACCGTACCGAATTGGGCGAAAACGTCCTACGCGTGTCATACGCTTGGTGTACGCTTGGTGTACTCTTCTAATACGGTCCGTGACACCCGTTTCCCAACGAAACAAGCCAAAGCGGCCTCATCGGCCGAATCCGGGGCGCGACAGGCGGACGGCCCGTCAATCTCTCGTCAACCGTCCCGCCCGCCCGCGTCTGCGGGGCGCCTCACCGAACCCGTCAGGCTCAGAACGGCACGTCGTCCACCCCCTCGGCCGGGCTGAGGAAGCGCGCGACGATGTGCTTTTCGCCGGCGCGGTCGAAGGCGATGGCGAGCTTGTCGCCATCGGCCGCGATCACCGTGCCGGTGCCGAAGCGCGCATGCATCACCCGCTCGCCGGGGCGAAAGGCCACCTCCGCCCCCGCCGGCTGGCTCGGCGGACGGGCGGTGACGGTGGCGGCGCGCGCCTGCAGCCGTTTCCAGCCGGGCGAGTTGTAGACATCGGCCCGCGCCGCGCGCTCCTCGACGCTGCTGTCGAAGCGCGTCGCCGGCCGCATCCCGGCCGCGCCGTAGCCGCCGCCGTAAAGGCCGGGCGGCGTCTGCACCTCGACATGCTCGGCCGGCAATTCGTCGATGAAGCGCGAGGGCAGCTGGCTCTGCCACTGGCCGTAGACCCGGCGGTTGGCGGCAAACGAGATGGTGCACAGCCGTTCCGCCCGGGTGATGCCGACATAGGCCAGCCGCCGCTCCTCCTCGAGCCCCTTGCGGCCCTGTTCGTCCATGCTGCGCTGCGACGGGAACAGCCCGTCCTCCCAGCCCGGCAGGAAAATGACGGGGAATTCCAGCCCCTTGGCCGCGTGCAGCGTCATGATCGTGACCTTCTCGGTCGTGTCCTCGCTCTCGTTGTCCATGATCAGCGCGACATGTTCGAGGAAGCCCTGCAGGTTCTCGAATTCCTCCAGCGCCTTGACCAGTTCCTTGAGATTTTCCAGCCGCCCCTGCGCCTCGGGCGACTTCTCGTTCTGCCACATCGCCGTGTAGCCGGATTCGTCGAGGATCTGCTCGGCAAGTTCGATATGGTTGCGCCCCTGCCGCACTGCGTCGTGCCAGCGCGCCATGTTCTCGATGAAGCCCCTGAGCGCCCCCGCCGCGCGGCCGGAAATCAACCCGTCGCGCAGCGCGATCGCCGCGCCCTGCAGAAGCGGCACGCCGGCCGCCCGCGCCACCTTCTGGATCGTCTGCTGGCCCTTGTCGCCGAGGCCGCGCTTGGGCGTGTTGACGATCCGCTCGAAGGCGAGATCGTCGGTCGGTGTCACGGCAAGACGGAAATAGGCCATCGCGTCGCGGATCTCGAGCCGCTCGTAGAAGCGCGGCCCGCCGATGACGCGATAGGGCAGGCCGATGGTCAGGAAACGGTCCTCGAAGGCGCGCATCTGGTGGCTGGCGCGCACGAGGATTGCGATGGCGTTGCGCGAGAGCGGCTCCAGGCCGCGCATCCCGCGCTCGATCGCCTCGATCTCGTCACCGATCCAGCGCGCCTCCTCCTCGCCGTCCCAGTGACCGATCAGGCGCAGCTTCTCGCCCCTCTCCAGATCAGTCCAGAGGGTCTTGCCCAGCCGCCCCTCGTTCGCCGCGATCACCTTCGACGCCGCGGAGAGGATATGCGGGGTGGAGCGGTAGTTCTGCTCCAGCCGGATCACCTGCGCGCCGGGAAAGTCGCGCTCGAAGCGCAGGATGTTGCCGACCTCGGCGCCGCGCCAGCCATATATCGACTGGTCGTCATCGCCGACGCAGCAGATGTTCCGGTGCCCACCCGCCAGGAGCCGCAGCCACATGTACTGGACGACGTTGGTGTCCTGATATTCGTCGACGAGGATGTAGCGCAGCCAGCGCTGGTATTGCGCCAGCACGTCCGGATGGGTCTGGAAGATGGTGACGATGTGCAGCAGCAGGTCGCCGAAGTCGCAGGCGTTGAGGGTGCGCAGGCGTTCCTGATAGGCGGCGTAGACCTCGGTGCCGCGGTTGTTGTAGGCGCTGGCTTCCTCGGCCGGGACGGATTCAGGCCGCCAGGCGCGGTTCTTCCAGTTGTCTATGATCGCGGCCATCTGCCGGGCGGGCCAGCGCTTCTCGTCGATGTTGAAGGCGGCGATGACCTGCTTGAGCAGGCGGACCTGGTCGTCGGTGTCGAGGATGGTGAAATTGGGCTTCAGCCCCACCAGTTCGGCATGCCGGCGCAGAAGCTTCACGCCGATCGCGTGGAACGTGCCGAGCCAGGGCATGCCCTCGACGCTTTCGCCCAGAAGCGCGCCGACCCGCGCCTTCATCTCGCGCGCGGCCTTGTTGGTGAAGGTGACGGCCAGTATCTCGTTCGGCCGCGCGGCGCCGGTGGCGATCAGATGCGCGATGCGGGCGGTCAGCGCGCGGGTCTTGCCGGTGCCGGCGCCGGCGAGCATCAGGACCGGCCCCTCCAGCGTCTCGACCGCCGCGCGCTGGGGCGGGTTCAGCCCGTCAAGGTACCGCGCCTGCGCCCCGTGATGCGCCCCCTGCCCCGCCCGCGCCATCGCCAGTTGCGACAGGCTGGGCCCCGATCCGCTGTTCATGCCATCGCCCCGCTTCTGCGTGCCGCGACTCTAGCGCAGCCGGCCCCCGACGCCAAGTGCGTGTTCCCGCCTTGTTCACCGCCCCGCGCGGCGAAACCCTCAGCCGTTGTCGTTCCGCCGCCCGGCGAAGAAGGCGCGCAGCAGCTCGGCGGCTTCGGTTTCGGCGATCCCGTCGTAGATCTCGGGCACATGGTGGCATTGCGCATGCGCGAAGACGCGCGCCCCGTGCACGACCCCGCCCGATTTCGGATCGGACGCCCCGTAATAGAGCCGGGCGATCCGCGCGAACGAGATCGCCGCGGCGCACATCGGGCAGGGCTCCAGCGTGACATGGAGCACGTGGCCGGGCAGCCGTTCGGACCCCGCCGCGGCGCAGGCGGCGCGCAGGGCGAGGATCTCGGCATGCGCTGTCGGATCGTTCAATTCGCGCGTTCGGTTGCCGGCCTGCGCGACGATCCTTCCCGTGGGGTCGACCACGACCGCGCCCACCGGAACCTCGCCCCGCGCGGCGGCGGCGCGGGCCTCGGCCAGCGCGATTGACATGGGGGCGGGCGTGCGGTTCATGGGGGCTAGATGCCCGCTGCCCTCGCCGCGCGCAAGCCCGACACGGTACCCCATGCCCCAGCCGCCCCGCCCCGAGAAGCCCGCGCCCGGCGAACGGATCGCCAAGGTCCTGGCCCGCGCCGGCGTCGCCTCGCGCCGGGAGGCCGAGGCGATGATAACCGCGGGACGCGTGCAGGTGAACGGCCGCCGGATCGACAGCCCGGCGCTGAACGTCACTGCAAGGGACCGGGTGCTGGTCGATGGCAGGCCGCTCGCCGCGCCGGAACCGCCGCGGCTGTGGCTCTATCACAAGCCGCTCGGGCTGGTGACCTCGGCGCGCGACGAGAAGGGACGCGCCACGGTCTTCGACCGCCTGCCGGACGGCATGCCCCGGGTCATGCCGGTGGGGCGACTGGACATCAATTCCGAGGGGCTCCTGCTTCTGACCAATGACGGCGAACTCAAGCGGCGGCTGGAACTGCCCGCGACCGGCTGGCTGCGGCAGTATCGCGTGCGCGTCAACGGCCGGCCGGACGACGCGCGGCTGGAGCCGCTGCGGCGAGGGATCACGGTCGAGGGGGAACGGTTCCAGCCGATGCAGGTCACGCTCGACCGCCAGCAGGGGGCGAATGCCTGGCTGACGGTGGGGATCCGCGAGGGAAGGAACCGCGAGGTGCGCCGGGCGATGGAGGCGGTCGGGCTGATCGTCAACCGGTTGATCCGCACCGGTTACGGGCCGTTTTCGCTGGGCGAACTGAAGCCCGGCGCGGTCGAGGAAGTGCGCCCGCGCGTGCTGCGTGAACAGCTCGGGCTTGACCTGCCGCCCGAACCCGTCGCGCCGAAACGTCCCATCCGGCAGTCCACCGACGCGGCCGGGAAGAAGCCCGGGTCGACGGCACCGAAGCCCGCACGTGCACCGCGCCCGCGCGAAACAGCCCCACCGGACGACCCGCCCGGGAAACCGCGTTCCCGGGGCATGAAGAGACATGGCGGAAAGGCGGCGGGTTCGCCGCCAGGCGGTACCGCGCCGCGATCGCGCGGCACGAAGCGCCATCACGGCGCATCTCCGGCGCGCAAACCGCGGGAAACCGGCCCCCGCCGCTAAGCGCGGGCTTTGCAGGCGCCCGACGCTCGGGGTATACGGGCGCAACGGCGCCGCGCATTGCGCTCGGCTGCCAGAACGGCCGTTCCGGCAGGAACGGCAGCAACGGGAACGTTATCGGTGTCGACGAGCGGGCTGCAGAAGACCTCCTATGCGCTCCTGATCGCGCTCATCTTCTATGTCTGGGCCGTGGGGGGCTGAGGGTGGCCCGGCGCTTCGGCGGAACCTACAGCCCCGGCGCGAAGGGCGGGCAGAAGGGGCCGGTCGCGCCCGCGCGGCGTGCACCCGTGGGGTTGCGGGTCAACCTTCTCTTCGTCCTGCCCTTCCTCTTCGCCCTCAGCGCCTTCTTCCGCGACCCGGGCGGGCTTCTGGCCAATCTCGGCACCTTCGCGCTGCTGTTGCTCTCGGCCTGGCTCACGCGCGAGGGGGTGATTGCGCACGACGCCTATGACGCCCGCCGCGTCGCCCGCCGACCGGCGATCCCGCGCAAGATCTTCGGCGCGGTCGCGATGGGGCTGGGCCTGGGTCTTGCCGGCCTTGCCGGCGGCAGCGTCGTCAACGCCGCGATCTTCTCGCTGCTCGGCGCCGGCCTGCATCTCGCCGCCTTCGGCCCCGACCCGCTGCGCGACAAGGGAATGCAGGGGGTGGACCTTTTCCAGACCGAGCGCGTCGCCCGCGCCGTCGAGGAGGCCGAGAGCCATCTAAAGGCGATGTCCGACGCGATCCTGCGCGCCCGCGACCGGCGCGTCGAGGATCGGCTGGCCGAGTTCCAGACCCATGTCCGCCATCTGCTGCGCGCGGTCGAGAACGATCCCCGCCGCCTGACCGCCGCGCGCCGCTACATGGGCGTCTACCTGCTGGGCGCGCGCGACGCGACGGTGAAGTTCGCCGATCTCTACGCTCGCAACCGTGACGAGGGCGCGCGCGCCGACTACCTCGCCCTGCTCGATGATCTGCAGCAGAACGTCGCGCTCAGGACCGAAACGCTGCTGGACAGCGACCGCCAGGCGCTGGATATCGAGATCGAGGTTCTGCGCGAACGGCTCGAACGCGAGGGGCTGCGCCCCGTGATCCCCGACGACTCGACCCTGCCCGAGGCCGCCGCCGCACAGAAAGGAAAACCCGATGACTGAGAACGTCCGCCAGCAGGCGCAAGAGCTGACCGCCGCCATCGAGCAGGCCGCCGGCCTTGATCTGCCGGAACCCGCCGACGAGGTGATCACCATCGAGGCCGCCGATGCGACGCAAGCCGAGGCGATCCGCAAGCGCATGTCCGAGATCGACATGGGCTCGACCGGGTCGATCATCGGCTTCGGCTCGCGCGCGCAGCTGGAACTGCAGCAGATCAGCCAGGCGATGCTCGTCGACGTGAAGAACAAGGATGTCGGGCCGGCGGGCGACGCGCTGCGCCAGATGGTCGGCACGATCCGCGGCTTCTCGGTCAGCGAGCTCGACGCGCGGCGAAGCCGCAGCTGGTGGGAGAGACTGACCGGCAAGGCCGCGCCGATCGCCAGTTTCATGGCCCGTTACGAGGACGTGCAGAAGCAGATCGACATGATCACCGAGTCGCTGCTCGGCCACGAAACGACACTGCTGAAGGACATCAAGTCGCTCGACCAGCTCTACGAGAAGACCCTGGACTTCTATCATGAGCTGGCGCTCTACATCGCCGCGGGCGAGGCCAAGCTGAAGGAACTCGACGGCGAGACGATCCCGGCGAAGGAGGCAGAGGTCGAGGCGGCCGAGGAGAGCGACAAGGTGCTCAAGGCGCAGGAGCTGCGCGACCTGCGCGCCGCGCGCGATGACCTCGAACGCCGCGTGCACGATCTGAAGCTGACGCGCCAGGTGACGATGCAGTCCTTGCCCTCGATCCGGCTGGTGCAGGAAAACGACAAGTCGCTGGTCACCAAGATCAACTCGACCCTGGTCAACACGGTGCCGCTCTGGGAAACGCAACTTGCCCAGGCGCTGACCGTTCAGCGCTCGCGCGATGCTGCCCAGGCGGTGCGGGCGGCGAGCGATCTGACCAACGAATTGCTCACCGCCAATGCCGAGAACCTGCGCCAGGCCAACCGCGAGGTGCGCGAGGAAATCGAGCGCGGGGTCTTCGACATCGAGGCGGTGAAACAGGCCAACGACGCGCTGATCGCGACGATCGAGGACAGCCTGCAGATCGCCGATGCCGGGCGAGAGAAGCGCGCCGCGGCGGAGCAGGAACTGCAGAAGATGGAGGCCGAGTTGCGCGAATCCCTCGCCGCGGCCCGGGCACGTGCGAACGGCTGACGGCTCGTCCCCGGCGCAGCTTCAGCGCATTACGCCGCGCCGCGGGTCCGTGCTGGCGCTCGCAGGCCTCGGCTGGCTCGCCGGCTGCACCGATCTCGCGATGGCGCCGCCGGACCGCCCGGCCGCCGCACCGGCGCGACCCGCGGCGATGGCGCCGCCGGATGCGAGCTCGGCCGAACTTGCCGCCTATTACCGCCGGATCGAGGCCGAGCGCCGCGCGAAGGGTCTGATGCGCACCGATTCCGGGACCGATGCCATGGCGCTCTCGGCGGGGCGCCTTGCCGACATCTATGTCGAAATCGCGCTGCGTGACGAGTACCTGCGCAGTCCACGCGGCTTCGTCTCGCGCACGAACGCGACCAATCTCCGCCGCTGGGAAGACCCGGTGCGCTTCCGGCTCGAATTCGGCCCTTCGGTGCCGCCGGCGATGCGTCAGGCCGATCATTCCGAGGTCGCCGCCCTGGTCAACCGCATGTCCTCGGCCACGCGTCACCCGATGCGCCTGCTCCCGCCCGGTACGCCGGAGGGCGGCAATTTCCACGTCCTCGTCCTCTCCGAGGCCGAGCGACGGGCGATCGCGCCGCGGTTGCGGGAACTCGTCCCGGGGATCGACCCGGCCGCCGTGCGGCTGGTCGTCGACATGCCGCGCGAGACTTTCTGCATGGTGCTCGCCTTCTCGCGCAGCGATGACGATGCCTATTCCGACGCGATCGCGATCATCCGCGCCGAGCACCCGGATCTGACTCGGCTGGCCTGCTATCACGAGGAACTGGCGCAGGGCCTCGGGCTGGCCAACGACAGCCCGCTTGCGCGTCCCTCGGTCTTCAACGACGATCAGGAATTCGCTCTGCTGACGGCGCTCGACCTGCTGCTGCTGCGCCTGCACTACGACCCGCGCCTGGCACCGGGCATGGCCGAGGCCGAGGCTCGCCCGATCGTCGGTCGCATCGCCGCGGAACTGGTCGCCGGAGAAAGCTGATCGCGCCGCCGCGCAACCCGCATCCGCGTCGGACCGCCGGTGAACCATTCCGCGCTTCCGTCACGAACCAATCGTCGCCGATCATTGCCGCGAGTGATCCCGTCCGCAGCATCTTGCACGACCTGTCCCCGGGTGATATTCGCTTTCGCAGTCGGGACGTGGAAACTCCGTTTTGCACCCTGACGGCGACATCGGAGCACCTTGCGCGTCCGTGGTCGAAACTGTGGGGTCGTAGCTCAGTTGGGAGAGCGCGTCGTTCGCAATGACGAGGTCAGGGGTTCGATTCCCCTCGGCTCCACCAAATACAATGAAATCAAAAACTTGAGATAGCCAAGGCCAGGTGTGCCACGCAAGTGCGACACACCATGATTCTTCCCGCCCATCTTTCCCTCTCTCGGCGCGGCATTTTCTTCTTCCGCTGTCCTCCTTCCGTTGCAGCGCGTCGTTCCGGTCGCGGCACCTTGCGCCTGTCCATACCTACACGCAGCCAAGTGCGGCGATCGGTCACATGACAGGCTGAAGGTGCAGGAACTGACAAAGTGTCAGGCCCACCGTCAAGAAAACACTGGAATCCATTTCGACCGGCACCTGACACCTGCCAATATGTCAGGCCTTCTTATGTCTAGCAATCTGATAAACAAAGATAAATTCGTGACCGAGAACCTTTCGGCAGGTATATGCGGTGACGAGAAACGAACAGTCGATTCCGGCAGAAGGGGGGGCGATGCGAGGGTTCCAGAGATGTCTGGCCGTGCTGGCGACGGTTTCGGCGGCCGGCCTCGCAACCGCCGCGCCGGCCGATCAGCCGGCCGATGAACCGGTTCGCGTGATCGGGCTCGAGCCGTCGGTGCGCCCCGACTGGGCACCACGGGTCACCACCATCGAGCGAACGCCGGACTGGTTCGAGCGGGCGCTGAGCGGAATCGAGCCACCCTATCCAGCCAGCCTGCGGTTCCTCGAGGATGTGGGGAACTGGCACGAGCCGTTCATCCGGCCAGGCATGACCGGCCCCTACGACATCCGCGGCTGGCATTCGCAGTGACTTGGGCCCTGACGGGGCCCTGAACGGATCAGGCAAAGCCTGATGAACGCGCGCGTGGCGACGCGACGTTGTCCGCGCGCCTAATGGAGAGGAGACCTGAGTGATGACCAAATCGATGAAATCGACGCTTGCAGCATTGCTGTGCGCGGCGGCGCTCGTCGCACCGGCATCCGCCCAGACCATGGGTGGCATGGCCGGCATGGACGGCATGGCCGGCATGGGCGGCATGGGCGGCATGGGCGGCATGGCCGGCATGGGCGGCATGGCCGGCATGGCTGGCGCAGCCCCCGGCTGGAACTGCACCCAGTTTACCTGGGTCGGCCACGGCATGGACGGAATGTCCGGCATGGGCGGCATGGGTGGCATGGGCGGCATGTCCGGCATGGGT
>SL_3KL_010_SEDDRAFT_10005253_pt1 | contig 11656 bp, 13 predicted proteins | sample SodLakKL_010_SED_2_FD_10381 | JGI IMG/M metagenome (IMG submission 10381)
CCCCGCCAGGAGAATGGCTGCCGGCCCAGAACAGATAAAGGCCCGTCAGCAGCATGAGCGGCGTTACGGCTCGCAGCAAGGGAGCCACCATGGGTGGGTCCTGGTCTTTTGGCGGGTACAGCGTTGGCAGGGACATTTGATGTGTCAGGATGCGGGCCCCGATAATAGCGAGAAGAAGCACCACCATTTCCAGCAGGGTGTCATAGGCGCGATAGTCCAGCAGCACTGAAGTGACCGGATTATCCAGGAAATGATCCGGCTGGATCGCCGCTACTGTCGCAGGCACCGGGCCGCCACGGCCAGGCAGGGAGAGCATCAGCCAGGCCAGGCCAACACCGAGCAATGTGCAGAATGCAGCAGCGATCGTTCGTAGCCAGAGGCTTGTGCGGCCATCATGGTCCAGCACCATGCGCCGTTCCGGATTGGCATAGGCGGCCTTGCAGGCATTGAGCAGCAGGGCGCCGGTCAGGCCGGCACCAATGGCTGCCTCGGCCAGCGCCAGATCCGGTGCTTGCAGACGCGCCCAGCAGGCCGCCATGAGCAAGCCGAAGACCATGAACATAATGGTGGCACGAAACTGGTTTCTGGCCAGCACGGCATTCAGCGCCAGGCCGATCAGTCCCAGACAGAGGATGGCATCGAAGAGAGTGCCGGCTTCAGTCATTGCTCTCTCCGCTGTACTGGAGATCCCAGCGGGCAATGAGGAAAGCGGACAGGCTGGCGGAGAGCACCGCCAGCATCCAGATGAAGGCCAGCAGTATGATGCCGGGCGGGCTGCCGTCATGAATGGCCAGACCGAGACAGATCAGGCCAAGGCCGAGATTGTCTGCTTTCGTCAAGGCATGCAGGCGGCTGAGCGTATCAGGGAAACGCAGCAAGCCTACCGTGCCAGCCAGAAAGAAGAAGCAGCCGGCCGATAGAAAAAAGACACTCAAGAAGACCGAAAGGCTCACTCGTGCTTATCCTTTCCCGCCGGTTTCAGCTTTTGAGGTAACTGAACAAAGGCAATGCTGCCGATGGTGGCGAGCATGACAAAGACCAGTGCGACGATAAGCAGAGCCCGCATGTTCTGGGCGTAGGCCAGAAGCAGCATGGCAGCCACAGTTGTCGTGCCGAACAGAAGCATGGCCAGCATGCGGTCAGCCGGGCTGGGCCCGGCGTACACACGAAACAGACCAACCACCAGATTGGCCAGCAGGAAAACCGCCATGCCCATCATTAATGTCGACATCAGGAGTTCTGCTCTGCTTTCAATGGTTGAAACAGTGCCTCGGCGCGTTTTTCCAGCAAGGACAGTTCCTGCCGGGTGTTCCCGGCGATGCTGTGCACTGTAAGCACATCATCCGCGAGATGGACCGACAGCGTGCCAGGCATCAGGCTGAGCGTACCAATAAACACTGTTCTGGCAGAAGGGTCGGAGGTCTGGAAACGATGCTCGAATTCGTGGATATCCAGGGGCATGTCGGGTGACATGGCGCGCCAGGCGACATCCAGACCGCCGGCAATGGATTTGTGCAGGAAAAAAACGGTGAATTGCCCAAGCCCGAAAAGGGACAGGCAATGTCGCGAGGGTTTGAGTAAGGCATTTGTCAGAGCAAGCGTGACAGCGATAGCGGGCAGGGCGAACAGCCAGCCCGCGTTGTTACTGAGGCCGTACCACAGCAACAACAATATGGCCGCAAGTGAAAGATGGGTTCTGATGTGCTCCATGTCGATTAATCCCAACTGCGGTAGCGTATGGCTTACTCAGGCTCTCGCGGCTCGGTGTATTCCTGCACTGTTACCACATCGTGCCAGGCTTTTTCGGCAGCCCAGCTGCTACGAGCCATTTCATTGATGCTGGCCAGATCGGCATCGGGAATGGCGGCCATATCGTCCAGTTCCCGTTCATTGTAGTGGTAGACATACAGCCGCGATGCAAATTGATTGAAGGGTAGGGAGGACTCGCCGGGGATTTCACCGTGACCATCGGTGGATGTAACCACACCCTGGCCCCAGTCCTGGCGGCTTTCATTATTGGGGTTGAAAAAATAGACCCGCGTCTGGCCGTCGTGATCCAGGGCGACGCGCTGAATGGAAATGGCATGCCAGCCGATGAAGGTGCCAAAGGAGTCGGTGGCCACGATGCCGGCGGGCTGGGGATAAACCAGTTCGGCACCGCCATTGTAGAGAGGGTGGTAGCTGGCGAAGAAACGCCGCATGAAACCATTAAAATCGATCACGGCCCCGGTGTCGTACTGGATGCAGCTGGCAAAGCTCCTGTGCACCCACCAGCCATGAAACTCCGGGTTGATCCAGCGGTGGCCGTCTTCACCCCGACCCATGATGCGTCGTCCCATTTCCCAGTAAATCTTGTCAAGATGGGGTACGAGGAGAAGCGAAACCATGTCCAGCTCTGTGTGCAGCTCCTCGATCAGACCTTCGGTCAGTTCACTGGAGCGGAGCAGGGCCCCTTCGAAATGCATATCGATTTCGCCATCCCGTGCAGCCCACGTGATCAGCTCCAGTAGGTAACCCGGGTCGCATTGCGACCAGAGGCTGATTGCCCTGGCGGACTGGCAGCTGGGGTTGTTGCCCTGACCCACGCCCAGCGGTTGCCCCAGGATGCTGATGACGCCCGCCAGCAGCAGGCTATGGCCTGAAATCTCCTCGTCAGCACCGGATTCCCGGTGAAGCATGACGGATATCTCTTCGCTTGGGTCCAGATGGGTAAGACGCCACAGGGCCGGTGCGATGGGCGGGAAAAAAAGGATGCCGCGATTAAGCAGGCAATGAAGGCCGTACACTGCCTGGCAGGTGTGGCTATTGATGGCGTCGCTCATCAGCTTGCGGCAAAGCGCTTCAAACGCCTCCAGACTGTCGCGCCCGACATTATCCAGATAAAGGAGGGTGGCCAATTCATCCAGAGGAGCCTGGCTCATGCTGTTAAGCAGCCTGCCATGTGCCTGGCAGCAGAGCCCGCTGGCGGCCATGCTGGTACCCAGCCGTTCCAGCTCCTGTGTGCGCTCGGCTTCGGGCAGGGCATCAAGCTGGCTGGCGTAATCCACACTGTTCTCGGCCGACAGCGGCGTGGGCCCGCGCCAAGCATCCACCAGACGGCGCGCCCTGCGCGCCAGGGCATCGTCCTCAATGTTCTGCAGGCGCGGCTCAATGCGTTCAAGCATGTGACGAATCGGGGCCACATCAATGGGCCGCTGCTTGAGTATCTTCTCGCATTCGGAAACCAGTGTCGCCATCACCCCGGCGTCGCCCAGACGGTCCAGCAGGAAATTGATCAGGTTCTTGACTGCTTCCCGCTGGCTATCGCTGCTTTCCCGGGCCGATTCCGAGTAATCGATGAAGCTGAGACTGATGTTCAGCGCCAGCACCCGTTCCAGATACTCACGGGACTGTTCGCTGCTCAGGTCATCGTGATTGACGCGGCCCTCTTTAATGGCCAGCAGGCGCAGCTGGCTGAGGCACTCCAGCGCCGTGGTTCGCAGCGGCCCGGTGAGCGCTCCGCGGACCAGTTCCGCCTGCAGGCGCTCCGGGAATTGCCAGTCTGTGCCATAAAAAATACCGGCATCATGGAGTTTGTCCGCGTAGGCATAGAGCCGCTCGATGCCGCCGGGGAGCTTCATCAGGCGAGCGGCCACGTCCAGCAGCTGGATTTGATGGTTGGCCTTGGCAAAATCCTGCGCCTCGTCCAGGCGCCCCAGCGCTTGCTGGAAACGGCTGTCGGTCCGATCCAGCAAGAGCTGCTCCGCTTCCAGGGGGCCTCGTTCCTGCCTGTTCATTGCGGCATCCTCCGTTTCCCGCCCGATTCAGCAGGATTATGTCCTACACAGTAACGCACCGGGCAGTGTGCGGCTAGCGGGCACAGGCGCAGCGCGGCCCGGCACTCGCCCGCAGGCTCCCGGTCAGGTAAAATGCCGCGTTGCACTTTCGTGGAGGCGGCCACGCGGCAGCCTATGCACCAGAACCTGTTTGTCAGAATCCTGGCGGGTATTGCGGCCGTCCTCTTGACGGCCCTGGCCGTATTCATCGGCGCGCTGGCCTTTTTGGGCTTTCTGGGCCTGGCCATCATTGCCTTTGTTGTATTTCAGTTGAGACTTTGGTGGATTCGCCGACGGCTTGCCCGGCGTCGCCGTGGTTCTCACCAGTCTGGGGCAGCGAGCGGCCGCCCCGGTGCAAAAAAGGGCCGGATGATCGAGGGCGAATTTCGTCGGGACTCGGACGACAAAACAGACTAATGCTTTCAGGGGTTGACTATGTCTTCTAAGAATTTTTCGCAGTATCGCGCCCACCCGTGGCACGGCATTGAAGCCGGGCCGGATCTCCCGGGGACGATCAATGTCTTCATTGAGATCACCCCCAACGATCCCATCAAGTATGAGATCGACAAGGGCACCGGCTACCTGGTGGTTGACCGGATTCAGCGCACCTCGTCTTTGCCGCCGGCCGTCTACGGTTTGGTGCCGCGCACCTATTGCGGCAGCCGGGTAGCGGCAATGACTGGCGAGGGCCTGGACGGTGATGGCGATCCTCTGGATGTCGTGATCTTCAGCGAGCGCCCCATTGGTCAGGCTGATGTGCTGGCCGAAGCTCGCGTGATCGGTGGACTTTGTACTGTGGACAAGGGTGAGGCCGACGACAAGATTGTGGCTGTGCTTCCCAGTGATCAGGTGCATGGCAATGTCCAGGACATTTCCGAGTTACCGGCGATCTTCGTGGAGCGTCTGCAGCACTACTTTGAAACCTACAAGTGGCTGCCTGGAATGGATAAGTCACCCTGCGTGGTCAACAGTGTCTATGGCCGTGAAAAGGCACTGAAGGTGGTGGAAGCAGCCATTGCTGATTACAAGGATCTGGTTGCCGAGGACGCGCCCAAGGCGGCCAACGAGTAAGCGTATGTTTGTGTGTTGATTGTGAAAAGCCCGGCGAAAGCCGGGCTTTTTTTTCGTGAGCGTGATCGTGATCGTAGTCGTGATCGTAGTCGTGATCGGCTTTTGAATTTGAATCTGTGTTTAATTCGAAAAGAGAAAAGCCGATCACGATCACGACTACGCTCACGCTCACGTGGGTATTCGGTAGCTGATGGGGGTGGGGGTTATAGCATACCCGTCTGCAGTTTCGCCTCGTCCGACATCATGTCCCGATGCCAGGGGGGATCAAAGACCAGTTCCACCTGAGCCTGTTCCACCTGGGGGATCCGTTCCAGCTTGAGTTTTACGTCCTGGGCCAGTACATCACCCATGCCGCAGCCGGGGGCCGTGAGGGTCATTTCCACATAGACATGGAAACGATTGTCGCCGATAGGGGTGAGGTTGCAGGTATAGACCAGGCCCAGATCGACGATGTTGATGGGGATCTCGGGATCGAAACAGGTTTTCATGCGATCCCAGCAGAAAGCTTCCAGTTCTTCCTCGGAAGCGCCGTCGTCCAGCTCCGGTTCCGGTTCGGGCTCAATGCCCAGGGCATCTGCATCATAGCCTTCGATGCGCGCCATATTGCCGGAGACATACACGGTATAGCTGCCACCCAGGGCCTGGGCGATCACCACTTCGGTGTTTTCCGGGATGACAACCCGGCTGCCGGAAGGGATCAGCGTTGCTTCGCAGTCGCGTGCCAGCGCAACAGGGTCACCGCGGGTATACATCAGAGATCACCTTGCTTATGTTGTCGTGCTTCAGGATTCATTCCGTGCTCACCACTTCCTCGCCTTTCATGGCAGCGTGCAAGGTATGCCAGCACAGAGTGGCGCACTTCACGCGGGACGGGTAGGCCTTTACCCCTTCCAGGGCAGCCAGCTTGCCCAGCTTCTCCGTATCCACTTCATTGCCCTGGCCGGTCAGCAGATCATGCATCTGACCAAACAGGTGTTCTGCTTCCGATGCCGGTTTGCCCTTCAGGCGTTCCGTCAACAGAGAGGCGGAGGCCATGGATATGGCGCAGCCGGAGCCTTCGAAAGCCACATCCGTAATGATGTCGTTTTCCACCACCACATATAATTTGAGTTTGTCGCCACACAGGGGGTTGTACCCCTCGCTGACGCTAGTGGCGTTCTCAATGCGCCGGAAGTTTCGCGGCCGCCGATTATGGTCGACGATGATTTCGTGGTACAGGTCCTTGAGATCCATTGATCGCGTCGCCTTATCCGAGTATGTCTTGAGCCTTGCGCAGCGCGACAGCCAGGGTGTCGATCTCCGCAGTGGTGTTGTAAAAAGCCAGGGATGCCCGGGCCGTGGCAACGAGTCCGAGTTTTTCCATCAGCGGCATGGCGCAGTGATGCCCGGCCCGGATGGCCACGCCCTCATCGTCGAGGATGGTCCCCAAATCATGAGGGTGCACATTGTCCACCACAAAGGAGATCACCGCTGCCTTTTTCTCGGCGGTACCGACAATGGTGATGCCAGGCAAATCGTTCAGGACCCGGGTCGCGTAGTTCAGCAGATGCTCTTCCCGTTCCGCGATGGCCCCTATGCCCACTGACTCGATGTAGTCGGCCGCCGCTGCAAGACCAATGGCGCCGGCGATATTGGGCGTGCCGGCCTCGAACTTGTGCGGGATGTCATTCCAGAGGCTGCGATCAATACGGACCATCTTGATCATTTCGCCGCCGCCCTGCCAGGGTGGCATTTCTTCCAGCAGTTCTCGTCGTGCCCACAGGGCGCCAATGCCGGTGGGTGCAAACATCTTGTGGCCAGAGAAGGCGTAGAAGTCGCAACCCAGGGCCTGTACATCAATGGCCATATGCGGTGCGGCCTGGGCACCGTCCACCAGCACCGGCACACCGTGGATGTGGGCCCGTTCAATCAGGTGCTTGACCGGGTTGATGGTGCCCAGGGCATTGGAGACATGGCCTACCGCAAACAGGCGAGGGCGACGGGCAATGGCCGCCTCGAAACTGTCCAGATCCAGTTCACCGGATTCAGTCACTTCCACCGCCCGCAGGGTAGCACCGGTCTGTTCGCAGACCAGTTGCCAGGGCACGATGTTGGAGTGATGCTCCAGCTCGGTAATCAGAATCTCGTCGCCGGGCTCAAGCCGTGGCCGGGCCCAGCTCTGGGCCACCAGATTGATGGCTTCCGTGGTACCGCGCAGGAAGACGATCTCTTCGCTGGCTGTGGCATTGACGAATGCCGCCATCCGCTCCCGGGCGGACTCGTAAGCAGCCGTCGCCCGTTCCGCCAGAGTGTGCACGCCCCGATGAATGTTCGCGTTGTCCTGGCGGTAATAGCGATCTACCGCTTCAATCACCTGGCGCGGCTTTTGCGAAGTAGCGGCATTGTCCAGGTAGCAGAGGGGTTTGCCGTTCACATCCTGATGCAGGATGGGAAAGTCCTCGCGCAGGGTGGCGACGTCCAGCGGCGTCTTGTCCAGCTTGTCCACGGCAGTGCTCATTCTTCCACGGCCTCCAGATCCGCCAGGCGTCCATCGCCTGATACGCGGGAAACAATCAAGCCACTCAGCCAGTCGCGGACTTCCGTCAGCGCCATGCGATCCACCACGGATTCGGCGAAGGCATAAGTGAGAAGGTCCATGGCCTTGTCTTCTGCAATGCCACGGGAGCGCAGGTAGAAGAGGGCATCCTGATCCAGCTGCCCGATGGTGGCCCCGTGACTGCAGGCCACATCGTCGGCGTAGATCTCCAGCTCCGGCTTGGTATCCACCTGGGCCAGCCGTGCCAGCAGCAAATTGTCGTTCTTCTGCTTGGCGTCGATTTTCTGGGCGTGCTTGTGGACTACCACGCGGCCATTGAAAACCGCACGACCCCGGCCATCCAGCACACCCTTGTAGCTTTCATCGCTGTTGGTATGGGGTGCGGCATGGTCCACACAGGTGTGGTTGTCCACATGCTGGCGGTCGGACACCAGATAAAGACCGTTGAGCACGGTCTCCGAACCTTCTTCGGCCAGGCGGACATTGATGTCGTGGCGAACCAAGGCACCGCCCAGGTTGATGTTGTGGTTCACGTAGCGACTGTCGCGGGCCTGATGCACATGCACGCCGCCAATGTGATAGCCGGTGCGGGACTGGCGCTGGAGCAGGTAATGATCCAGTCGGGCCTGTTCGGACAGAGCAATCTCGGTAACTACATTATTGAAGTTGGCGGCCTCATCCAGGCCCACGTGATGTTCCAGCAGGGTGGCTTCACTGCCACGGGCCATCTGGATCAGGACGCGGGGATGAAAGACAAAGCGTTCATCACCGGGCACCGACAGAAAGAGCAGTTCAATGGGGCGCTTGCACTGGACGTCGGCATCCACTTCCACCAGCGCCCCATCGGCCACAAAGGCATTATTCAGAGCCGTGAACGGGGTGTAATCCAGGCCGGATTGTCGACTCAGGCGCTGCTGCAAAGCCTGGGGATCAGCATCCAGCGCTTCGGCGATGGAGCGCACTCTGACACCCTCGGGCAGGCCATCCAGCTCCGAGAGCTGCGCCTGGAAACGCCCGTTGACGAAAACCAGTCGGGCCGCATCCAGCTCCGGCACCCGGGCTTCGGCCAAGCGCTCCGGCGCCAGTGAGGGTACCGCCGCAGTCAGGGTGAAACGGTTTTCCGTGATGGGGCGCAGGCTGGTGTACTTCCAGTCTTCATCCCGGGTAGTCGGCAAGCCCTGTTCGCGGAAACGATCCAGGGCATCACGCCGGAATGCGGACAGCCAGCCCTGGGCGGGCAAGGTATCCGCGGCCCGGTCAAACTGGGTCAGAAAGTTGTACCGTGCGGTATCTTCGCCGCTCATGCCGATGCCGCCTCCTTCTGGATGCCCTCGTAGCCGTCACGTTCCAGTTCCAGGGCGAGATTCTTGTCGCCGGTCTTGATGATCCGGCCGTCGGAGAGCACATGCACTTTGTCCGGTTCCACATAGTTCAGCAGACGCTGGTAGTGGGTGACCATGACAAAAGCCCGTTTGGGGTCGCGCATCTGGTTGATGCCTTCGGCCACCACCTTGAGCGCATCGATGTCGAGACCGGAATCGGTTTCATCCAGGATGGCCAGGGTCGGTTCCAGCACCTGCATCTGGAAGATCTCGTTGCGCTTCTTCTCGCCACCGGAGAAACCCTGGTTGACGCTGCGGCGAATGAAGCTCTCATCCATGCCCATGCGCTTCATCTTTTCCTTCACCAACATCAGGAAGTCGGCGGAATCGATGGGGTCTTCACCACGATGCTCGCGAATGGCATTGAGAGCCGCCTTGAGCAGGTAGACATTGTTGACGCCGGGAATCTCCACCGGGTACTGGAAGGCCAGGAACACGCCTTCGTGAGCTCGTTCCTCGGGTTCCATCTCCAGCAGGTTCTTGCCATTCCAGGTGGCGCTGCCTTCCAGCACTTCATAGTCGCCACGACCGGCCAGAATATGGGCCAGGGTGCTCTTGCCGGAGCCGTTGGGGCCCATGATGGCATGCACTTCGCCGGGCTTCACTTCCAGGCTCAGGCCCTTGAGGATTTCCTCCTCACCGATTTTGACCCTCAGGTTTTCGATCTTCAGCATGACTTATTACCTGTTCCGCAAAGTTAAAAATTGGATTCAGACCCGCACATTTGAAAGGTGCGGGTCCTAACCGACGGCGCCTTCCAGGGTTATGCCGAGCAGGGCTTCGGCTTCCACGGCGAATTCCATGGGCAGCTCCTTGAACACATCCTTGCAGAAGCCGTTGACGATCATGTTCACCGCGTCTTCCTCGGAGATGCCCCGCTGCCGGCAATAGAAGAGCTGGTCCTCGCTCACCTTTGATGTCGTCGCCTCATGCTCAACCTGAGCGGTGTGGTTGCGGGCCTCGATATACGGGAAAGTGTGGGCGCCGCACTTGTCTCCAATCAGTAGGGAATCGCACTGGGTGTAGTTTCGGGCGCCATCCGCCTTGGGCGTGATGCGTACCAGGCCGCGATAGCTCTGATCCCCCTGCATGGCCGAGATACCCTTGGAGATGATGGTGCTGCGGGTGTTTTTGCCAATGTGGATCATCTTGGTGCCGGTGTCCGCCTGCTGGTAATTGCTGGTCACCGCCACGGAATAGAATTCACCCACCGAGTCATCGCCACGCAGGATGCAGCTGGGGTACTTCCAGGTGATGGCTGAACCGGTTTCCACCTGGGTCCAGGTGATCTTGGAGCGATCACCCCGACAATCGCCGCGCTTGGTGACAAAGTTGTAGATGCCACCGACACCGTTCTCATCACCCGGGTACCAGTTCTGCACCGTGGAGTACTTGATGGTGGCATCATCCAGGGCCACCAGTTCCACCACCGCCGCATGCAGCTGATTCTCGTCCCGCTGAGGCGCTGTGCAGCCTTCCAGGTAGGAGACACTGGCGCCTTCCTCGGCCACGATCAGGGTGCGCTCAAACTGCCCCGTGTTGGAGGCGTTGATGCGGAAGTAGGTGGACAGCTCCATGGGGCTTTTCACACCTTTCGGCACGAAGACGAAGGAACCGTCCGTGAACACCGCCGAGTTGAGCGCGGCGAAGAAGTTGTCCTTGTGAGGTACCACCGTGCCCAGGTACTTCTGCACCAGTTCCGGATAATCGCGCACCGCATCGGAGAAGGAGCAGAAGATCACGCCGGCTTCGTTGAGTTTCTTCTTGAAGGTGGTGGCCACCGAGACACTGTCGAACACTGCGTCCACGGCCACACCGGCCAGCTGCTCCTGCTCGTGCAGGGGAATACCCAGCTTTTCATAGGTTTCCAGCAGCTTGGGATCCACCTCGTCCAGACTCTTGGGCGCTTCTTCCTTGATCTGCTCCGGCGTCTTGGGTGCGGAGTAGTAGGAAATGGACTGGTAATCAATGGGCGGATGCTTGACCTTCGCCCAGCTCGGGTGCTTCATCTCCAGCCAGGCACGATAGGCCTTCAGCCGCCATTCCAGCAGCCATTCGGGTTCGTTCTTCTTTGCCGAAATAAGACGAATGACATCTTCATCCAGACCCGGCGGTACCGTGTCGGACTCGATATCCGTCACCCACCCGTGCTTGTACTCACGGCGGACCAATTCGTCCATTTCTTTCTCATTGGCGGACATGATCTGTCTCCCGTCGGGGACTCTGTGAATTCATGAATATGTGGTGCAGGGCGCGCTCAGGCTTCCTGCTTGGAAGCGACACCGGCGTTGGGTGGTCGCGGAAACCACTGCAAGGGGACTTCCGGCCGCAGCAGCTCTTCCAGGGTGATTTTTTCCAGGGTCCGGCGAATCACCCCGTTGATCTTCTGCCAGCCGGCGCCCACGCCACAAATGGATTCAAGGCTGCAATCGCCGTCTTCGTGGCTGCATTCTGTTACCGCCACCGGACCCTCAATGGCATCGATAATGTCGGCGGCGCTGATCTTGCCGGCCGGGCGGGCGAGGGAATAACCGCCGGCGGCACCCCGGGTGCTGCCCACCAGCCCGCCCTTGGCCAAAGCCTTGAGCACCTTGCTCACCGTGGGGGCGGCCAGGCCGGTCCTGTCCGCGACTTCCGCCGCGGAATGGCGGTGATCCGGGTGCTGGGCAAGATGCGCCAGCACCAGGGTCGCGTAGTCTGTGAGACGGCTCAATTTCAGCATTTTCGGGCACTCCAGTAATGTGGACTATTTTAGTCCGAATTGAGTTCGCGGGCAAGGGAAGGGCTGCTGCCGAGTCATTTAGGCGCTTGGTCGGCGCTCCGGCAGGCAGCAAGGACGGGTACGGCTGTCT